>MKWU01000025.1_pt1 | contig 301924 bp, 287 predicted proteins | sample 809101 | NCBI WGS metagenome assembly MKWU01 (sample SAMN05860141, study PRJNA318959) | sponge metagenome | host: Aplysina aerophoba | place: Slovenia: Piran, Adriatic Sea, Gulf of Piran | collected 2013-05-07 | reverse complement strand
GCGCACGGTCGCCCGCTTGTGGGGCGCCGTTGGCCCCGCCCTCTCGGCCTTCTCCCCTGCCGAGTGTGCCAACTACTTCCGCCACGCTGGCTATCGCCTCGCTACACCACCATGAAAACTGCTCTAGAACCATGGCAGTCCGGGTCAGCTTGACAATTCTCGGCCATTATCGTAATAATATTGCTATTACATCTGTTATGTAAAAATGAATTCCCACGCACCGAACAGTCATCATCTTTCCCATCATGATGATCAGGGCAAAGTCGGGGGTTTTCCAGAGGGAGGAGAAAGAATGAATCGATACCTTTTGGCCGCGGTCGTTTTTACCATGAGCACGGTTCCGGCCTTTGCGCACCACCCGCTCGGCGGCATGCCAATGGAAACGCTAACCGACGGGCTCTTATCCGGCGTTGGGCATCCACTGTTGGGCTTTGACCATCTCTTCTTCGTCATCGCCGTTGGCATCTTGGCACTTTACACTAGTCGCGCGCAACTGGCATCGGCCGCCTATATTGGCGCGATGCTGCTGGGGTGCCTGCTGATGAGCTTTGGCGTTGGCCTTCCTGTCAAGGAATTGGTGATCGGCATTTCGCTTCTCGTTGTCGGCGGTATCCTTTTGTCCGGTCGTGCCACGGGTTTTGCTCCGGCTGTTGGACTTTTCGCGGTTTTTGGCCTTTTCCACGGATCAGCCTTTGGCGACGCGATCGCGGCTCAGGAAGCAGGGGCCGGCGTTGCCGTTCTGGCAGGCTATTTGGTCGGGCTTGGCCTTCTGCAATACGGCTTGGCACTCCTGGCCGGACTTGTTGTTCTCAATATGCTGAAGGCGACCGAGGCCAAACATATTCATGCCCGCTTCGCCGGCGCTGTTGTTGCCGGTGTCGGCACGTTTCTCACGCTTGAGAATATAGAAGGCCTCGTCTTCAATATGTTGGGTCTGGCTGTCTAGGAATCCCAAGCCAGCCCGGGACCGGCCCGCCGCATAGCCGAGGAGTCAGCATGACCGAAACTGCCTCATCCGTTTTAGCGAAGGGGTCACCGACATCTCATGGTACCTTTCGTGGGTCATCCGTACTTCACGTGTGCATGTCCTGTAGGGCACCTGGCTCTCCGCGTGAGCCACGAGAGAGTCGAGCCGGCTTCAAACTCTATCAAGAGCTTCGCGCGACGTTCCATGAGAGCCCATTGGGCCACCACGTGGAGGTCAGGTCCACCGAGTGCCTGAGCGTATGCCCGCGCCCCTGCGGAATCGCGCTCTCGTCGCCTGGGGCGTGGACTTACCTCTTCGGTGATCAGCACCCGGGCGAGAGTGCATGTGATATCGTAGAGTGTGTCTCGCTCTACATCGGTACCGGAGATGGGTTTATGCGGCGGGAGCGCCGTCCGAAGTCCCTTCGCGCAAGCATTCTGGGGCGTGTGCCGCCATACGAGGGGGGCGCTGATGCATCCTAGCAGAAGGCATGCTTCCGCTCAGCCAGGCCATCGCGTGGAGCGCCCTGGCCGTACCCGCCGTGGGTTTGGAGTCTCCGTCACTGCCCACTTGGTCAGACGCAGCGCGTGTGTTGGCGAGCGCTGAAACGCCTGCCGTGACGCCATCCAGCCCCATCTTTGGTCTCGCCGTGTCGCAGGGAGAAGAGAGAGCATGTTGATCAACACATCACCACGCCGCCCGAACCTCGAACGGGTTCGACGTATCAAGGAGGCATTGCGCGAAGCGCTAAGCCTCTCCCATGACACGACGGTCACGGTCACCGAGTTGGCGTGTCTCGAAGAGGGCTGTGCGCCCATCGAGACCGTGGTTGGCCTGCTTCGGCCCGATGCGCCACAGCTCCAGTACAAACTACACAAACCCACGGACGCCGTTGACGCCGAAGACCTGGTCCAGGTCTGCACGGCGTGGGGATTCGACGTCCAGATTCCGGTGCTCGCACCGCTGCTCCAGGAGAACTAGATGAATACGCCAAATTTAGATTTAGAAATTACACCTCGAAAAGTACCTGTTACCATCCTCACCGGCTTCCTCGGCTCTGGCAAGACGACTCTGCTCAACCGGATCTTGAGTGAGGAGCACGGCAAGCGCATTGCCGTGATCGAGAACGAGTACGGGGAGGTCGGCATCGATCAGGCGCTCGTCATCGACGCTGACGAGGAGATATTCGAGATGTCGAACGGCTGCATCTGCTGCACGGTGCGCGGAGACCTGATTCGCGTACTCGGCAATCTCATGAAGCGCCGCGACAAGTTCGACTATGTGTTGGTGGAAACCACAGGGCTTGCCGATCCCGGTCCGGTCGCTCAGACGTTCTTCATGGACGACGAGATTCGTGAGGAGTTCTCGCTTGACGGGATCGTCACGCTCGTCGATGCAGCCCACATCGAGCAGCAGCTCGGCCGAAGCGACGAAAGCACGGAGCAAATCGCGTTCGCAGACATCCTCGTGCTCAACAAGACGGACCTCGTCAACGGCGAGGCGCTCGACAGGCTCGAAGCTCGGCTCCGAGACATGAACCGAATGGCGCAAGTCGTGCGTAGCGAGCGAGCGAATGTCTCCGTCGACACGGTACTCAACCTCGCTGCCTTCGACCTGGACCAGGTACTTGAGCGTCGTCCCACCTTCCTCGAGTCGGAGTATCCGTTCGAATGGACTGGAGTCTATTCGCTCCATATCGGCCGCTACGAACTCAGCCTCGCCGATGGACCTGATCCGGCGATGTCGCTCGTCGTCGTGTCCGACCAGGGCACGGATGACGCTGCCCTCCGTGAGGGTGCGGAGTGGTGTGTGCGGCGGTACGCCGAACCTGCGGAGCTCATTCGCCCGGGGGAAGAGATTCCTGTCGGAAAGCATGTGAACCTCCGGCTCGATTCCCCAGGGCGCAAGTCGTTCTTCTTGGAGGTCGATACGCAGGCGCGGGTTGGCCTCTATGCCCAGCACACCGCGGAGGAGTTCGATCTCCAACTGACGAACGCGGATGGAGCGACAATCAGGCAAGAGGTCGAGCGAACCTGGGTCGCACAGCACGAGCACGACGACGAGGTGGGCTCGATCTCAATCGAGAGGGACGGCGACGTCGATCCCGACAGGCTCAACGCCTGGCTTGGCAAACTGCTCAGTGAGCGCGGGGTGGACATCTTCCGAATGAAGGGCTTCATCAGCCTCGCGGGTGAGTCGCGTCGCTTCGTCTTCCAGGGGGTTCACATGCTCTTTGACGGCCAGCCGGATCAGCCATGGGGCGACGCGCCCCGTCGCAATCAGCTCGTCTTCATCGGCCGCAACCTCGATGAGCAGAGCATGCGGCAGGAGTTCGAAGCATGTCTGATTTGAATGTCGCCAGGAGGAGTCTGCATGGTCGGCACCGAGAGCAGTGAAATCGTCTATGATGTAGTGGTCGTCGGCGCCGGTGCCGCAGGCGTGGGGGCCGCGGTGGCTCTCAAGCATGCTGGCATCGAGAACTTCATAGTTTCCGAGCGTCGCAAGGTCGGCGCATCGTTCGCCTCATGGCCGGCCGAGACTCGCTTCATCACGCCCTCGTACCCAACCAATTCGATTGGCATGCTCGATTTGAACTCGATCGCGATTGGAACTTCACCCGCGTTCAGTTTGGGGGTCGAGCATCCGACGGGTAAAGAGTATGCGAGATATTTGCGTGCAGTTGCACGATTCTTTGAGGTGCCTGTACGCCAGGATACCGACGTGATGCAGGTCGCAAAGGTTGGCGACGGCTTTCGCATCGATACGGCCGACGAGACCTTGCAAGCCAAGCACGTCATTTGGACCGCTGGCGAGTTCCAATACCCACGCTTAAGTGGGTTTGTTGGGAGCCAATTGTGTTGCCACACCGCGACCATCCCCAGCTATGAAGAGCTTGACGGTGACGACTTCATCGTTGTGGGTGGCTACGAAAGTGGTGTCGACGTGGCCTACCACTTGGCGTGTCGCGACAAACGAGTGCGGTTGTTCGACAAGGGTTGCCCGTGGGAGGACGAGAGTTCCGATCCCAGTGTCGCGCTTTCCCCGTTTACGCTCGAACGGATGCGTGAAGACCAGTTTGTTGAGCAAGTGGAACTGTTTCCGCACACCCCTATCGAATCGGTCACTCGCGCGGACGCCATGTATGAAGTTACGGCTCGGGACGGACATCGGTTTCAAACCCGCGTGCCGCCACTATTGGCGGGCGGATTTGAGGGGAGTCACAAGTTAGTCGCGGATTTGTTTGAACGACGCGACGATGGCTCTCCGCTTCTGAGCGAACACGATGAATCGACCATCGTACCGGGAGTGTTTCTCTGCGGCCCCACAGTTCGCCATAACAATTACGTCTTCTGCTTTATCTTCAAGTATCGACAACGATTCGCCGTTGTCGCCAAAGCAATTGCGACCTCGTTAGGGCTGCCGGCGGAAAATTTGGAAGAGTACCGCAAGTGGGGCATGTATCTCGATGACCTCTCCTGCTGTGGGGAGGAGTGCGTATGTTGACGGGAAACGACGAAGGGGCCGTCGTGTCTGGCGCGGGGCGAAGCCGACTAGCCAGGGTGCGGAGCATCGAATGGCTCGGACAAACGGCTGCCAGCGTTTGCTGGATTGGCAGCATGCTGGCTTACGGGATCAGATCCAGTGGGGATTGGTTGCAGTTATTTGCTGCATCCGCATGGCTGTTGGCCAACATCGTAGCGATTGCGACTGCCGAGGCTGATTGAGATGTCGGTAGTACTTCAAGGAGTCGGTCATCTCGTCTCCATCGGCCGCAACCTCAATGAGCAGAGCATACGGCAGGGGTTCGAAGCATGTCTGATTTGAATGTCGGCAGCTCGAAGGGTGCCCTTCGCCGGGGCTGGTCTGCGGCGGTCGGCGACTACGCTATCGCCGGGGGTTGGTGTCTACGCGGTGAGGCGCTGATGGTCGGTGATGCTGAGGGGAGTGTCTACGCATTCGACGGGAAGTCTGGCGCGACCGTCTGGGAGCGGCGCGGGGTTCATGAAGGTGGTGTGCTCGCGGTGGCGATCCACCCAAGTGGAACCGCGTTCGCTACGGCCGGCCAGGACAGACGAGTCTTAATCTGGAGTGCTGCCGAAGGTCAGGTAAGCCGGGCTATCGACGTCGGAAGTGGTTGGGTAGAAAACGTGGCGTGGTCGCCGGACGGCCAATGGTTGGCGGCCTCCTGCTCCCGGCAGGTTCATGCGTATGGTGCGGACGGCGCGGAGGTTTGGCGATCTGATGATCATCCCAGCACCGTCAGTGCGATCGCCTGGTCGAGCGTAGGGGAGCTGGCGACGGCCTGTTACGGTCGAGTGACGTTCTTCGACGCGTCCACTGGCGAGCTTCGCCAGAAGCTGGAGTGGCAGGGCTCCTTGGTGTCGATGGTACTGAGCTCGGACGGGGATATCGTGGCCTGCGGCAGCCAGGACAACTCGGTGCACTTCTGGCGTCGCTCCACGGAGCAGGACTCCATGATGTCAGGATATCCTGCCAAGCCGTCGGCCCTGGCTTTCGATGACACCGGCACCCTTTTGGCCACCGGCGGAGGGGAGGCGGTGACGGTCTGGAGCTTCCAGGGAAGTGGTCCCGAAGGCACGCGGCCCGGCGTTCTAGAGCTTCATGTTCAACCCGTCACGACGCTTGCCTTCGCTCGCCGCGCGATGCGCCTGGCATCGGGAGGCCGCGATGGTGCCGTGGTTGTGTGGTCGCTTCAGAGAGATGGAGAAGGCGGTCCGATAGGGGACGCGGTTGTGGCGGGTGTAGTGGCCGAATTGTACTGGCGGCCAGACGGGCGCGCGCTTGCCGCGCTCGACGCGCAGGGTGGCGTAACGGTTTGGCGGATAGGATGAACAAAGGCCCGAATTGCCCGCGCACGCGCAGTGCTGGGCCAAGGTCTCGTCTTCAATATATTGGGTCTGGCTGTCTAGGAATCCCCAGCCCGCCGATTTTGACAGGGGACACGGCTTCTTCTACCCTTGCGGAAGCAGCAAATCCGGTCTGAGCACGGCTTGATGGAGAGAGAGTGCATTCACGGTTGCTTTGGAGACCATCACCGCGTTTGCGTTTTTACGCGCCAGGCTTTGAGCCAGATCAGCCACCGTAGGCAGGAGTTTTTCCGGCGTCACCACCCGATTCAGCATCCCGACGGATAACAAATCGGTTGCGCCGTAGTGGCGGCAGGTCAGGATCATTTCCTTGGCGTGTGCCGGTCCCACATGGGCCGCGAGCAGGGTCACCATAGACGGACTCAATGGAGCCCCAAGGTCCACTTCAGGAAACCAGAACTCCGCTCCTTCGACGGCGACACGCAGGTCGCAGCCGAGTACCAGCCCCCAGCCTCCCCCAACCGCATAGCCATTCACCGCCGCGATCGTGATTGGCTCAAGGTGGACCAAGCTTGCCAGGACGCGTTCCGTCAGACGCGCCCGGCGAGGGGCGAATTCTCTGAAAATCTTTTCACGCTCGGCCGGATCACTGACGCCTTTCGTGAGCGACAGATCCGCACCAGCGCAGAAGGTATTACCTGAGCCGGTGAAGATCAGGACCCTGACGTCGGCATCGTCTCGGAGCTGGCATAATAGGCTATACAACTCCAGCAGGATGTCTTCGTTTAATGGATTGCGTTTTTCCGGTCGATTGAAAGTGAGAGTTGCGACACACTCTCTTTTTTCCAGTAAAAAATGTCTCGGCATCCTGCCTCCCAGACGAATACGATCCAGTTCCCTGATGTCGAATCGCTCGGACAGACCACCAAAGACACTTCCGTCGGGCTCTCAACCGAAAGAGAATTTTTGGAATGTTCAGAAATCCAACACTGTTATCGGGCTCCTACTCCTTTAAGTAGCTGTCGTCCTGGCCTGCGTAGAGAATGCCGTGGTTGTGGCCGCTGTGGACTTCCGTTCCCTTTAGGACCGCGGTCTTCCGCGTAAACTCAAATTTCACGCCGTCCTTCAGTACTTTTCCGACGTTCTCATACTGCCACGCACTCACCTTCTTCGCGTGAGGACGTGCGGCCATTGTCTCGAACCATGCCCTGACTTTCGGATGCTTTTTCCACACCCCGTCCGGAATGATCTTGCCGGCGTCATGAGAAACGAGATCCTGGTGAGCGGTCAGATCCGCATAGCTCATCTCATCGCCGCACAGATACTCACGGTCTTTGAGCCAATAAGTCTCGAGCAGGTCAAGGGACTCGTACAGCAGATAGCGCCCCTTCTTTATCTCCGCAGAAAAGTCCTTATCGTACCCGTAGATCATTGGGGCGAAGATCGTCCAGTGGAACGCCCCTCCTCCGAGGCGGAGCGTATAGGCGTACCATTGCAGAAACTGCTGAATATGCCCCTTTTGCTGCGGGTCGCGTCCGAACCAGTGATCGGGACATTGAAACTTCTCGTTCAAGTAGAAGGCAATGGCCGCACTCTCCCAGATAACAAAGTCACCATCAACGAGAATCGGTACTTGCCCAGTCGGGTTGTACTTTTTTCTGAACTCCGGTCGCTCGTTGATATCTGTGGTGATATCGACCAACTCGGCTTCAAAGGGAATGTCGTTCTCCAGCATGAATTGATGCGCCGCGCGACACGGCTGTGACGCGGGGTGGTGAAGGTAACGCAAGGTTGCGCTCATTTTAACCTCCTCCGTATTCTTTTCGGTGTCATTGATTAACTCGCCCTCTTGCGAGGCATTGTCGATTGGTAGAGCGGCTTGTCAAGAGGTAAACCCAACACGAGCGTATTTGCGCGAAAACCTATGCTCACAGCCCCTGATTCAGCATCAGAGCCGCATATTTCTACCGAGATATACACACTTCTTCCTATAGCCCCAAAGCGACACTGCCAACTGTATGAACAGTCGGCAGTGTCGCACCATATAGCGCTTTTATACCGATCGTTCAACACTCAAGACCTAGCTGGACTGGGTGGCGAGGTGACGCGGTGGGCTGATTGCAAATAGAATATTGACCGAGCAGTATAAACTGCCTATATCGGTTTGTACCAACCGGTTCAAACACTAATCCTGCGCTGAACAACCGATAGGGGCAGCACAATCGGCAACCTCACCTCATCTATATCAAACAAGACCAAACATTTCCGCCATGACGAAAGGAGCAAAGCAATGAAGGCAGGCTGTTTATTTGACTTTCGGAATCCACCCCAATGGGCGCAATCCTACGCCGACCTCTATAACGATACCATCGACGATATGGTTGCCGTTGAAGAGCTCGGCTTTGATACCGCGTGGACTACGGAGCACCACTTTCTTGAGGATGGCTATCTCCCCTCCCAGCTCGCCGTCCTATCAGCGGTGGCTGCCAGAACACAGCGCATTGGTCTCGGCACATTCGTCTTACTCCTCCCCCTGCACGACCCCGTTCGCGTCGCCGAAGACGCAGCAGTCGTCGATCTCATTTCGCGTGGACGGCTCATTCTTGGCCTGGGCCAGGGCTATCGAGTCGGCGAGTTTACGGGCTTTGAAAAAGATCACAAGCGACGAGGCTCAGCCCTGACCGAGGGCATCGACATCCTCCGCAAGTCATGGTCTGGGGAAACATTTTCTCATACCGGGAAGTTTTGGAGCTACACAGACATTATGGTCACACCGTCTCCAGCCCAACCTGGAGGGCCGCCCCTGATGGCTGGAGCGAGGAGCATAAAAGGCATTCAGCGCGTGGCACGCATGGGCTGTCATTTCCTGCCCATTGGTGACACCGAGGACATTGATATTTACCGTACGGCCTGTACCGACCTCGGCCGAGAACCAGGCCAGGTCCGGATCCTGCGTTCGTGCTATGTGACCGACAAGGATGACAGCGAGTTAGATAAAGTCTGGCCGCACGTCAACTACCAGGTCGATCATTATGCCAAGTGGATGCATGAAGCCAATGACAAACCCGAAGACCGCACGAATACGTCAGATGGATTCCGCGATCTGAGTAACTTCTTCACCGGCCCACCGCAAAAAGTGCTCGATGAGATCAAAGCGTTTGAAGCTGAGTCGGGCATAGACGAACTCGTGCTGTTTTTCCATTTCCCCGGTATGGATCGCGCGGTGTCGCGGGGGTCTATGCAGCGCTTTGCCGCTGACGTCCTCCCACATCTACGCTAAACAAGCATATCTGCGTGCCGGGAATCCCTTCCGGCTTCGCCATTTATAAGGAATTATCCGTTTATTTTTCATCCCCGCGATGCACTACCGCTGGAATTTTCCAGAACACCGGGCGCATATCGATGCCGAGTTTGCACGTGGGCTTTCGCCACATAAAGACCCGGAAGGGCAGCAGGCTGATATTGCACCCATCCAGGCAGCTTTTTCCGGGTTCCCCGAACTGATGGGTGTTACGCCCACGACGATTCCTGCGATCGAAGGCTCGCACATCGAATGCCTTGAATTGCTGAACGCCCATTTCCTGTGCCACCCCTATGTTCTGGGTGGTCATCCCAGTAGTGCGGATTTCGGCCTGATTGGTCCTCTTTACGCACATCTTGGACGCGACCCGGTCCCTGCAGGTTTGATGAAGAATATTGCCCCAAACGTCTACCGGTGGACAGAGCGTATGTTCGAAGCCGGTTTGACCGATGGAGAATTTGTCGACACGCCGTGCGAGTTCGCCGCCGATGACAGCATTCCGGAAACTTTGATCCCGTTTATCGAATATCTGTTTCGTGACTGCGGCCCCCAGGTCCGGGGCATGGTTGAGACCTTCAACGCGTGGGCCAATCGTGACCCACAGCCGGTCTCGGGCACACTCGTGCAGGCAGATCCGGAAGGCACTGGAGGCGCGCATCCGAACCTTGGCGCGTTCGAATTCAATCTGCGGGGAACAATCATCAAGACTCAGGCATTTGCCAATGTTGTCTACCATTTTCAGCGGGTGCTCGATGTCGTCGCGTCCCTCGATCAGAGCGGTCGGACGAAGTTTGAAGCCCTCGTGGCGCAGACCGGTGGAAGTGAGCTGATGGCGACCAGGATCGAGCGTCGTATTCAGTCGGAACATTATCGGTTATCGCTAGCGTGATGTATGCGAACCATCAGTGGCTGCCGACACCGTGGATAACAACGGATTGAAATGACTGATAAGCGAAGTGCAATTTCGAGAGAGGAGGGTTCATTCCAATGACGCTTTACGCAGATTCTCGCTATCCCGTTTCTCCTACGATTGAAGCCTTACATGTTGACGAAATGCAGTCCTATGCGCGTAGCGGTACGTGGGGCACCGCAGCCCAAAGAACCGCAATTGCCGCCACTGCGCGTATCGCGCAATACGAACAGGGCTTACAAGAACCGGTTGGCGATGAGAAGCTGGCGGCACAGGCCAAACTCCCTGACGCGGCGGTGCGACTGGCGCGCGCGGTGGCGGTTGATTCGGAAAACATCGACCGCAAGTTTTGCCAGGACATACAAGCCCAGGGTGTGACCGAGGGCGCGTATGTTGAAATCGTCGCGCTTGTGTCGCGCCTCTCCAATCTTGACGTCTTTGCCCGCGGCCTCGGCATACCGCCCCGAAAATTACTGGAGCCCGCCGACGGTACGCCCCCCTCTTTCGAACGCCCGGCTGAAGCCGTCGATGAGGGATTCTTTACCGCGAGTGTCCCCAGCGTTCCGGAAGGTGGCGCATTAGCCGAATCGTTATACGGCAAAAGTCCGGCGGGGAATATTTTCCGCGCCGTGAGCCTCGTACCTGATGAATCCCGTCGCGTGATTGGCCTGGTCAGTCAGCAGTATTTCGGAGCTGAGCATTTGCTCGATTTTCACGCCACATCAGACCACGCCCTTTCGCGAGCCCAAATAGAACTCGTCGCAACCAAGGTTTCGGAACATAACCAGTGTTTCTACTGAACCACGTGGCATGCCCACCTGCTCCGTGAGAGCGGAAAAGCTCACAACCGAAACTACGAGTTAGCTGGTGCGATCGATGCAACTATTGACAGCGGTGTGGAACACGGGTGTGAACTCGTGCGATTCGCTGCTGCTTTGATGAAACCCGATACCGCAGAACTGGCGACAGCACGTGATGCGGTCGCCGAGCGACTAGGTCCCGATGCGGTCACGACGGCGTCGATCATCGGCGGCAACTTCAGCATGCTGGACCGTGTCGCCAATGCGATTGGAATCAGCGTCGATGCAATGGTCGTAAAACCCACCGCGGACTTTCGCGAAGCGCTGGGGATCAACGCGTTCCCATCGGCGGTGAATACACTACTCTGACGACTCCCGCTCAAATGTAGGCCCACCGGCACGTTGTGGGCACAAGGGTGAAGGATGTGTCATGACACACCCTTTTGACATCATAAGGCGATAAAACTGAACGAGCCTTCATTCGGCAACAGGCAGTAACAGGCGGAAGAAAAAAGTAAAATTGGCTTTGAATAATTCCTACACGTCTGCTAGGCCGTTTGTGTAGGAGGGGTGATATGAAATTTGGTCTGCTCATGCCGTTCTGGAATCCGGCCCGCTGGGAGCGTCCTTTTCCTGAGCTGTATCAGGACCTTCTGGACCAAATCGGCAGAGTCGAGGAACTTGGCTACGATAATATCTGGCTGACCGAGCACCACTTCGACACTGACGGCTGGTCGCCTGCGCTGCTGCCCCTGGCCGCCGGTATTGCCACCCGCACGACCCGCATCCGGATTGGCACGTTTATTCTCATTCTGCCCTTTCAACATGCCTTGCGCGTGGCCGAGGATGCCGTCACCGCGGATATTCTGTCCAATGGCCGGTTCGATCTCGGTGTGGGCAAAGGCTATCGCACTAAGGAATTTACTGCCTTCGGTTTTCCCCGTGAGCAGCGTGATGCGCGTCTGGAAGAAGACCTCGCTGTTCTGCAGGGACTCTGGACAAACGAGTCCTTCTCTTTTGACGGAGACTATTATCAGCTCAAAGATGTCCGTCTCACTCCGCGCCCCGTCCAGCAGCCCCATCCGCCGATTTGGATTGGTGCCCGTGGCAAGAAAGCGGTTCAGCGAGCGGCACGAATGGGGTTTCACCTGATGGGCACGGGGGGCAAGAAGGCGGTGCGGCGAGCGGCAAGAGGGGGGTTTCACGGGGGGGGCAGGGGAGAGGTGGCCCAGCGGGGAGCCTATGACGACGAGTTGGAACGGAATGGCCGGAATCCGAAAGATTACTACCTAGCCCAACTGCGCTGGGTGTATGTGGCAGAGAGTCGGGACAAAGCCTGGGACATCGTCGGTGAGCATATGCATTATCTCTTCTCCTCTGCTTTTCCGTTGCTCAAAGAAGCCGGCGACCTGCGGGCCGATCGAGCCATGGAGCGGGTGCCCAGCATTGAGGAACTGCGCAATATCGATCCCACCATTCCGGGCGGGGCGCCCATTGTGGGAACACCGGACGATTGTATTCAGGCCTTACAACGCTACCAGGACGAAACGCGGGTGACCCATTTGGCCATGGGCATGCATCTGCCAGGACTCGCACTGGACAAGGTGACCGAGTGCCTTGAGTTATTTGCTCAGGAGGTCATGCCACATTTTCGCTCATGAGGAGACTGGAAGGACGCGAAACACGCGGAGTAAAGGGGAAAAAGATGGCGAACGACCGTCACGGCAGATCTCCTCCAGAGAAGAGATTTATTTTTTCGCCCGAAGGTTGACAGCAGATTTTTCTGAGAGTATGCCGACGATAGAGTGTGTGTAAAACCATATATATAAAGGAGGGGAACATGCCGCAATTCGACACAGTGATTAAGAACGGTACAATCGTCGACGGAACGAAGGTGCCACGTTACCAGGCCGACCTTGGTATCAAGGACGGGAAAGTTGCTGAGATTGGGAAACTCAGCAGCAGCGATGCCAAAAAAGAGGTTGATGCCAGCGGGCAGATTGTTGCTCCGGGATTCATCGATCTGCACACCCACTACGATGCCCAGTTGCACTGGGACCCGTACTGTACGATCGGTAGTTGGCACGGTGTAACCACCGTTACCATTGGGAATTGCGGGTTTGGTTTTGCCCCGTTGCGGCCGCAAGACGCCGACCGGGCCATGCTGGCCTTGTCTCGTACCGAAGCGATTCCGCTGGAGCCCATGCGGGTATCGATGAAGGTGGACTGGGAAACCTTCCCTCAATACATGGATCGTCTGTCCCGCATGCCCTTGGGCGTCAACGTTTCTCATCTCTTCCCGCTGGCCCCAGCAGTGGCGTACGTGATGGGTGGTTTTGATGATGCCAAGAAGCGCTTCCCGAATAAAGAAGAGATGGACATCATTACCGGCCTGTACAAGGAAGCCGTGAAGGCTGGCGCCGCGGGTTGGTCCGCCCAGCGTCTGGTGCCCGAGAGCCGGGTGTCCGTGCAGCGCGACTATGATGGCACGCCGATGATCACCGACATCCTGCCGGATGAGTTCTATATGGATATGGCCAAAGCCATGAGCGAAGTCGGTGAGGGCTGTATTCAGTTTACCCAGTCAGGTGCAAGTGAAAGCACCTTTGGGGTTGAGGATGACTTCAAATTCCTCGAAAAGATGACCAAGACCGCCGGTCAGCCGCTGCTGTACAACGCCATGTTAATCAGTGACAAGCATCCTGAGTCCCACCAGGCCCAGTTGAATTGGGTCAATGCGGCCAACGAACGCGGCGCTCGTGTGTTCGGACAGGGCGTCACCGCTCGGGCCCCAGTGCGGATGACCCTGGAAGACTGGAACCTGTTTGACGGGATTCCGGCCTGGAAGGAAGCCACGCTCGGGACGGTCGAAGAGCGCAAAGCCAAACTGTCGAAGCCTGAACTGCGCAAGGAAATGCGCGAAGACTACGACCAGGGCGGCATGGAAACCATGAATGTTGTCTTTGGTGAGTTTGACAAGTTTATTGCGCGCAAGGTTCGTGACCGTGACCTTAAACTCAAATACGAAGGCCTGTCGGTAGAGCAAATTGCCGAAAAGGAAGGCAAACACGTCATCGACGCTATGCTGGATCTTTCGGTGGCCGACGACCTGCGGACCGAGTGGGCTGGCCCCGTGTCCAATGCCAACATCGAGGGCTACAAAGAGCTGATGGGCTCGCCCTACACGCTGCCGGGTGTGTCGGATGGTGGGGCGCACGTGAAGTTCATCACGCCGGCCATCTACCCGACCGAAGTCCTGTCCTGGCTGGTGCGCGAGCAGGGTGTTATGAGCCTGGAAGAAGCTCACTTCCGCCTGAGTGGGATCATGGCCTGGGCCGCGGGCATCAAGGACCGTGGGACGCTACGTACAGGTATGGCGGCCGACATCGTGGTCTACGATGCCGATACCGTTAAGGCTCTGCCGGGTGAGATCGCCCACGACCTGCCGGCCAACGAGTGGCGGCGGGTCCAGAAAGCCGAAGGGTATAAGCACATTCTGGTGAACGGTGAAGAGACCTTCCAGAATGGCGAATGCACTGGGAACACCTCGGGTGCGCTCCTCCGCAATGGTGAAGCCCGCTAGGTAAAACGCTTAGCGTATTACAGCCCGAATCGTAACCAAAGACGGGGAACCGGAGAATCGCTCTCCGGTTCCCCGTTTTTTTTCGCCGCGACAGAATAACTGGAATAGCTGCAATAGCTGCAATATCTGATAGATAGGACAGCCAAGAGAGGAGGGGATATGAAGTTTGGCATGTTCTACGAGATCCAAGTGCCCAAACCGTGGCACGAGGATAGTGAATTTGACATCTATCAACAGGTGCTTGATCAGGTCCAACTCGCGGATGCGGTCGGGTATGATTCGTTCTGGACGGTTGAGCATCATTTTTTTTCAGAATTTTCGCACTGCTCTGCACCAGAAGTCCTGTACGGTGCAGTCAGCCAACGGACACAGAATATTCGGATTGGACATGGGGTCGTATTGTTACCCTTTCCGTATAACCATCCGGTTCGGGTTGCAGAACGCGTGGCTGTGCTTGACCTGCTGAGTAATGGCCGTATCGAGGTTGGCACCGGACGCTCAACCACGGAAATTGAACTGGATGGGTTTGGCATTCCGCCCGAAGAGACACGGGCCCGTTGGGACGAAGCGTTGCGTATGCTGCCCCAAATCTGGACCAACGAAACGTTTGAATGGGAGGGGAAATATTTTAAAATTCCACCCCGCGAAGTCGTACCCAAACCGCGTCAAAAGCCACATCCGCCACTCTGGATGGCAACGACGAGTGCTGAAGGGCATGAACTGGCCGGCCAAAAGGGCTTGGGCCTCTTATCTTTCACGCTCCTGGTTGAACCGCCGGAACTCGCCAACCGGATTGCCAAGTATCGAGCGGCCATTAAAGACGCCAAGCCGACCGGTGCATTCGTGAATGAACAAACCGCGGTCTTTGCTATGGGCTACTGTGGTGAAAGTCCCGAGGAGGCGCGCCAGACAGCCGCAGACAGTATGGTCTGGGCAACCCGGCGGGCTATTGACATGGTTCTACCCATGGCCCAAAAGGCGAAGGGCGATTATAGTTACCTCCAGCAGATTTTTGGCATTGATATGGATACGATAACCTTTGATTACCTGTCCGATCATGACCTGGTCGTTGTCGGGGATCCAGAGGAATGCATCCGTACGCTCAAGCTTCACAAGGAAGCCGGGGCGGACAGCGTTTTACTGATGCAGCAAGTGCATAATATTCCACACGAGAAAGTCCTGGGATCAATTGAGCGCTTTGCGAAATATGTGATGCCATATGTATAGTGAGTAACGAGTATTCAACTGGTCTCCAGCCTCGCTGAGCGCTGACAATCAATCTCTGTATCCATAAAGGAGGGATTCGAGATGGAGATAGGCACGAGTGGGTATATTTCTGCTGATGGGCATGTGGTTGAGCCGGCAGACCTCTGGACAACCCGGATGGACAAACGGTTTCGTGATCGTGCCCCGCGGGTCGAATCACGGCCTGAGGCTGACTACTACATTATAGAAGGGCTGACCGAATTCCCGGTGGGCCTCGAAGGCGTGACCATCGAGGAGAAAATTCAGGGCCAAGTCACCACTCCAAAAGGCCGCCGGCATGCCGAAACGCGACCCGGCGCCTGGGACCCGCAGCCGCGCCTGGTTGATCAGGAGCGCGATCATCTACGGGCTGAGGTGATTTATCCGGGCGGGTTCGGCCTGCAGTTTTTCCACGTTCAGGACGCTGAATATCAGCGTGAAATCATTCGGGTCTATAACGACTGGATCAGTGAGTTTTGCTCGGCAGCCCCGGACCGCCTGCTGGGATCAGCCTTACTACCCATGCGGGGTCCGGTCGAGTGGGCGGTTGAGGAAGCCGAACGCATAGCCGGGATGAAGGGTATTCGCACAATCCTGATCCCGGCCGAGGTGGAGCGCTCGTATGCCCACTCCGATTATAACCCCATGTGGGACGCCCTGCAGGACATCGGGCTCCCGGTTTCCACCCACTCAGGGACTGGAACGGGTGAGGCCATTTTTGCCAAGATAGAGCGTCTTGGCACAGGGCTCGGCGTGACCGACAACAAGGTCTTGCAGCCGATGCGCGCCATGGCCGATCTCATCTGGGGTGCCGTACCGCAACGCTACCCGCAACTGCGGTTTGTGGTGGTTGAAGGCGGAATCGGCTGGGTGGCCTCGCTGCTCGGCTTCATGGATCATTGGTGGAACGATCACCGCCACTGGATGGAGCCTCAGCTGGACGAGGCACCGAGCACGTATTTCAAGCGTCAGTTCTGGGCGACGTTCGAGGACGATCGAGCTGGCATTCTGACCCGCGAACTGGTCGGGGTTGACCGCCTCATGTGGGGCTCGGACTATCCGCATACCGAGGGAACATTTCCCTATTCCCAAGAGCAGATCATGCGGGATTTTATGGGCGTGCCGGAAGCTGAGGTGTACCAGATGGTGACGGGTAATGCGGCGCAGTTGTATGGACTCGCTGAGCAGGAAACGAGTTGAACCGAGGAAACGAAGGAGGAATCGTAGATGGAGGTAGATACCCAAGGTTATGTGTCTGCGGACGGTCATGTTGTTGAGCCAGCAGACCTCTGGACCACGCGCATGGACAAACGTTTTCGTGACCGCGCCCCGCGGGTCGAAGCGCGCGAGGATGCCGACTATTACATTATTGATGGGCTGACACCATTTCCGGTTGGGCTCGAAGGCGCCACCATGGAAGACAAGCTCGCCGGCAATATCGAGACCATGGCGAGTCGGCACGCGGACACGCGGCCAGGGGCATGGGACCCACAGCAGCGACTGCTTGACCAGGACCTGGACCATGTCCGGGCTGAGGTTATTTACGCGGGCGCGTTCGGACTTCAATTCTTTACGCTTCAAGATGCCGAATACCAGCGCGAAGCCATGCGGGTGTATAACGACTGGCTGAGTGAATTCTGTGCCGCTGCGCCGGATCGGCTGCTTGGTGCGGGTTTACTGCCCGTGCGCGGCCCGCTCGAATGGGCCTGTGAGGAAGCCGAGCGTTGCGCCAAGCAGGGCCTGCGGACCCTTACGATTCCCGCGGATGTTCCCGATCGTTCTTACGTGACGTCGGACTATGAGCGTCTGTGGAGCACGCTCGAAGATATCGGACTGCCCGTTGCTACCCATTCCGGCACGGGAACGGCCGAAGAGTTTTATTCTAAATACAAACGCATGGGTACGGGCATGGCCGTGGTTGAAATGAAGATGTTCCAGCCCATGCGCGGTTTTGTCGACCTGCTCTGGAGTGCCGCACCCCAACGCTATCCAAAGCTGCGCTTCGTGATCGCCGAGGGTGGCGTTGGTTGGATCGCCTCTATGCTCGGTTTTATGGATCACTGGTGGAACGATCATCGTCGCTGGATGGAACCCAAGCTCGACGAAAAACCGAGCACGTATTTCAAACGCCAGTTCTGGGCTACATTTGAGGACGACCGAGCCGGCATTCAGACCCGCGATATCATTGGCGTGGATCGCCTGATGTGGGGTGCAGACTATCCGCACACGGAAGGCACGTTTCCGCGTTCGGTCGAGCAGGTCACCAAAGATTTCGCCGGGGTGCCTGAAGGCGAGGTCTATCAGATGGTGGCAGGGAACGCGGCGCAGTTGTATGGACTAGATCAATAGACGGATAGGACGCATATGGCAGGTTGTCTCGACGGCATCAAAGTCCTCGATCTCGGGCGCTATCAGGCCGGTCCACGCTGCGCGATGGTGCTCAGCGATCTGGGGGCAGAGGTCATTAAAGTCGAAGCGCCGGGTGGGGATGAGTCACGCGGCCTGGGCCGCGTTTACTGGTCCGCCTACAACCGCGGGAAGAAGAGCATTACGCTGAATCTGCGCAGCGAGCAGGGCATCGCTCTCCTTAAGGCACTTGTGCCCAAAGTTGACATGCTGCTCCAGAATTTTCGGCCGGGAGTTATGGATAAGATGGGCTTGGGCTATGAGACGCTCAAACAGCTCAACTCTGGGCTTATTCTCATCAACGTCTCCGGCTTTGGCCAATCAGGACCGTACCGGGACCGACCCGCCTATGATCCGATTGGCCAAGCCATGTCCGGTCTCATGGGCTTCACCGGATTTCCGGACGGTCCACCGGTCATGACGAATTCACCCATCATTGATCGGATCACGGCGCTGCACGCCACTATTGGGGCGCTGGGTGCCCTCCACCACCGAGATGTCACCGGAGAGGGACAGTCCCTTGACGTGTGCCTGCTCGACACCGGCTATACGCTGATGGAGATCCCGATCGCCCAATATCTTCTCACTGATAAGGAACCACCACGACGGGGCAATACCCCCGGCGGTATCGCTCCGTGTAATACCTACCAGGCGAAAGACGGCTGGGTCTATATTCTGGCCGTACCCCAGCATATGTGGGGGCGGTTCTGTCGCGGAATCGGTCGAGAGGATCTCACGGACGACAAGCGTTTCTCCAGTATTGCCGGGCGGGCGTCGCATGCGGACGAGGTCAACGCGCTGGTCGATGCCTGGGTGCGGGATAAGACGGTGGCCGAGGTCGTGCAAGTCCTGGAGCAGGCTGAGGTGCCGGTCGGGCCGGTGCATACCATTCCACAGGCAGCTCACGATCCTCACCTGTGGGAGCGGAAAATGCTGGTCGAAACTGAGGATCACGAACAAGGGCACACCTATGTGCCTGGGTTGACCGTCAAATTCTCGGATACTCCCGGAAAAATCGGACCGATTCCACAGCCCGGAGAACATAACGGCGAGGTGTATGGCGAGTGGTTAGGGCATACGGAAGCGGCTCTGACACGTTGGAAAGAAGAGGGGATTGTTTAAACCGATAGCCACAAAGGAGGCGCCATGGCAAACGGACAAGAAAGTATGAGCACGAGCGTTGCCCGGTTCGAAGAGCTGAAACCGATTGACTACGCGAGCTTTATCAAGAACTATAAACCTGACGGCACTCAGGGCTATGCGCTGATCGGTCGGGCGGGCAAGACCAGCCCTGCGATCAAGGGTGACCACGGCTTTACCATGGCCATCAATAAGGTCAGTCCGGGAAAGGGAGCCCCGTTGCATAGCCATCCGAAACCCGAGGTATTTGTGGTGCTGTCCGGCACCTGCGCCTTTTTCTGGGGAGACAAGGGCGAAAATGAGGTTGTCCTCGGACCGTGGGACACGATTTCCTTTCCGGCAGGAACCTCGGAAGGGTTTCGGAATATAGGCGACCAGGAGGCCAATCTTCTGGTTGTCCTGAGCGGCTCGGAAGTTGGTAAGGTAACGTTTACGAAACAGAGCGAGACGGCTGAGGCGGCCAGCGTCGAGGCCTAGTATCCCGACCGAGAAAAAGGAGGATTTCCCATGGCAACATTTTCAGTTGATCAGGTTGATATTTTTGGCAAGGGTGTATTGCAGGCCGAGGGAGTAGTGGTGGACAAGGAGGGCAACGTCTTTGGCGGTGGTCGGAACGGCATTATGTATAAGGTCACACCCGATGGCACAGTGAGTGAGCTCGCCACCCTGCCCGAGGGTTCTATCCCCAATGGGGTGACCATGGATAGCAATGGCGATCTGGTCTACTGCGATCTGGGCAAGCAGGCCATGATGCGCGTGACCCAGGGCGGAGAAGTATCGCTGATTGCAGACCAGGTTGGCGCACTCAAACTGACCCTCCCGAATTTTGCCAGCTACGACGCCGAGGGTAATCTCTACGTCTCGAATTCGAGTACGTCGAGTATTGAGAATGTCCTGGCCGAGTTGGCTACCCCCTCACCCAAAGGGGCGCTGGTCGTTATCCGTCCAAACGGGAAGAGTGAAATCGTGGCCGAGGGTATTTATCTGGCCAACGGCACCGCGATCGACCCGAAAGAAGATGCGGTCTACGTGCTGGAAAGCACCCGGAACGACTGTCTGCGCATTCAGATCAAGAAAGATGGCACGTTTGGGAAGCCCGAGATCTACTCCAAGGATTTTCCGGCCCTGCCAGACGGCATGGCTTTTGACGTGGACGGTAATATGTACGTCACGCTTCCGGCGGTAGTGACGGGCGGGGATATGGTGCCGGCCCATCAAGTCATCGCCGTTGATACCAACGGAAACTGGAGCATGCTGATCGATGACTCGGCCGAGGGCAAGAAGCTCAACTTCCCGACGAACTGCGCCTTCGGTGGACCGGATTTGCAGACGCTGTATATCGCCAATCTCGAAGGCGATCACTTCAGTTGCGTCAAGACGCCCTACACCGGCCATCCGCTCTACCATCAGCGCTAAGGGGAAGGTGGGCTATGAAGGCAATGCGAGCACACCAACCTGGAGGACCGGAGCAACTCCGCTATGAGGATGCCCCCGACCCTGAGTTGGGGGCGGCTCAGGTCCTCATTCGGGTTCGGGCGATTGGGATCAACCCTGCCGATTTGGTCCGGCTGTCCGGCAAGCTTGCTCCACTGAAACTTCCCTATATCACTGGTACGGATGTGTCTGGTGAGGTCGAAGCCGTGAGTCCCGGCGTTACACAGGTTCAGGTCGGCGACCGCGTATTTGGCCGCGCGATTAGTGCCGGCTATGCAGAAAAGACGTGCCTGCTCGCCCAGGAGGCAATACCCCTGCCGTCTGCGCTCTCTTTTGCTGAGGGGGCCGCGATCCCGATACCGTTTTATACGGCCTATTATGCTTTGCATCATAAAGCAGGGGTGCAGGCGGGAGAAACGGTCCTGATTTCTGCTGGTGGCGGTGGCGTCGGCGTCGCGGCCATCCAGCTGGCCAAAGCCGCGGGGGCGCGGGTGATTACGACAGTTGGGTCACAGGAAAAAGTAGACCGGACACGCGAACTGGGTGCTGAGGTAGCGCTGAATTATAAACAGCAGGATTTTGCGGCAGAGGTTCTCAAGCTGACCGAGGGCAAGGGAGTGGATGTCATCATTGAGAATGTCGCCACAGATAACTTGGCTGCCGACTGCTCAGCCGTTGCCAAGTCCGGCCGTATTGTCTTAATCGGTACGGGCACCGGCAAAGCTCCGGACGCTACGTTTGGCGTGCTGCCCGCTCTCATCAAAGATATCACCTTCTATGGAATGAGCCTCATTAATGCCGCCCAGGTCATCCCGGAGATGGCGGCCGCACTCACCCCGCTGTTTGCCGATGGCACACTCAAAGCATTGGTGAGTAAGACGTATCCGTTGGCTGAGGCTGCTCAAGCCCTGAATGACCTGCTTGCGAGTAAAGTGTTCGGCAAGCTGGTTCTGACGCCATAAAAGAGTCCACTCAGCAAAAAGGAAAGGAAGACGATGGCACTCACCTTAGCGCTTGCAGAACAATTTATCGCCGCCGCCAAACTCAAGGCCCAAGAGAAGGGGTGGGACATGAGCTTTGCGGTCGCAGACTCATCCGGGAATCTGGTCGCCCTGGCTCGTATGGATGATGCCCGCTGGCTGACGACCGGCGTTGCCCAGAGCAAGGCGTTTACCGCCGCGACTTTCCGGCGCACCTCGCGTGAGGTGGCCGAACTGGCGGAATCCCGCTCGCAATTATTCGCGAGTGTGTCTGAGATTGTTGGACGGCCGTTGCTCTTGGCCGGAGGCGGTCTACCACTCTCAGTGAACGGTGAATTTCTCGGTGGCGTCGGAGCCAGTGGCGGGACAGAAGATGAAGACATCGAATGCGCCCGCGCCGCGCTCGATGCCCTCGGAGCCGAATAGGCAGACCAACAGCCACCCGCATGGTCCAGCCTATTAACGTCCTGCTCATTGGTGCGGTGGGAGACGCTGTCATCGAAAAGATCGAGGCGGTCGATCCCCGCATTCGAGTTGCCGATGCACGCGGGAAGTTCGAGGTTGAGTACGCTGAGACCTGGCCGGCGGAATCCGTTCGGCGCTATGTCTCAAAAGCACTTGTTGCGGCGAACACCTCGACCCGCGCCGAGCGGGATGCCCTGCTGGCTGAAGCCGAGGTCATCTGCATTCGCTTCCCTTTTCCGCTCGATCTGCGTGCTCGGACGCCACGCCTCAAGTGGCTCCACCAAACACCTGCGGGTGCCTCGAATTTGCGCATGTGCGACATCTGGGGCAGCGATGTCGTCGTGACCACGTCGCGCGGTCTGAATAACGCCTTGCCTATTGCAGAATATGTGCTGTCCCTGATCTTCCTCTTTGCAAAGTCGCTCCCCCAGGCTTTTCACGATCAGAACAATCAGGCGTTCGAACGTCGAGCCTATCGCCCCATATTAGTCCAGGGAAAAACCGTCGGCATTATCGGTTTGGGTGGCATTGGGAGTGCTGTTGCACATCTTGCCAAAGCCGTGGGTATGCGGGTCGTGGCAACCCGGCGCTCAGCAGCCACCTCGCAGAGTCAGACGCAGGGTATCGATCAACTCCTGCCGCCATCAGAACTCGCGGTTTTGCTTGAGCAGAGTGATTTCGTTGTGGTGAGCACCCAATGGACACTGGAAACGGACGGACTCATTGGTGAAACCGAGCTGCGCCAGATGAAACCGAGCGCGTATCTCATCAACGTGGCCCGGGGTGAAATCATTGAGCAAGCGGCGCTCACCCAGGCATTGCAGGCAGGCTGGATCGCCGGGGCTGGTCTGGATGTCTACACTGGGGAATTCACCGGGCCGCCACCGGAAGAAATCTGGCAGTTGCCGAATGTCGTCATTACTCCGCACACGTCAGGGGGAACGGATGTCCAGCAGGCCAAGGGCCTGGAATTGTTCTGCGAGAATCTGCGGCGCTACGTCAGCGGCCAAGCTCTGCTGAATGTCTTGGACTGGGAACGGGGCTACTGAAATCTAGCATGAGCAACAATTTTGTGGTCTCTACATTGACCACAACCTCTTCGTCAAAGCCTCAGGAAATTGTCATTTTGCGACGAAGTCCCGAAATGCCTTAAGCAAGGATTGATCTTCATTCCCCATTTCTTTTTCCTCTCTTTGCGTATTTTTAAGTGTTGCCGCCTTTAACTTTATATACGTTCCATTATCAGTCGTTCCCAGGAACTTCCGCCCATCATGAAGTCGTGCGACAAACGTGACTTCTTTGTCCCTTCCTCCAAGGAGCAATCCAGCAAGAAGACCCGCAGGTCCAAGCAAAACTCCACCTGCTAACCCCCAACCCACGGTGCCGCTGAGCCGTTTTACCGATTGTTCGGTGGCAATCTCGACCTCTTCAAGTTCCGATTCCGGCACCCTCTCTTCCTTTTTGAATATCAATCCCTGTTTTGTCGGAAGTATCAATTGGCCAAACATGATGATTCCATCACTCCCTTCCAGGAAGTCACCCGCATGGATTCTAAAGCTACAGGATGCGACCATGTGCATTTTTCTCCTTAATTCAGGCTCTTGGCTATTATCAAACCTCTTGTCCTCCGACATCCATAGTGGGGCCGTTGCCGACTTCATCGGTAAATAGGGAGTCAATCCCCATTGGCATAACATAGCCGTCGCGTATAGTGACGATTAAGTTCAGCAGCATGATTGTGGCAATGGTTTAGTTTGCAATGCTACGGCCCGAAAAACCCTATTAGAGCGGACAGCAACAGCGATTATATGCTTCCACGGTTCCCTCCGTACGATCGCGTCGGATACAATCCTCAAGCTATCCTGGTCCAAACGATCAACACAGGGGAATAAAACCTCAGTGACTACCAACCACCATTCTCGATACTTCGCTACCCGCTCCTGAATGCGCTTGTTAGCGGATTTCTTGTCAATGGCAGATTGGATATTTTTGACCAGCGTATCTACAACAATGTCACCCTTGATTTCCCCTCCTATGTAGACTTCATATTTGCATCTGTCTGGGTTGTCGGTGATCTTGCCCAGAATCTTTAAAGTGAGGCCATGGGGCAGTTTGATAGGGTTGTGTTCATATCGCCAGGTTCCCGAATCCGGGTTTCTGTAGTGGTCTTCTAGCACCCGCTTGATGTGTTTCCTTAGTTCCTTCTTTCTCTTGCCCTCGTCCACAGATTGGAACATCGTCTCATCCTCGTACTCGATGGACACCCAGTAGCCTCGACCGTTTTCCGCAGGACCAAGGGACTTGAATGTCTCATCTAAGAATTGCCAAACTGACCTATGAGCGAGCGAATTGATAGTTGTTACTTCAATGGCGATGTCGCCATCCATGACGAGGTCGGGCGGGTCCTGACCATCTGTTAAGTGACAAACCTTATGACCTTTGGAGCGCAGCCATTCGGCGACCAATTCTTCGTCTCGATTCATGTTCCTATGCTCCGTTGCTTCAAACTAGCCTATTAGAGTGTTTCACAATAGGTTATAGACCCTCATTGAAAAAGGAAAAATAATGGTACGGTCCTAATTCGGCAGCTCCTTTTCAAAGCGGACCATCAGGCTGCCCTGCTCCCATGACTCAGCCCCAGGCGGTATCCACACGCCTACTTGCGATAGGCCCTAGCAGCATAGCTTTGTCCAGACGTGGGAGCCGGGCCACACACGTTCTGCCTCGGCTGCTATCCGTCGCCAGCCCCTCCCCCCTCAAATATCCAGGTCCTGAGCGGAGCGATAGCGGACGCGCACGACCACCCATATCTTTTCTTTGCTCCCGTAGGGCTTGAAGTAACGTTCTATGACTTCCCATATGTCTCAGCCTAAAGCGAGCGAGCCCGTGTAGGGAGAGAAGATAATATCCCCTACGGCAGGGATCATGCCGAAATCTTCAAGGCCGAATGTTTTGCGCTCGCTTTTGTATTGTCCGTCCTTCTCAAAGTAAATTTGAATGATGACTTCTCGACTCATTTTCTCCCTCCTTTCATCGACTCTCAACGATGATAAAATTCTGTAACGCCTCCGACCACTCCACCACGACCGAACGCCCCGCCCCGCGAGAAACATTGCTTTCTTCGATCGGGGTAAGTAACATTGGCCGATGCCTACCCTCCTCATTGCTGTCGTGTTTACCCTCATCGCGTCTCTTGCCCAGGCCGATACGTCTCGAACAAGCGAAACCAAGGATATGAAGACCTACGGCAACTGCATCACCTTCACGGAAAGGGACCTCTTCACCGATGAGGAGTACTACACCGTCACATGCGGGGAAGAAACGCTCACCGACGCAACGGCAATCGGGATACGGTCCCAGCGAGACGGCCTCTATGTCATCCTCAGTAAAGGACTCCAGTTTCACCTTGAAGACCAGGTTCCCGTCATTATCCGTGTGGACAAAGGCCCGGTCATCCGGCGCTCTGCCGATTGGGACCGCCAGAACCCCAGAAGAGCTTTCATTCAAGACGACCACTTGGCCCGCCGCCTGCTCGACAACCTCGCCAACGGACAGAGAGCAATCCTCAAAGTCGGAGACGAAGGCGGCAACATCCAGCTAGACGGCTCCCAGCGCGCGGTTGCTGACTTCCGCCACCGTGCCAGCCTGCAACCGCAGCAAACCCTCGAAATCCCCGCCCGCGCCTGCTGACCTCACCGCGTAGCCAGGGCAAACGCGCCAGAACCCCTACGGCAACCTGTCACGCTTCCCGCAGGCTTGCCACCCGCCTGTCTCATCCGATGTTGCGCCGCCCTGCCATGACGCCGGCACCGTCCTATGGGACGGCCCTACCGTTCCATACGGTAGTTTTTCTTCGTCAGGCACTCGAACGTTATACAGCGATATGCTCTGCCGCGCTGATATACTTCACCGCGCCTGTCCAGTAGGTTCGGGTCGGCGCCCGCCTGGATGAGAGCGCGTTCTAATTCTGCTACTCTGTCCTCCCCAAAGTCCATTTGGGAATGAAGTGCGGTTCCACCATCGTGGTCTTGGGCGTTCGGGTCGGCGCCGGCCTCAAGGAGGACCACGATCACTTCAAAGGCATAGACACCTGGAGCATCCGCCGCTTCGAGAAGTGGCGTGCGCCCCTCATTATTCCGCGCATTGGGGTCGGCACCGGCTGCGAGTAAGAGTGACGCCGCCCTCCCGTTCTCATTAGTGTATATGATCCGATGCAAAGGGGTAGAGCCGTCTGCATCCCGGGCATTGGGGTCGGCTCCTGCCTCCAAACACGCCTGCACCCATGCCGCCGAATCGTATGCCCCATTGCCCTGCCCTGTCACCCATCCCTCGCAATTCGGCGGGTCCGTACTTGTGGGTGCTGCAAAGGCGTCAGCCAATTCCAGATGTTGGGTCGCCTGACTCCACGTAAACACGGCATTGTCTCCCTGATGGGGAAAGTCTTGCACCGGCAGGGTGAGAGACGCGCCCTTGACAAACGCCTCCCGAAACCGTCGGACCGTAAATACACTCCGATCAAACTCCACGCCGTCATCGTAGACCACAGCGGTATGCTCTCCATCGTCGAGATTGCCCCAATTCATGATGGAGACAAAGCCATTATCTGTATCTCCACAGACGGAGGCCGTATCCACTCGCTCATTAGGGTAGGCCAAGGGAAGCGGCTCGCCCCCATTGAAGCGGACCGTCAATTCCACTGCATCGCATTTCCAGCCGGAAACCACGCCAATCCCGGATACAGTCGTGTGAGGGCCAGGGGTCCCCAACCGGGCGGCGTTAACCACGCCGGATGTCATCAGTAGGAAGGCCGCTATGATCCCAATGATCCATCGATGCTGCCTTGTGTCCCTCTCGTGATGCTGGAGTCCCGACAAGAATGCCGGGCCGTGTCTCCATACACAACAACGAACGATGTGAAGTCTTGCTTGTCCACCACGACACGGGTAGCTACTCCCGTGTCCGCATGTGGCTCTTATATTGGGCAAGTGACCCGACGCGCGGGTTCGTTGTCCCGTATGGAGATGGCGCTATCGTGACAGGAAGCGCCTGGACGGTCAATGGACGACGAAGGGGAACCAACAAGCCAAGGGCCTGGAGTTGTTCTGCGAGAATCTGCGGCGCTACGTCAGCGGCCAAGCCCTCCTGAATGTACTGGACTGGGAGCGCGGCTACTGAAGCCTGGCACCGAAAACAATTTGACGGGGAGCGGGCTCCGTCACGGAATAGTTAGGTGTGTTCCAATGGTGTGAGGATACGAGAAGCCTTTTCCTGCTAAGCTTTAGGAAAAAATACGGCCATCTCATCTAGGCTTACCCGTCGTCCAGTCTACAGATCGCCCCCGTCGCGTCCGGACTTCCTTCATGTATACGCGGTCCAAGGAGTCTATCCAAGCCCTCGGGTGAGGCCGCGCCTTCTCCCGTGCCTGCTCCAGTGCCCTCCGTGCTACCTGCTCCGCCTCCCGTGCCCTTCGTACCTCCCCGTATAACCGCTTCCCTACCTTTGTACTTAGTAACATCCGTGTGGCCTTCCCTTTCGTCCATGCCGTCCATGCCTCCGGACCTACCTGCTCCACTGGCTTGTATGCGTTCCGTGTCCGCTCCGCCTCCTGGCGTGCCTGCTTCCATGCCCACTTCCATTCCTTCTCCCAGGCTGCCCGTGTTACTCGCACTTTCTCCCGCGCCTGCTCCCATGCCTGCCGTGCCTGCTCTATCTTCCGTACCTCTGTCGCCCACCATTCTCGCGATCTACCTGCTTCCATACCTGGATCCTCTCTTTCCAGTGACCGCAGATGGGCTTGCGTTAAGCTTATACTCGGTTCCGTCTCTCTACCCTTTTCTCAGTATTGGCCGTTTTCGCGTTGGGATTCTTATACCGTAGTGGCCTGACTAGCTGTGCGACTCCGAGTGCAACCATCACCCGGTCGCTGAACTGACCGAATCACTAGCAGATAATGGGAAAAAGCGAAAGATATCGAACAGAGATGTGGCTGCCCGTACAGAGGAGTGCCTGCCCTCTTGTAGGTCTCCTTACAGGAGAGACCGCTTGAAAATATGCCTCGCGCCATGAACCTGCTCTCTTGGCTTTTATATCCCCCTAGCGACTAATGCACAGGCATAGTACAGTGCGTGCAGGCGTCCCACGGGTCTCCTGTTAGCCTCGGGAGGTCGAAATTCAAAACATGTGCAGAGGTCATACACTCCCTTTTCAACGCTCCCGTTCGTGGCTGCTCCTTGGCCTGCTGCTCGTTGGGGGTCTGGTTGGATGCGGCCCTGTGACTGATGACGGCGTATGGCTGACGGAAATATTGCGCCGTATACAGCGCCCCCCGAAAGTCCACTCTGTCAGCGTTGGATATATTCCGAGATTGACGCGACGGAAGCCCCCCATGCTCCCTCCGCTGTATGTGCTCGTCTTACGGCCGCTTGATCGTCGCTCGTCCGTGCGCATACACGAGACCCGACAGAAAAGCATTGCGCTGCCCGATGACCAAGGTGCTCTCATCGGATTCTCTGGTCTGAATTTTGAAGAAGGACAAGTGACCATCGCTCCGGCTGGCAGCGTCCCTGATCTCGGGACATTGCGCCACATGGACGCGGGGATGCCGCAGCTCCCGGATATCCCCAAGACCTTCTTTACCCTCGCCCGGCTTCCCGAGACCGTACAATACGCCCTGACTTTGCACTTTCGCGAGGCTGGCATTGAAACGGAAATGTTGCCGTTTCCGTTTCCGGAGCCGCTATCGGCGGAGAATCAGCGGGCGACCTATGCCCTAGGCTGTACGATAGACGATTTTTCCCTGTTCAGCCTGCGTCGCTATCAACAGGTCCGGGTCGGATCACGTCGGCTCGAATTGCCGGTACGCGGACCCACACGCGCCGCGGTCTCACTCAGACTCTCGTTGCATCAGCTGCCGTCCGGTCGGATCGTGTGGCAAGAACGGGTCTGGGACGTTATCCACGACCCGCCGCGAGGGGGCACGCAACACCGCTATCGCACGGCTGACGATGCCCTCACCCTGGCGCTCAGCCGCACGGTTGGGCGGATTCTGTCGATCCCGAAATTTCAAGCTGCCCTGCGTCTTCCTCGTCCTGATGCGGCCCTCGCGCAGGGGCCGCACGGATTACGGTTCAGTCGCCCGCAGTCGAGCGATCTGCTGACGTACCTCGGCGACAAAAGGCGCTCGGGGATCTAATCGAAGAGCCTGTTCATAGGCGGCTACGGCCTCGCCCGTCTGGCCTGTTTTCCCTAGGGCCTGCCCGAGGCTCACATAGGCATAGGCGTAGTCAGGCTGAAGATGGATCGTCTGCCGCCACGCGTGCATAGCCCCTGTCAGATCACCTTCTGCCGCGAGTAAATGTCCAACGCGATGATGCACATGGGCTGAAGTCGGGACCAACTGTAAGGCTTTGCGATAGGCTGTCAGCGCGTCTTGACTATTCCCTTCGGCCTCACAGGCTCGGGCAAGATGAATATGGGTAGTCGCGTCATCCGGATTGAGACGTGCGGCTTCGCGAAATGCCGTTATTGCCTGGCCCACTTCCCCGCGTTCTTGCAGGGCTACCCCTATCCGGTAATGCGCCTCAGCATAGCCGGGAGCTTGGTGTATGGCTTCGCGCCATTGGCGAATCGCCCCATCTAAATTTCCTTGATTATAGAGGGCATAGCCCTGTCTGAGATGCTGCGAGGCGGTGGATGACACGGGCGGTGGTTGCGGGGTGTCCTGAGACGAGATGACCGGGTCGGACGCTGGTAGCTCAGGGACTGCTGGTGGAGTGTCCTTGAGCGGGACAGCCGCTCTCAGTCTCTGGGAAGATGGCGGTAGGGGGGGGGGCTGCGCCGGAACTTCTCTGTCAGGCGTCACACGTGGTGCGGGGACAGGGGGCGTTGCTCGGCGGAGTGGTGCCGGAGGGATATTTTTTGCCACTTTTTTCGCGAAGACCGTCGGAGCGGGAGACGCGGGCGCCTGGGCTGGCCTGGGGAGAACGCGCTGAGAGCTGGTCTCTGGGACGCGGGCAAAGAGCACCTGCGTGTTGCCCTGTTGAGGACCACCGGCTTGTTCAGCGTTGTCATTGGAAGCGTAAGGTTTGTCCGGTTTATTCAGGGTCGCCGTCACCACATGGGCCTGTTGTTCAACCGAAAAAGGCGGAATCTGGTTCGCTTTGAGGTCAAGCACGAAACGGGTGTAGTGAGGATGGGAGCCGGCCCGGACCCGCGTAATCAGCGCATCGGCTGCGGTATACGTGGTTGAGGCTAAGCGCTCGACTTCTCCTCTGACATCAATGACTAAGCGGGCCGGTGAGAGTAAGGCAAAAGCATGGACAGAGCCCGGCGGCCGGGAAAAGTGGAGGCTGAGGGTCCGTTTGTTTCTGCCCTGAGCGAGCTGTATCTCCTGCACATACAACCCCGAGGGCCGGGCAAGAGATTGCGCAACACTCTGACAGGGGGCTATCAGACCCAGCCCGGTCAACGTCACGATGAGTAAGAGGAAAGCGGCCTTTTTCTTCATCGCTGCTGTTTTCTCGCTACGATCCTCGTAAACGCGTCACCCGTTTGCGTATCTCTGCGCACAGGGCCTCTGCCTTGCCTTTTTTTCGCCGATCCTCAAACGCTTGTGTAAAGCGAACGCAGATCGGTACGGCGTTCTTATAGGTAGACAAGGCATCTTTCTGCCTGCCCATCCTTTCGAGCGCTTCGCCGTAGTTGGCATAGGCGTAGGCGTAATGAGGAGCCAGCTGTATGGTCTGGTACCACTCATTTGCGGCACCCTGCCAATCCTCCCTCCCGGCGAATATATATCCCAGCCGATTGTGGACGTACGGTGCGGAGGGAACCAACTGTAAGGCTTTTTGATAGGCGTCAAACGCCTCCTGCTCCTTCCCCAGCGCTTCAAACGCGCGGGCAAGATGGACATATGCCGTGGCATTATCCGGCTCAATCCGAAGCGCTTGCTGAAAGGCAGCCGCTGCTTGGGTGTGATCCTTTTGGTCTCGGAATGCAATCCCTAACAGATGATGTGCCCGGGCGGCCTGCGGGGCTAAGCGCAGGGCCTCTCGCCACTCGACGATTGCCTCGTCAACCTTGTCGGCATCATAGAGAATTTGTCCCTGTTCAAGATGATAACGGGCTTGTTGTGACAAGGGTTCTGAAGAAGGGGAAGGCGTCAAGTCAGCCGGCGGGGAAGGGGGAGACGGGGTTGGGATCGAAGCCAAGACCGGAGCTGGACTCTCGGGTCCGGGCTGGGAAGCCAGCGTTGTCTGAGACCGCGAAAAGAGTACCTGTGTCCGGACCGGTGGAGAGCCACCGTCTTGTTCGCCACTTTGTTTTCCAAGTTTGGCAAACACCGTGGTCGCTTGGTGTTCAACCGAATGCACCGGCACTGTTTGGCCGCTGAGGTCCAGGACCAGGCGCAGGCGTTGGGGATGCGAGCCGGTGCGTACATGTGTGAGGAGCGCATCCTCTGTCTGATGGATACGGGACGGCACGTTTTGCACCGGACCATGCACATCAATGACAATGCGTGAGGGCGATGACAGGGAGAACGACCGGATGGAGTCAGGCGGCTGAGAAAACTGAAACAGGACCACCCGCGCCTCCCCCTCAGCCGTCAGTCGTATTTCTTGTAAGTGGAGCGAGAGAGCAGCGGACTGGGCAAAGGCAGAGGGCATGCCTAAGACGAGCGCGACGACTCCCAGCCTGATCTGGAGGGCGGCGAATGTCCTGAAGCCGGTTCGTTTCCTTTGCATGACGCTGCTTGCCCGGATAGCCAACCTGCCTATGAGCCTGAGGGACCGTGGTCGAGACGAAGCTGATGAGAGACGGTCGCCAGCTCCTGCTGCACGTCAGTGAGATGGGTTTCTACGTGTCGCAGCGAGCGCATAATCGCGCCACTGTCTGACTGCGTTTCAGGCGTGAGCCCGCCGGATTCAAGTAGCCGGCTGAAGACCCGCACGATTTCATCGGGCGTAATCTCCCCTCCGGGCTGATACCAGCGGTATAACCAGTTGCACATGCCGGTAAAGGCGTGCATCAGCAGCCGAGGATTTTCATTGATGACCTCGCCTCTCTCGATCCCGTTCCGAATTTCATTCTCGATGAGCAGATCAACCTCCTGTTGTATTTTTTCAACGACTCGAACCGTTTCCGGCGGGAGGTTTGCTTCCTCGCGAAACAGGAGGCGAAACAGCGGCTGGTCCGTCGTGATCGAGGCGATCTGATGCGCCATTACCTGGCGAATCTTCTCCGGACGTGAGAGCGGGCGGGCTAAGAGCTCTTCCAGTGTTGCCCGATAGTTTTCGAGGGAACGGGTAAAGATCGCTGTGAGTAGCGCGGCCTTACTCTCGAAATAGGTGTAGAACGTCACCCGCGAGATGCCGACCAGGGAGACGATGTCATCAAGCGTGGTTTCGTGGTAACCGCTTTGGGTAAAGCATCCCGTGGCGATGCGGAGGAGTTCTGCTTCTACGAGTTCGCGCTTTTTTGCCATCCCTGCCTCCAGCACAAATAAAAATTTTCCTCTTGACGGCAGAGAACATGTACAATACTTACTACGAGTAAAGAAATCTACATAAAAGTAAAGTTCTCTTTGCTTTCAGACAAGAGGGGCACCTAGTATGGAGAAGCGAGTGCTACAGGGACCGGTCAACTTTTTGTCATATTTTCTGATGGTCGCCTTGGTGCTAATGCTCAGCAGCCTCTGGCTGCCACCCACAACCGCGCTCGCCAACCCGGACCAGAGCTATGACACGCTGCGGCACTGGATCGAGCACGCCCGTCCGGAGACCGCACTGACCCCCGGACAGCATCTCACCCTCAAAGACCGCGCCGTACTGGAGCCGCTCATCCCCCAGCCGGCCTGGGAATACTACTTTTATGACGGCATGGATATGGAGATTACGGAAACCGGGACGTACCCACCCCCGGAAGACTGGGGCCAGAATGTCCCATCTGGATACCAGCTGGATGAGCAGGGGGTGCTGACCGGTTTCATGGGCGGGGGCTTTCCTTTCCCGGACATCGACGCCGATGACCCGCGAGCCGCTCAGAAAATTATTTGGAATATGTTGTGGCGACCCGGAGCCGAAGATTATGTTATGCCTATGGTGGCGTGGTCGCGGAGTCCGAACGGACAGTTGGACCGCCAGTTTGAGTTTACCGCGGTTACTTCCCGTTATGCCCAGGGGGACCACTGCCTGGTGCCGGGCTATGAAGAGGTGAGAACCAAGCAGTTGATGGAGTTCCGCTCGCCCCGTGACATGGCCGGGGCGAAGATGCTGACCAAAACCTATGTGGATCACTACAAAGAGGACGATGGTTGGATGTATATGCCCGCCCAGCGCAAGCCACGACGGACGCTGGCCTCCGAGCGTACCAGCGAGGTCATGGGCATGGACTACACCATGGAAGACGCCATGGGCTTCGGTGGCAAGGTGTATGAGCACAACTGGAGCTATCTGGGAAAGAGGCGGGTGATCGCCACGATGAATGTTGAGACCAACCCGGAAGCCGGTGGTCCGCACTTATGGGTACCGAAGGACGCACGCTGGGAGGTACGCGAGGCGCATGTGCTTTTGATCGATCCCAAAGCCACAAACCATCCGTATAGTCACAAGATCATCTTTATCGACACCGAGACGTTCTGGACGCTGTGGATGTTCGGCTTCGACCGGCAGGACGATCACCTTTTGCGTATGAACCAGCATTTTCTCAAGTATTCCGAGAGCTATGCCCACGAGACCGCCGCCCAAGCGCCCTATATGAAGTTGGACTACGCGAATAATGTCGGGGAGCGGATGTTCTACCATCTGGGAGAGACCGATATTAATCCCAAAAAGCCGCACGCAACTTTCTCGCACTGTTATGTCATGACGAAACATTTCTCCTCGGGGCGGGCGAAGCAAGTCTATTCCGTCCGCAATATGGTCAGCGGGCGGCGCTAAACCTCTTTGCTTTCAGACAAGAGGAGTACATAATATGGAGAAGCAAGCACTACAGGGACCGGTCAGCTTTTTGTCATATTTTCTGATGGTTGCCTTGGCTGTGGTGCTCAGCGGCTTCTGGGTGCCGCCCACAACCGCGCTTGCCAGCCCGGACCAGAGCTATGACACGCTGCGGCACTGGATCGAGCACGCCCGTCCGGAGACCGAGCTGACCCCCGGACAGCATCTTACTCTCAAAGACCGCGCCGTACTTGAATCATATATTCCCCAGACGGCCTGGGAATACTACTTTTATGACGGCATGGATATGGAGATTACGGAAACCGGGACCTATCCGCCCCCGGAAGGCTGGGGCCAGAACGTTCCGTCTGGCTACCAACTGGACGAGCAGGGCGTGCTGACCGGATTTAAAGGCGGGGGTTTTCCCTTCCCGGACATTAGCGAAGACGACTCAAAAGCGGCGCAGAAAGTCATCTGGAATATGTTATGGCGGCCTGGGGCCGAGGACTATGTCATGCCGATGGTGGCGTGGTCGCGGAGTCCGAACGGACAGTTGGACCGCCAGTTTGAGTTTACTGCGGTCGCTTCCCGTTATGCACAAGGGGACCACTGTCTGGTGCCGGGCTATGAAGAAGTGAAAACCAAGCAATTGATGGAATTCCGCTCGCCGCGCGACATGGCCGGGGCGAAGATGCTGACCAAAACCTATGTGGATCACTACAAAGAGGACGATGGTTGGATGTATATGCCCGCCCAGCGCAAGCCGCGGCGGACGCTGGCCTCCGAGCGCACGAGCGAGGTCATGGGCATGGATTTCATCATGGAAGACTTCATAGGCTTTGGCGGCAAGGTGTATGAGCACAACTGGAGCTATCTGGGAAAGAGGCGGGTGATCGCCACGATGAATGTCGAGACCAACCCGGAAGCCGGTGGTCCGCACTTATGGGTACCGAAGGATGCGCGCTGGGAGGTACGCGGGGCGCATGTACTCTTGATTGATCCCAAATCCGACAGCCATCCGTATAGTCACAAGATCATCTTTGTCGACACCGAGACGTTCTGGACGCTGTGGATGTTCGGCTTCGACCGGCAGGACGATCACCTTTTGCGCATGAACCAGCACTTTCTCAAGTACTCTGAGGGCTTTGCCCACGAGACTGCCACCCAGGCGCCCTATATGAAGTTGGACTACGCGAATAATGTTGGGCAAGGGATATTCTACCATCTGGGAGAGACCGATATTAACGCTAAAAAGCCGCACGCGACGTATATGCACTGTTATGTCATGACGAGACATTTCTCCTCGGGGCGGGCGAAGCAATTCTACTCCGTCCGCAATATGGTCAGCGGGCGGCGCTAGGAAAAGCCCTCTCAGGATAGGATGAACATGCGCCTTCGTATCTGTTTCGCCACTTATGCCCTCTTCCTCGGCTTGGCCGTGCTGCCTGTACCGTCGTGGGGCATTATTAATGTCACCGATGACATTGAGCTCGAAGGGTTTGTGAAAACCCAGAACATTCTCCGCACGCCGATGTTTCAGGATGCGGAACTCATCATGCAGCGGAATACGGCGCAACTGGAGGGCAAGTATTATTTTTTGCGGGAGAGCCAAGCCTTTGGTCGTTTCGGCACCGGCCCGCTGGAAGAGGCCACGCTGACCCTCATCGGTCGCGGCGTGTACGATTCGATTTACGACATTCGACACACGTATAGCGAGGCGTTCGGCAAGGATGAGCGACTCAACCGGCAGTTCGAGTACAAACTTCGCGAGGCCTTTGTCGATCTGGTGCTACCCCCGTTTACACTCCGGCTGGGTCGCCAGCAAGTCGTCTGGGGGGAGACCGATAATTTTCGGGCGCTGGATGTCATCAATCCGCTCGATCTGCGCTGGCACGCCAACTGGGAGCCCTGGGAGGATATCCGCATTCCGCTGTGGATGGCACGGGCGATTTATGACATCGGCAAAGTCGGCCCGCTCGAAGAGTCCTTTGTCGAGGCCGTCTGGATTCCGTGGGATTTTCAGCCCAATAAGGTCGCCGCGGACCCCCGTCGCCCCTGGCCGTTTATTGGCGACGGCCTGTCTGCCGTTGCGAATTCTGCCATGATTGAGGAGGCACTCCTTGATCTTGACCTGACAGTGAGAGATGGCAAGCCGAGCAAAAAATTCAAGAATGGCCAGGCCGGGGTACGCTTCAAGGCCATCTGGGGCGGAATCGATTTCAGCCTCAACTATTTCTACGGCTTTTCCGCCGACCCCGGCTTCAAGTTTCGCTCAGGCCGTCTTGAGGGCAATACTTTGCGTGCCGTGCTCGAAACCGAGCATCCACGTTCCCACGTGGTCGGCATCGCGGCCAATTATTCGGAGGAGAAATATACGCAGTCCGTTTTCCGGGCGGAAACGACTTTTACGACGGGCGTGCCGGTCACGATTGCCCCGGGCGCATCGGCCCGGATCGACCCGGACCAGAATCAATTCGACACGGCCAACCGCTCGGTCGTCATGCTGGCCATTGACCGTCCGACCTGGATTCGCCCGCTGAATGATATACGGACGTTTTTCCTCTCCGCGCAGTTCTTCTGGCGGCGCTATCTGGACTACAGCCGGCTCTATCGCGGCATTCCGTCCGTCCGGCGTGCTCACATGGATGGTGAGGCTGTCCCAGGTCGATTCATCAGCACGAACTCAGACAAAATCGATCAGAACGAGTTCGTCATTACCTTTTCTGCTTCCACCAGCTATGGGCCAGGCGGGCTCTGGCAGCCCTTGTTTGTGTTTGCGCTCGATCCGCTCTCCACAGGGGCGTATAATAAATTCGCGATGGACTACCTGTGGTCAAACTATTTTGTCTTGCGGTTCGAGCAGAATTTCTTCTGGCGGGTCAGTGGGCACGACCCAGGTCCGTGGGGCATTGGGGACCTGTACGGTCGCCCCCGCGACAGTCGTCACGAGAGCGTTTTCAGCGCGATCGTTCAATTCTAGTCCTGCGACGGCGACCTACGATTCCGAGGCGCGGAGGCGGTCAATCCGCTTCTTGACCTCGGACGCAAAAGACGCCTGCGGGTCCAGCTCGACCGCGCGCTCGTAGGCGGCCAGCGCCTGTGTCTTCTGCCCCAAGCTTTCAAGCGCCTCACCCAGATTGGCATGAGTGTAGGCATAGTCCGGGTCTAACGCGATCGCCTGTTGCCACTCGTCCGCCGCGGCTTGGTGCTTGCCCTGCGCGGCAAAAATATGACCCAAGCGGTCATGGATATACGACGAGGTGGGAACGAGTTTGAGTGCTTTGCGATACGCGACCACAGCCTCTTGGACAGTGCCGTTGGTTTCGAGCGTGCGGGCAAGGTGAACCTGCGCCATGGCATTATACGGATCGAGCTGTAGCGACGTCCGTAACATATTAATCGACTCATCACGCGCGCCATGATCCCCAAGCGCCAACCCGAGCAGGTGGTGGGCTTTGGCATTGGTCGGAGCGAGGCGAACGGTTTCGCGCCACTCGGCGATTGCTTTTTTGAGCTCCCCGTTATCGTAAAACTCTTGTCCCTGTCGCAAGTGGAGCAGGGCCTGGGATGATAAAGACCGCTGGGGCAACGGGTCGGATGGTTGGGCGGATGGCTCGGCCTCAGGCTGCGGAGCGGGGGCCGGTAGTGGTGGTGGCACGGACGGTGCAGGTGTCTCCGGGGGGGCGGGGCGGGCGCGCGCCATTTGGGGCTTGGGTGGAGCTTTTGCCGTTTTAGGCTCGGACGATGCCTTTGCCGTCTTGTTGGTATGCGAAAAAAGGATCTGAGAGTAGGCTTCTTCTCCAGCCCCGTTTTCGTGGACAAAGACGATGACAACTCGGTCGGTGCGTTGTTCTACAGTGAAGGGCGGAATCTTGGCCGCTTTGAGGTCCAGGACAAGCCGGAGATAGTCCGGATGCGTGCCGAGGCGAACCTGGGCAAGGAGTTCGTCATCTACCTGGTACACAGCTGTTGGTGTGCCCCGACGCGGGCCCTGTACGTCAATCACCAAACGAGAGGGGGATGCGAGGGCAAACGAGTTAACGGCGTCCGGGGGACGCGAGAACTGAAAGAGGACGGAGCGCCGATTTCCTTCGACTGAGAGTTGGACTTTCTGCAGGCCCAGCAGCTCGGACTGGGCAAGGGCGGCGGTCCACCCCATGCCGAGCCAGACATATATTGCACTGACAAAGATCCACGCCTTACGCACTGTTGCTCTCTCTCGCCTGATCTTAATCTACTACAGCCGGCTCTTTTTCAACAGCTGGCCCGGCCTGGAGGAGTATGTCAGCATCATGGGTGAAGTAATAGCAGGCTGCGGTACACACGACACTCAGCAGGCCCGCACTATAAAACATACTGCTCAAGTCATAATAATCGACCACGATCCCGAAAACAGGCGGAGCGATAGTCATTCCAAGGCTATGGACCGTCAAGAGCGCACTCATCACCGTTCCCATACTCGAGCCCGGCGTGTGTTCCATGGCCAGCGCCATATGGGCCGGATAGGCCAGCCCAAACCCCGCGCCGACCAAGGCATTCAGGCCGAGTAAATGCCAGAACGTTGAGGCCAGGGGAAAACCGGCCAGGGAAACGGCGCTGATCAGGCCACCAATACCGATCAGGACTGCTTTATTCATACGATCGGACAGACGTCCGCACGGCGCCTGAAGGACGGCGCTGATCAAGACATTCAGGGAAATCAGCGCGCCCACCTGCGAGGTGGTCAGCGGCAGCAGGGAGGCTGACAGCAGGGGCACAAAGACCCAAATGAGGGTGCTGGACAAGGCATACACCACCCGAAAGAGGGAGACACCTAGAATGGGCCGTGAGGATAAAATCGTGCGCCAGGAGGCCTCCTCTTTCTTTTCTGCCACATGCTGTTTCTGGACTTCGGGTAAGAAGAAGAGCAGCAGGAGTAAAGACAACAGGCTCAGGACCCCCAAGAGAATAAAGCTGGCCTGCATATTGAACAGGTCTTTAATCACTCCGCCCAAGATGGGTCCCCCGGCCACGCCGCCCAGAAAGGCCGTGTTGACATAGCCGGCATACGCTCCCTCCTTGCCTTTGGGGGTCAGATCGCCCACATAGGCCATGGAAACCGGCTGGACCATAGCGGTGGCTACCCCTTGGAGAGCCATGATCACGATGAGCGTCAAAAGGCTGTCGGCGAGCAGGTAGGCAACCGAGCTGAGGGCGTAGAAAAACAGCCCCCAGAGTAAAAACGCCTTACGGCCATGCCGATCCGAGGCCCGACCGATGAGGGGCAGCAAAAAAGTCCGAGACGCCGAGTGCGCCCCAAACAGGATGCCGACGGCCACGCCGCTCGCTCCGAATTCCTGGGCATAGATGGGGATAAAGGGAATCACCACCCCGTTACCCAGCATGGTGGCAAACAGCGCCACCGACAGAACAAAAAGCGGCCCGCTCATACTGCCATCCGAGCTATCAGCCGCTTGTGGGAAAAGGTCGGTCGCTTACCAGGGGGCTCAAGGCTCCCGACCGGGGAACAGCATCTCTGATTAGTGCGGACCAAATGTTGCTTACTCTGCCCGCACCGAGGGCCACCGATCCGCCCAGGGCTTGGCCTGCTCAAGCTGTGAGGCCAGGCGAAACAGGGTGTCCTCGCGGCCATAAGCGGCCACGAGTTGAATGCCGATAGGCAGTCCCGCGCTGTTCCAGTGCAGCGGTAGCGAGATGGCGGGCTGGCCGGTGACATTAAATGGCACGGTAAACGGCATGAGGGTGGCCGAACGCCGCGCGCCCCCCAGGGGGTTCTCCGCTGTGGAGACAAACTCTCCCAACCGGGGCGGGGGCTCGGCAATGGTTGGAGTGACGAGGATGTCAAAGCCGGCTGAGCCGTCTTCGGGCTGCCACCAGTGGGCGATCCGGCGCGTGTCGGCCTGGAGCCACTCAATGGCTTCGATATAGCGCGTCGCGGTGCGAGCTCGGCCGATTTCCACCATGGCCCAGGTGTGAATCTCCACGTCATCCTGGGTGACGGTTTTCCCCGTTTGCTTGCCTAAGGTGTCGATATGAGAGGCGATGGCGCTCGTCAAAATCGCCCACACGTGTCGCCGACGTTCTTGCTCATCGTTCAGCGCGCTGGGATAAGACTCCTCAACCGTATGGCCGAGCGCACTCAGAAGCTGGGCCGTGGCGTGAACGGCGGCGACGCAGTCCGGATGCAGCGGGGTTGCCTGCCCAGGGAAATCCGCCAGGACGCCAATCCGCAATACTCCCGGATTGGCACCGACTTCTTCAAGAAAAGGGCGTGTCGGCGGGGTAGCAAAATACGGATCGCCCGGCATGGGGCCGGCAATCGCATCCAAAATTGCGGCCGTATCGCGGACACTCCGCGTCACCACATGTTCGTTGACCAGACCCTGCCAGACCTCGCCGTATTCCGGTCCGAGAGAGACGCGCGAGCGGGTGGATTTGAGCCCGACCAGACCACACTCGCTGGCCGGTACGCGAGTCGAACCGCCCCCGTCGTTGGCATGGGCCGCCGGGACCATACCCGAGGCCACGGCCGCGCCGGCCCCACCACTGGAACCGCCGGTGGAGTGCTCCGTGTTCCAGGGATTCCGGCTCGGGCCGTAGGCGTCCGGTTCGGTCGTCGGCATGGTCGCAAACTCGGGCGTATTGGTCTTGCCCAGGAAGATGAAGCCCGCGGCTCTGAGTTTGGCGGCCATATAGGTGTCTTCTTTTGCCGTCCAGCCCAGCTCTTTCAGAAAGCGGCTGCCTTGATGATAGGAGTCACCGGCGGAATGACAGCCAAAGTCCTTGAGGAGAAACGGGACGCCGCTGAACGGCCCGTTGGGCAACTGCGGCGATGTAGCCTGATCGCGCGCTTTCTCAAAAAGAGGCGTGATCACGGCGTTGAGCCGTGGGTTGATGTGCTCAATGCGGGCAATGGCGGCGTCTACCAGTTCGAGCGGTGTTGCTTTTCCTGTACGGACGAGGTCCGCCTGCGCCAGTGCGTCGAGGTGGGCGAGTTGGTCAGCCATAATACATTCCTCCGGTGCGGATACCTCCTCCTAACAAAGGCAAAAGGAAATGAGAAGGGAGAAAAGCGCTAAAGCAGGCTTTCCCTTTACTCACGTTGACGGTCATATCTCATCCCAACGCTCCCTGGAGCATTCCCTATCTTTATATCCCCTTGCCTGGTATGCAGTGCTGACGGGAAGGAGGGGCACTATGCGTACGGACATTACCCCCCCGGCAATGCGGAATATCAGAGAACGCTTCCGCTACTCTCCGGGTGTAAGGGCCGGGAATCTCTTGTATATCGCCGGGCAAGTTGGCCGGGATGAGAACTTGCAGGTTGTGGCGGATAAGGAAGCACAGTTTGTGCAGGCGTTTGAAAACGTCAAAAAAGTGCTGACCGAGGCCGGAGCGACGTTTGACGATGTCGTGGAGATGGTCACCTACCATACCGACCTGCGCGACCTGCAACTCTTTATTGATGTCAAGGATCGTTACATTACGAATCTTGACCGACTCCCGACCTGGACGGGGATCGGCACTCCCGCCCTGGCGATGCCTGGGCTCCTTGTCGAGATTAAATGTACCGCCTATCTGGAATAGGGTTCCTCCTGCACTGAAGAGAAAGTAGGGTGCATGCCGCAAGCCGAACGCGTGGAACAAGATCAATCCTCATACGGATGGGTCATCGTCTTTGCCGGCCTTGTCATCAGCCTGTGCATGTATGGCGTGATCGAATCTTTCGCCATTATGTTCAAACCTATTGCTGCGCAGTTTGCCTGGGACCGTGGCACCGTGTCGATCGCGTCGATGATAAGCTGGATCAGTTTTGGCCTCTCCAGCCTGATCTGTGGCCGCCTGAGTGATCGTTTTGGTTCCAAGTGGGTGATTATTGCTGGCGGTCTGTTCTTTGTGGCGGGTACGTTTTTGATGAGCCAGGTGCAATCCCTGTGGCAACTCTACGTGTATTTTGGGGTGGTGTTGGCGATCGGCCGCTCGGCGACCGGGGTCCCGATGGTGGCCCTGGTGACCAAGTGGTTCGTGAGGCGCCAGGGGTTGGCGCTGGCTATTGCCCAGTCACAGAATGTGGGCTCGGCCGTGTTTGCCCCGCTGGCCGTTTTCCTGCTTGCCCATAATGACTGGCGCTGGTCGTATATCTGGCTCGGGCTTATCACCCTGGTGGTCCTGCCTCTTTCTCTGCTCATGCGGGATAAGCAGGTCGCATCGACCGAGGCTCAGAAGTCAGGCCCAGCACTCAAGCATGATCCGACATATGTCTCAGCCCCTGTCTCAGCCCCCGGCATGACACTGGGTGAAGCCATGCGGACGCGCGCCTTTTGGACGCTCAATTTTATGGTGCTGGGCTGCTGCATGTGTCACTCGTGCATCTTGCTGCACGGGTTCAACCATATGACCGACGTAGGTGTGTTGGAATCGGTTGCGGCCCGGGTCGTCATGCTGATGGCCGTGTTTGGCATGGTCGGGAAGATCATCAACGGTCTGTTAGCCGACCGGATTGGCGCCAAGTGGGCCATTGCGTTCTTTCTCGGTCTCCAGGCAGTGATGATTCCGTTTTTTATTGAAGCCCGCCAGGCCCCCTCTTTCTACTCGTGGGCCATCCTGTTCGGGCTGGGTTTTGGGGGACCCATGCCGGTCTATGCCATGCTCTTCCGAGAATATTTCGGCACGCGGGCCATCGGAACCATCTTAGGCGCGTTCTTTATGGTTGCGTCCATTGGGATGGGATCGGGCGGCATGATAGGCGGCCTCTTGCATACCGAGTTTGGAGATTACGTCGTGCCGTTTCTGACGAGTACGAGCACCGGTGTGCTCGCGGCCTTGCTCGCCCTCACGCTGCCTGCTCCGAAACGGGTCATGCGTATGCCAGTGCCGCAGGTCGCCCTCCAGACGAGCTAGCCGAGCGCACATCCATGGTGAAGCTTGACCTGTATCGTGGAAAAGCAGTAATGCAGAGGGACGAGCAATGATTTCGGGAAATCTGCCTCGGTGTGTAGGGCAGATGTGTAAAGGAGGATGAGTGTATGCAGTTCTTTAACTTTCATCTGATGCCATGGCCGCACGTTCCCGAAGACTTTGACGATACCTCGAAATATCCCTCGGCCTGGGTCACCTTCTCAAACGAACACTATGACCCTGCAAAAGGCCGTGACCTCTATAATCGTTATCTTGACGAGCTGGAGTATGCAGAAACGCTCGGTTTTGATGGCGTATGTGTGAACGAGCACCATCAAAACACCTATGGCACCATGCCCTCACCCAATATCATCGCCGCGCTGTTGGCGCGGCGTACCAACCGTGTCAAAATTGCCATGGTCGGCAATGGGCTGCCGCTGCGGGATCATCCCATCCGGGTTGCCGAAGAAATCGCCATGCTGGATGTGGTCAGTGGCGGACGTATTATCTCCGGCTTTGTGCGTGGCATTGGCTGTGAGTATTATTCGATGGGCGTCAATCCGACCCATTCGCTGGCGCGCTTCCGCGAGGCGCATGATTTGATTATTCGCGCCTGGACCGAGACGGGGCCGTTTAATTTTGATGGGGAGCACTATCAAGTCCGCTACGTGAACGTCTGGCCCCGCCCGTATCAAAAACCGCACCCGCAAATCTGGATTCCCGGCTTTGGGAGTAAAGAGACGATGGGCTGGTGTGCTGACCCGGCCCGCAAGTATCCGTATCTGGCCGTGTATATGTCTGACGATCTGGTCAAGATGTATTTTGATCAGTATCGCGCTGCGGCGGAAGAATCCGGCTACACCCCCTCGCCCTACCAGATGGGTCATTTGCTGCCCATCTATGTGGCGGAAACGGACGAACGCGCCCGAGAAGAAGCTGCGGAGCATGTGTTGTGGCTCTATCACAGAGGGCTGCGTATCCCGCTCAATATGCTGTTCCCACCGGGCTATGTCACTCACCAATCCATGCGGCATATTCTCAATATTGCGGACGAGCTGGACTATGCGAATATGTCTTTTGACGATTTTAATGCACGTGGCTATTGCGTGGTGGGCCGTGTCGAGACGGTCAAGCAACGGCTGGTCGAATCAATCGGCAAGCTGGGCTACGGCATTTTACTGTCCCTGCTGCAAATCGGTGATATGCCCCACCACCGGACGATCAAAAATATGGAACTCTTTGCCACTGAAGTCATGCCCTATTTGAAAAAAGAGTTTCAGGACATGCCGGAGAAGTGGGCCCGAGCCGCGTAAGACAGTCTGGCCGCCCATGCCACCTGTGCGCCTGCCTCAGTGTGACGTGTGTTGCTTTTTTCGGAATCCGGCTGCTGCTATCACGAGAAGTTCAATCCGGGGCGGCGTTGCGATTTGCGCCGCAGCCTGAGTCGGGTCCAGCCTAAGAGCCAGCCAATAAGCAGCACACCGGCCCCGGCGAGAAAGCTCGATATCCTGGAGTTCTGCTGAAGTTGATTCCGCTCTATTGTAATGGTCTCGAGCTGTGCCTTTTGTTCCGTCGCGGTGCGCTGTGTTTCTTCCCGTGCGACTTGAAGCAGGGTGTTTTCCTCTCGAAGACGAGCTAACTCTTGATTCTGTCTGGCGACTTGATCCTCAAGAAGCTGCACTCGATGGGCTGTCGGGATTTGCTCGGTCAAATACGCTTTGGCAACATAGCCCTGGCGGCCGTCAGGCAGGGCGACCAGGGAATAGTCGTCTTCGGTTTCACGGATCAATGTCACCGCATCACCGGTCTTGAGTACGGCCACGATTTTATTGGACTGATGCGGTCCGGTTCGCAGCATGAGCTCACGATAGCCACTCACGTATAGATCTTGCGCGTGACAGAAGGCCGGAAAGAGAAGAACGAGAACAATAAGTATTGGCAGCTGCCTCACCACTACGTACCCCACCCAAGTCTCCCTATCGATAACTTGCCTGTTCATTGAGTACAACCCCACGCCTGTGTCGTGCCCGCTGCTACCCTCAGAATAGAACGACTTCAAGACGGGCTGCCTGGGAGTTGCCCGAGAACGTCCAGCATCGCTCCATGCAGATGGCCATTTGAGGCCAGGGTTTGTTCGCCATGTAGATCGAACGTGTGGCCGGAGAAATCGCTGGTCCGCCCCCCTGCCTCCTCTACAATCAGCGAGCCTGCGGCAATATCCCACGGATGAAGGCGCCATTCCCAAAAGGCATCGGCTCGACCACAGGCCACATAGCACAGGTCCAGCGCGGCTGACCCACTCCGTCTGACTCCATGGGTGCGCAGCATAAAGGCTTCATAGTACCGCAGATAAAAAGCGCTATAGCTGCGGCGGTCGTAGGGGAATCCGGTCAGCAGCAGACTCTGATCCAACTGGGAGGCTGTGGAGACACGAATGGGATTGCCATTGAGTTGCGCGCCCCCTCCGCGCCGTGCGCTAAAGGTCTCGTTCCGCACGGGGTCATGCACAACGCCGACGATGGCTGTGGATTCATGGGTGAGGGCCAGAGAGACGGCAAAGTGCGGGTAGGTATGCGCGAAGTTTGTTGTGCCGTCCAAGGGATCAATATACCAGCAATATGGGCTCTGAGGACCAGATTGAGCCGACTCTTCGGCGATAATGGTGTGGGTGGGGAAGTGGATGCGGAGCTGCTCAGTAATCAAGCGATCGGCCGCTTTGTCCACATTCGTGACTAAATCGACCATATCCGTTTTCACACTGATCTGTTTTGTCGCAAACCGGTTTTCCTGGAGAAACTCTCCAGCCTGCCGCGCAATAGCCTGCGCAACCTCTTGGGCGGCTGCCATGATGTCGTGCACATTGGTATTGTGGCAAGTAGAGCGCTAGTCTGCAAGGTATGAGGGGAAGCCACAAAGGAAAAACCATGCGTGTTCTTGCTCCCGCAAAGGTCAATCTTTTTCTACGCATTATTGGCCAACGGCCCGATGGCTACCATTTGCTCGACTCCCTGATGGCCCCCGTCAGCCTGTATGACGAGATTGAAATTGTAACAGACAGGACGGTGGGTACGGAGCCACACATCTCTGTGCAGTGTAACGATCCAACAATTCTTACCGACCAGTCAAATCTCGCCTATCGAGCGGCGGCCTTACTCTGTCAGGAAGCCGGCATCGGTGCGCATATCACCATTACTTTGCAAAAGAATATTCCTGCTGGTGCGGGGCTAGGCGGCGGGAGCAGCGATGCTGCGGCCGTGCTCAAGGCGCTCAACCAAGCATTTTCCCTTGGACTGAACACTGACCATTTATGTCGGCTGGCCGCCCAGCTTGGTGCAGATATTCCTTTTTTTATTCCATGCCAGCTGGCTCGGGTGGGCGGGATTGGGGAAATTTTAACGCTACTTCCAGTTCTTCCACAACGCTGGCTCGTCATTGTGGCCCCGACTTTTCCTGTTTCAACTCCGTGGGCGTATCAACGTTTTGATGCGCTTCAGCTGGACTCGCCGGAGCCGCAACTCCATGCAATCGACCGGACTTCGCCACTTGCCCCGAAGCAATGGCCGGATGCTGCCCTTTTCGTTAATGACCTTGAACAGGCTGTCCTGCCGGAGTATCCCCTGATTGCGGCCAGAAAAAAGCAACTCACCGCCCTTGGTGCGGAAGTGGCCTTGATGTCTGGGAGTGGCTCCGCCGTCTTTGGCATCTTTATGACGCAGCAGGCCGCCACGCACGCTGCGACCACTTTGGCTGGCTCGGAAAACGTCTTTGTTGTGACGCTGTTGGAGCAGGCTGCCGCTCAGCTAACGGTTGATCCATAACCGCAGGAGCAGGTAGACTTCTCTCGCGAAAGATGCTAATGGCTATGGCCTCAAGAAAACCCGGCAGATTCTATAATCTGTTGATTTCATTAAACAATCGGATCATTCGGAAGCTTGTCCAACACGGTCAGCAGCCAGAGTGTGGAATATCGACGTTCGAGAAGATAAAGAGAAGCTGAGCGGCCGAGCGCAATACGACTGTCACTGCCATCCTGTTGGGGAGTCGCCAAGTCCGGCAAGGCACCGGGTTTTGGTCCCGGCATTCGCAGGTTCGAATCCTGCCTCCCCAGCTCCCTCTCTTCCGGGCAGGAGCAGAAAATGGTACCGCTAACCACCCCCATCCATGCGAGACACTCTACCGTGCTAAAAATATTTTCCGGGAATTCAAATCGTCCGCTTGCGCAAGAAATATGCGCCTATTTGGGAACATCGCTCGGCGCGGCCGACATCCGCACGTTCAGCGATGGCGAGATTGCGGTTGAGATCACCGAGAATGTGCGGGGCGGGGATATCTTTGTTGTCCAGTCCATCTGCACGCCAGGAAACGATAACCTGATGGAACTCCTGCTGATGATCGACGCCTTTAAGCGGGCGTCCGCGAACCGCATCACGGCAGTGATTCCGTACTATGGCTACGCCCGTCAGGATCGGAAGGTTGCGCCGCGGGTTCCGATTAGTGCCAAACTGGTGGCTGACCTGTTGACCACGGCGGGAGCCTCGCGGGTGCTCACGGCCGAGCTTCATGCCGGACAAATCCAGGGATTTTTCAATATTCCTGTGGACAATCTTTTTTCCGCCCCGGTGCTGTTGCCGTATTTACGCTCCCGCATTGGCAGCGAACCCGTGAGCGTCGTGTCGCCGGATGCCGGGGGGGTGGAGCGCGCCCGTGCATTTGCGAAGCGTATGGGAGCCTCACTCGCTATTATTGATAAGCGCCGCGCGCAGGAGGATGAAAGCGAGATTGTGGGGAAGGCGAATCGTGATGTGATTGAGATGAATGTGATCGGTGACGTGGACGGCCGTATCGCTATTCTCGTTGATGATATGGTGGACACAGCCGGAACGTTGACGACCGCGGCAAAAGGGCTTCAAGATGCGGGGGCTCAAGCAGTGATTGCCTGCTGCACGCATGCCGTGCTGTCTGGCCCAGCTATAGAGCGGGTGCGGTCTTCTACTCTCGAAGAGTTGGTTGTCACCAATTCCATACCCATTAGGCCAGAGGCGCAGGAGACCGGAAAAGTCCGGGTCCTCTCCCTTGCTACCCTGATCGGAGAGTCCATCCGCCGGATTCACAATGAAGAATCCATTAGCTCCTTATTCGTATAAGCCGTTGGATAGAGAAGGGAAACCATGGAAACCATCAAACTGAGTGTGGAACAGCGACAAGAAAAAGGCAAAGGAGAAATGGGCCGGCTCCGACGGAGCGGGAGAGTTCCCGGAGTCTTTTACGGTCCGGGAAAAAATTCCGTTTCCGTTTGCGTCAATACACGAGAATTCCAATATAAGGTCGAAAGCTTAGAGGGGTCTCATCTGATTGAATTTCTCTCGCCGACAACAGACCTCAATGGAAAAATTGCACTCCTCAAGGATGTTCAGCATCACCCGGTGACCACGGAACCGCTGCACATCGATTTTTATGAGATTGATGTGCAGGTGCCGATTCAGGTCGGGGTTCCCGTCCATCTCGTTGGCAAAGCGGAGGGCGTGACTGCCGGTGGAGTCTTACACTACTTCCGCCGTGAAATCATGGTGGAATGCCTCCCGCTTGATATCCCCGAGAGTGTTGAGATCGACGTGACGTCTCTTGGGATCAACGACGCTGTCCAGGTCGAAGATCTGAAATTACCGTCCGGCGTCTCAGCGCTTGAGGACGCTCAACTCATGCTTGCCTCTGTCACCGCTCCAACTGTGGAGGAAGAGACGGAGGAAGAAGAAGGAGCCGACGAAGCTTTAGCCGAGGATGGAGAAGCTCCGAGTGGGGAGACCCCGAGCGAGTGATGGGGGGCTGTGTTGCCACAGATGCGATGCATGTGGCACTCCTCGTATGGGCTGATGTTTGCGATCATTGGGCTCGGAAACCCCGGTCGGGACTACGAAAAAACCCGTCACAATATCGGCTTTTGGGTCATTGATATCTTAGCGAAACGCTGGGGGACCCGTCTGTCTCAGTCGGTCTGCTCCTCCCGAATGGCCTGGACACGCCGGAACGGGGAAAAGATCGGCCTTATTCAGCCGCAGACCTTTATGAATCACAGTGGGCAAGCTGTTGTGTGCATGTGCGCGCAATATCAATTGCGTCCAACGGATTGTATTGTCGTGCATGATGATGTAGACATTTCGCTCGGCCACCTGCGTATGAAACGGACTGGTGGTTCAGGCGGACATCGCGGCCTCGCCTCGATTATTACTGCTCTGGACAGCCCGGACTTTATCCGCGTAAAGGTTGGTATTGGTCGTCCTGCTGCCGGGCTTGATACTGCCGACTTTGTGCTTCAGCCCTTTACTCAAGAGGAAGAAGCCTTTATTCTCCCGGCGGCACAACGCGCAGCGAGTGTGGTTGAGTTCATCCTTACAGATGGGCTTGAGCATGCTATGGCGGTGTGGAACGGCGCGGCTTCTGTCACGCTGGCACACCCGGCGCAGGAGGAATGCTGAAAAATCTCGCCGTAGCCGCGCAGTGCGAGAGGTAGACGAAGATTCAGAGATACCCATCGGAGGAGTTCATGCCGATTTACGAGACAGTATGCATTCTCCACCCGGAACTATCTGAGGCACGGGTGAAGGATGTGATTGAAGGGATGCAAAAGACTCTGGAGCAGGGCCAGGCCAGCCTGTTGCAGGTTGAAGAGTGGGGGCTGCGGAATTTGGCCTACGACATTCAAAAGCAGAGGCGCGGCTACTACGTGCGTTTAGAATATGATTCTCCTCCTCAAACGGTCAAGGATTTTGAGCGTGGCTTACGGCTGAGTGAAGACGCCATGCGCTTTCTATCCGTCGCGCGCTCCGCTCCCTCGGACGGCCAATCTCCCATTCCTCCGGGTGGCTTAACCGACCGCTCTGCGAGTCATCCACCTGGGGCGCACACGGAGCCCAGGCCGGCGGAGGACCCGCCCGCCCCGAGTGCTCCCACAGAAAATGCAGAATCGGCGGAGCCCGAAGTGCAAGCGGAGGCTCCAGCCGAGTCGGAAAGCACTGAGACGGCTGAGGCGCAGACTGATGCGGAGGGAGAGACGAGCGAGGGGTGAGTTGCTTGAGTGAGGCAAGGCTATAATAAGGTTATTTTTGCCGGACGGATCGAGAGCAGTCCGGAACTACGGCGTACGCCACAGGGCGTGGCCATTGGAGCGTTTTCTCTATGTGTGCCGAAAAGTCGAGCGAAAGAAGATGATTTACTCGTTGACGTGGTTGCCTTTCGGGGACTTGCAGAGGAGTACTGTCCGCTGTTGACAGTTGGGCGAACCGTCTTGGTGGAAGGGGTGCTTGCGCCGTATCGGTGGCATAAGGTGAAAGGTACAAGACAAAGAGCGTATGAGGTCCACGCGACAACGATTCGCATTCTCGAGGAATAGCGCATAAGCTGATCACGAGCGAAAGAAGAGTAGAGGGAAAAGCTATGGCAAGACCACCCAGGGGGGGATTTCACCGACGAGGCGGCGATGACCGATACCCGCGACGCATGCGGCGTAAAGTCTGCCGTTTCTGTGTCGATAAGCGGGACTCCATTGACTACAAAGAGACTGGCGTCCTCAAGGATTTTGTCACTGAACGTGGAAAAATCATCCCAAGTCGTATCACCGGTACCTGTGTATGGCATCAGCGGAAATTGACCTTGGCGATTAAACAGGCACGTGCGATCGCCTTACTCCCGTACGTGTCGGCACAGGTATAGGGGGGTATGCCTCAGGTCTGCTGTTTAGTTGCGTTTTCGCCTATGCTCCCATACAGTGAGGGCTCATATGGAAATTATCTTACAAGAAGATGTCGAGAACCTGGGAGAAATTGGTGACCTCGTCAAAGTCAAAGACGGATACGCCCGGAACTATTTGCTCCCGCGCGGCCTTGCGCTGACGGCCAGCCGCCGCAACGTGCGCGTCTTAGAGCACCGGAAACGTCTGGCTGCAAGGAAAAGAGAACGCGCGCAGCAGAACGCCAACGCTGTCCGCGACCGGCTGTCCGGCCTTACCCTGTCCATCACGGCTCGGGCCGGAGAAGAAGACAAGCTCTTTGGCTCCGTGACGAATATCGATATTGAAAAGGCGCTTCAGGCCCAAAACGTGACCATAGACCGACGGAAAATTATCCTTGCTGAGCCCATTAAACAGTTGGGCACCTATACCGTACCGATTCGTCTCAGCAGAGACGTTGAAGCGAGTGTCAGCGTTCAGGTCCGTCCGGAAAGTGCGGCGTAGCCATTTTCTTGACACGCCATAGGAAAATTGGTACGCACCAAGCCACTATCGAACAGCGGAGCGACCTGCAGGCACGTAGCTCAGTGGGAGAGCACTTCCTTGACGCGGAAGGGGTCGGCGGTTCAATCCCGCCCGTGCCTATGTCCTAGACCATATGTACAACTCAGGGCCTATACCTCATCTTATGACAACGAAGTAAAGCGACCCCTCTGATGCGTGAATAGAGGGGAAAGAGGCATCGAAGATGGATGATGCCTCTTTTCTTTTTCATATGAATGACATTGTTCAACAGCGCACTTCCAGCACCAGTGAGCGGCTCACTGACAACAAGATGAGTGCTGGCGCGCCAGAAGACCTCAGTCGGCGTTTCTCAAAAGCTATTGCCGCCCGAGTGGATGGGAAAGCCGTAGACGTGTCGTCTCCCTTGGTCACTGAGGAGGCCGAGCCTATCTTCCCTTCCTCTCCTGAAGGGCTCGAAGTCTTGCGCCATTCGACTGCCCATCTCATGGCGCAAGCAGTCAAACGCCTCTTTCCTGAAGTCCAAATAACGATTGGCCCCGTTATCGAGAGTGGATTCTACTACGACTTTAAGCACGAGCGTTCCTTCACACCGGAGGATTTGGAACGCATCGAAGCGGAGATGCAAACCATCGTCAAAGAAAACCTCCCGGTCAGCCGCGAAGAAGTGCCTCGCAATGACGCCGTTCGCTTCTTTACCCAGATGGGCGAAGCATACAAAGCTGAGATTATCGCCAGCATCCCGGAGGGTGAAATCGTCTCGCTTTACCGTCAAGGTGAGTTTGTTGACCTGTGCCGCGGTCCCCATGTCCCGTCAACCGGTCGCATCCCGGCGTTTAAACTCACCAGCGTGGCTGGCGCGTATTGGCGGGGAGACGAAAAGAACGAGATGCTCCAACGCATCTACGGGACGGCCTTTGCCACGCCCAAAGAACTCCGCCAACATCTCGCATTGCTTGAGGAAGCCAAGCGGCGTGACCATCGTCGCGTGGGCAGGGAGCTTGATCTGTTCAGCTTCAATCCCGTTGCGCCGGGGAGCCCGTTTTTTCACCCGAAAGGGACCTTGATCTATAATGAACTAGTCTCCTATATGCGGGGGCTCTACCAACGCTATGGCTACCAGGAAGTGCTGACCCCACAGATCTTTGATGTTGATCTCTGGCACCGTTCCGGCCACTACGAGAACTACAAGGAAAATATCTTTTTTACTGAGGTGGAGGGGCGCGACTTTGGGGTCAAGCCCATGAATTGCCCCGGTCATACCTATATCTATGCGGCAAAGAAGCACTCCTACCGGGATCTGCCGTTGCGCTACGCGGACTTTGCCCGCCTGCATCGCTTCGAGCGCTCGGGTGTCTTAGCCGGCTTGACCCGAGTGCGTTCATTTTCTCAGGACGATGCCCATATTTTTTGCACGCCAGAACAAATCGAAAGCGAAGTCAGTGGCGTTCTGCGCATGATTAACGAAGTGTACCAGACGTTTGGTTTTGAGGAGGTGCATTTCTATCTGGCGACGCGGCCAGAAAAACGACTCGGCGACGATGCAACCTGGGATAGAGCGGAAGCGGCCCTGGCCGGAGCCCTCAAGGCGAACGAGATTGCCTACGAAGTCAATGTGGCGGATGGCGCCTTTTATGGACCCAAAATTGACTTTATCGTCCTTGATGCCTTACGTCGTGAATGGCAACTCGCAACGATTCAGCTTGACTTCATGCTGCCCGAACGCTTTGATCTGAGCTATGTCACTGCCCACGGAGACGAAGCCCGACCGGTGATGATCCACCGTGCGGTCCTCGGCTCCATCGAACGCTTTATGGGTGTTCTGATAGAGCACTGCGGTGGGGATTTCCCGTTGTGGTTGGCTCCGGTCCAGGTGAAGATTGTGACGGTGACAGATAATCAAGACGCGTATGCACGGCAGGTTGACGCCCAGCTCCGGCAGGCCGGGATTCGGTGCGAGCTGGACCTGCGGAATGAGAAGCTAGGCTATAAAATCCGGGAAGCAGAAATGCAGAAAGTCCCGTATACCGTCGTCATTGGGGATAAAGAGGTGCAAGCCGGGACAGTCGCCCCACGGGTGCGCAAGCGAGAAAAAGTCGCCCCGCTGTCCGTGCAAGCTCTTATTGAGCGCTTGCACCGTGAACGTATCCCGGGAGGTGCATCATAGCAAAAGAAACGGGAACGCGGATCAACCAGCAGATTCGTGCGCGAGAAGTCCGGGTCATCGACGCAGACGGGGAGCAGGTTGGGATTCAGCCGCTGGGCGAGGCCTTCCGCACAGCGCTGGGCCAAGAGCTTGACTTGGTTGAAATTGCGCCAAACTCTTCCCCGCCGGTCTGCCGTATCATGGACTACGGCAAGTTCCGCTATCTGCAGAAAAAGAAGGTGCAGGAGTCCAAGAAGCATCAGACCCAAGTGATGGTCAAAGAAGTCAAGCTCGGGGCGCGCACCAGTGAGCACGACGTTGACTTCAAAATTAACCATATCCGTCGCTTTATCGATAAAAAACACCGGGTCAAGGTTTCTGTCTTTTTCCGAGGACGGGAGATCACCCACCCGGAGATTGGGAGAGAATTGCTCAATCGTGTCTATGAAAAAGTCGAAGATGTCGCCTCTCTTGAGACACCCCAGCCTCGTATGGAGGGGAGAAATATGTCAATTCTTGTTGTTCCGAGGTAACTATGCCCAAGATTAAAACCCGCCGTGGAGCGGCAAAGCGGTTCAAGATCACAGGTAGCGGCAAGGTGCGACGGCGCCGTGCCTACCTGCGTCATATTCTTTCAACGAAGACACGAAAACAGAAACGGAATCTCCGCCAGCCGGCGCTCGTTGCAGCCTCTGAGGCCAAGGCGATCAAAAAACTGATTCCCTACTTATAGAAAGAGTAAACGTGTCCTCCAAAGATATGAGATGCTGGACACGTTTACTCTTCGAGACAGAGAGGAGTAGTTCGTATGCCACGCGCAAAACGCGGCTTCAAGGCACGTCGGCGTAGAAAGCGGATTCTCAAACTGGCCAAAGGGTTTACCGGCGGACGCCGTCGCCAGTATCGTCAGGCGCGCGAAACCGTTGAGCGGGGCCTCGTCTACGCCTACCGCGACCGACGGAATAAAAAGCGTGAATTCCGGCGTTTATGGACTGTCCGGATCAATGCGGCCGCGCGACTGAATGGGCTGAGTTACAGCCGACTCATTCATGGGCTGTCTCAGTCCGGTGTCGAAATCGACCGAAAAATTCTGGCTGCCTTGGCCATGCAAGACCCGCAAGCATTTTCCGCCGTCACCGACGTGGCAAAGCAACGTCTGGCAGCTTAGGAAGTCGCTTCGCCCTTTGCGCCTCCTTTTGCTATTGAGTGGTGGGAAGAGTACCGTCCGTGTCGTCCTTCCTCGCCCTAACGGAGGCGCAGACCTTTCGACTCCAAGAAGGTGATATATTCCTGCTGGAAGGCTTCTATCTGCTCTCCAGTAAGGGTGCTGTCCTGAGACTCAATCCAGTAACGGAAGGTATAGCTGGCCGTCCCTTCCGCTAGCCCCTTGCCCTGATACAGAGCCATAAACTCTCTCTTTTTCAGCAGGTCGTGAGAAAACTCGTCGAGCGTGCGGACCAACCCGGCAAAACCCGCCTGGGCGTTGGCCACGACAGAAAAGTCAAACCACGAGCCAGGGTAGCGAGAGGCCGGGGCGTAGCTGGTGGCCGGAAAAATTGACCCTTCAAGCCTGTCGAAATCCAGCTCGAACCAAACCACCTGAGCGGCGGATGCAATTTTCGCCAAGAGGGGATCAGACAGAAAGCCAAGGTGGCCAACCCCCGCGCCGTGGAGTGTGATGTCAACATACCCGCCGGGCGTGTGCCACGGCGCCGTTGTTGTCGTGGCCGGTGTAAACGCCAGGGTGCCCAGACTGAGCTGTTCGGCGAGCGCCTCAAGGGCACCTTTGATCTGACGAAAATGCTCTTCCAAACCTCCCAGGCGCTCGTGCTGACAGCTTGCCCCGGCCAGCACATTCTTCTCTATGCGATCCTGTTTGCCGGCCGGCAGATATGTCCGCCCCAACTCAAAGATGCGGAAATGGTCCCGCAGGGTAATGTTTTTTTTCACAACGGCAAAAATATTGGGGAGCAGCGTGGTCTGGAGCCGGACATTATGCTCTGCGCTGGGATTGGCCATCTCCAGCGTTGCTTCAGGCTCGTAGCCGAGTGTTTTGAGCCAAGTTTCATCAAACCAGCTATAGTTTTGGATCTCAGAGAAGCCGTGTGCCTGGGCGAGAATACGCCGCGCTTTATGCTGGGTCCGCAGACGATCATTAAAGGCCACGCGCTCGACCGAAAATTTCGGCATCTTTGGTTCGAGGTTGTCATAACCCTGAATGCGTGTGACTTCTTCCAGAATATCAACGGGTAGGGAGATATCTTTCTCGCTTCGAAACGGTGGGATGCCAACGGAGAGGATGTTGTTCGTCATACTGGCTTCAAAACCGAGTGAGGTCAGGATGGACACAATCCTGTCTTGGGCAATCGGGTTGCCTATCCGTCGATCAAAGAAGTCAGTTGGAATATCGAGATACCGGGTCTGGTCTTTCAACGTTCCCTGGGCGGTGAACCGAGAGCGCACCTGAGGCTGTAGGCCGGATTCGAGCAGCAGGCGGAGAAAGCGCTCGGTTGCAGTTTTTGTATTCGCAGGTGGCTGTTGCTTCTCAAAACGTTGGCTGGCATCGGTATGAATGTCTAGCCGGGTGGCGGTTCGGCGAATGCGCGCATCCTTAAAATTTGCACTCTCAAGCAGCAGGCTGGTGGTCGTCTCGCTGACCTCGCTATTCAGTCCACCCATAATGCCGGCGAGAGCAATTGGCTCGCGTTCATTCCAGATCATCAGGTCTTCCGGGACCATGTGCCGCTCTTGCCCATCAAGTGTCGTAAACCAGCCCGTTGTTCCAAACGGGGCGACGCGGACGGCCTGGAGACGGCTCGCGTCGAAGGCATGCATGGGTTGGCCGAGTTCAAGCATGATGTAATTGGTGAGATCGACCAGAATATTGAAGGTGCGCTGTCCCAAGGCGTGCAGCCGGTATTGCAACGTCAGCGGCGAGGGCAGGGCGGCCACCCCGGCCATCTCGATACAGCAATAACAGGGACAATTTTCGGGACCGTCAAGGGTCAGTGGATAGGCGGGTAAGTCGTTGTACTGCGCCACATCGACCAGTTGGAGGGGACGTAACGGTCGCTCAAAAATGGCAGCAACTTCACGGGCGATGCCGTAGTGGCCCCACAGGTCGGGGCGGTGGGTTAGGCTCTTATTGTCGATTTCAAGCAGGGTGTCCGAGGGTGGAATGAGGTCGGCCAGAGCCGCTCCGCTCTCAAGAGACACGGGGAGGTCAAGGATACCGAAATGTCCGCCGCCCATGCCCAACTCCTCGGACGAGCACAAGATCCCCTGACTCGTTTTCCCACCAACCTGCTTTTCTGTAATCGTCTGCCCCCCGGCAATCGTCACTCCAGCGGAGGCAAAGGCTGACTTCATCCCTTCCCGTACATTAGGCGCTCCACAGACCGTCGTAAACTGCTCCGTTCCACACTGAACGGAAACGAAGGTGAGTTGATCGTCCAGCGGCTCGACCGCTACGACCTGACCGATACGGACCCCATCAAGGGAGCGAACCAGGGTTTCAACCCCTTCGACCTCAGCCGTCGCCATGGTGAGCCGGTGCGCAATTGTTTGTGGTGAGAGGTCTGAGAGGTCTACGTACTGGGCGATCCAGTCAAGGGAGATATGCATGGCTGACTCCTACAAAAGAGTGAACGTGTCCAGCATCTCATATCTATTGGAGGACACGTTCACTCTTTTCAGACGGCTGCTGGAAACTGTTCGCAGAAACGAAGATCGCCCGAGTTCAGAAGCCGAATATCCGGAATATTATATTTCATCATGGCTAAACGGGTGAGCCCGAGGCCAAAGGCGAACCCGCTATAGCGATCCGGATCGATCTGACCGAATTCAAGCACCCTCGGGTGCACCAAGCCGCACGGCAGCAATTCAATCCAGCCGGATTTTTTGCAGGTTGAACACCCCTCGCCTGCACAGATCAGACACTGGATGTCGAGTTCAAAGCCGGGTTCGACAAAAGGGAAATAGCCCGGACGTAAGCGCACCGTAACCTCTCGGTGAAAAATCGCGGCCAGCACGGTGCGCATCACCGCAATCAGATTTGCGACGGAAATCTCTCTGTCCACCATCAAGCCTTCGAGTTGGTAGAACGTATTCTCATGGCTGGGGTCAATGGCTTCATTTCGAAAACAACGGCCCGGAAATATGGCCCGAACGGGTGCACCATAGTGCTCTAAGGCACGGACCTGATTGGCCGATGTATGCGTCCGGAGCAGCAGGCCATTCTTGAGCCAGTACGTATCCTGCATGTCTCGTGCAGGGTGGTCACGGGGGATGTTCAGGCTCTCAAAGTTATAAAAGTCCGTCTCCACGTGGTAGCCATCAAGGATCATAAATCCCAGAGATTGAAAGATTTCTTCGAGTTCCAGTTGGACGAGAGAAATCGGGTGCAGGTGGCCGAGGTGATTGTTGAGGCCCGGAAGCGTCATATCGATACGCGGCGGGACGAGGGTCGTATTTTTCTGGCGCGCCTGTGCGGCTGCGATCTGCTGCTCTGCGAAGCGTTTCAATTCATTGAACTGTTGTCCAAAGCGTTTCTTTTCATCCACTGACATCGCTAAAAAATCAGCGTTTTTTCGCAGCAGGGTGATCGCTCCTTTCCGCCCAAGATAGCGAACGCGGACAGCTTCGATGTCTTGGGTTGTTGTCGCGGCGGTCAGGTCTTCACTTAACTGGGTACGGATCTCCTGCAAGGGGTATCCTCCTTCACTGTCTTTGTTCTTTATCCTAGCGTTGGGGCTTCTTTGCTGAAAGCCCTCCTGGTAAGAAGGTATCAAAGCGCGTTCAAACTTGACTTCAAGACACGGCTCCACTATGTTCGCAGCGTTGTTATTTATCATATTGTCCTGGTATTACATGATCTTGCGCTTCTTATCGGCTGCCTGGGGTGTGGCGTATGCGCTTGGTGAACACCAGTGGGTTCCTGCCGGTGTGATAATAGCTGAAAGCTTCCTTGCCTCCTACTGACGGAGGGGTATGGTGAGGCCCTGTATGACGAAAGCAGATATTGTTGAGCATATTTACGAGAAGGTCGGCTTTTCGAAAAAAGAAGCGACCGATGTGGTTGAATCGATCTTCGAAATTATCAAGGGCCATCTCGAAAAAGGAGAAAAGGTCAAAATCTCCAGCTTTGGGAATTTCGTCATTAACGAGAAACATCCGCGTAAAGGACGGAATCCGCAAACAGGGGAAGAGATTATTATATCCGGCCGTCATGTGTTGTCGTTTAAACCGAGCCCTGTCTTGAAAAAGGCAATTAACCCATTCCTCCAAGACTGAGCTTGTCGTGGACCAAGTTGAGCTCTCGAATAAACTCTATTTCCGCATCGGCGAAGTTGCCAAGATTGTTGGTGTGAAGCCTTATGTGTTGCGGTATTGGGAGACGGAGTTTCCCATTCTCAAGCCTGGGAAAACTCCGTCTCGCCATCGATTATACCGTCGGCGCGATGTCGAAACCCTGCTTGATATTAAGCGTCTCTTGTACGAAGAGGGGTTCACGATTGCAGGAGCGAAAAAACGGTTAAAAGATGGTCAGAGATTATCGGATGAGCCCCCTCCTCTTTCTCAGGCTGACCCAGAAGGGTCCTTGCCCATCCGACCGGGTCAACAGCAACGAAAAATCCTGATAGCCATTCGTAGAGATATTCTCTCTCTCCACAAGCTCTTGAGTGATGAAACTCGCTAGGTACAAGATGTTGGGGGTCGAAGCTCACCTTTTTCTTCTTCTGAAATATATGTATCGATAAATAAAAAGTCCTTTATTGACAATATCTTATATGTAATGTTAGAATGTGTTACTAGAAATTTGTAATGGTCCACAAAAGACCATATCCCTATGTCCGACTCGGGCTATGCGCAGGGGGCGAGGAGGGGTGGATGCAATCATACACGTGGGCGCGCGGTCTTATTGTCTGCATTATTGCTGGTAGTTTCCTGAGTGGGTCTCTACAGAAAGCCTTCGCATACAGCGGGAGCGAATACCTTCCTCAACCGCCAGAGCTGCCTGCTTTCAAACATTTTGAAGCGGCACTCTTACAGGACGCCCAGACCGGTCAAGTGCTCTTTGCCCACAATAGCCAAAAAATATGGCCCCAAGCCTCTCTCACAAAGATGATGCTAGGGCTTATTGTTTTTGAAGACATTGAACGAGGGCGGGTCAACCTGGAGACCCAGGTCACTATCAGCCGGCGTGCGAGTCGCACAAAAGGACGAACCATTTCTCTGCGGACTGGCCAAGTCTTTCAACTGGCAGAGCTGCTCCGAGCCGTCCTCGTCACCTCTGCAAACGACGCTGCTGTTGCCATTGCCGAGCACGTCTGTGGCTCTGTCAGTCAATGTGTGCAGCGGATGAACGCACGCGCCCGGCAGTTAGGGATGAAGCAGACGCGCTACCGCACGGTCAATGGCATGCCGACCAGAACCGACCGGGCGCCGGATAAAGCCTCGGCTGACGACATCGCCCTTCTTACTCGGGCACTTTTACGTCATCACCATGTCTTAGCCTGGACTTCGCAGCCCTCTATGTCATTCGGTCACCGTCGCAAGCATCTGCCGAATACCAATCGATTAGTTGGGCGCATCCATGGGGTTGATGGGCTCAAGACCGGATTTACGAACAAAGCACGCTTTAATCTTGTCACCACGGCGCAAAGAGGATCGCTTCGCCTGATTGCTGTCGTCTTTGGCGGAAAAACCAGTAGGCTGCGCTTCCGTGTTGCAGAGGATTTGCTCGAGTGGGGGTTCGACAACTTTACGCGACTTCCGCTGATCGAAGGTGGGTCTCTGTTGTGGGTTGAGGTTCGAGTTGAGAACGGTAACCTATCCGCTTTTCAGCCCGTTGCCGCAGCAACAGCGGCGCCATTGGTCCCAAAAGGCGATGTCGGTGCCGTTTCCGTTTCTCTCCAACTGCCCACACATGTGGCAGCCCCGGTTCTTCGGAACCAAGTCCTTGGCGAGGTTGTTGTCCGCCGTGGGAAAAAGACTTTGGCGATAATCCCGGCGGTCAGCCCGAACGATATTCCCCAGGCCCGCTGGGCACATGTCCGTCGATAACGGGATAGGCCCCGTCCGCGCTTGCATTTCGAGGAAAGATGCTTAAGTTGCCTCTGGGCGACAATACGTATTGGCCACGAGGTGCATGAAAGGAGATCAGTTGTATGGCGAGTAAGGTAGTCCATTTACATGAGGAATCTCGGGACGGGATTCTTAAAGGTGTAAATATTATAGCGGATGCAACGCAGGTGACCCTCGGCCCCCGAGGACGTAATGTTCTCTTAGAGAAAAGCTTTGGTGCTCCGGTTGTCACGAAAGACGGCGTGACGGTTGTCAAGGAAATTGAACTTGAAGACAAATTCGAGAATATGGGTGCCAAGATGATCCGTGAGGTCGCAACGAAAACTTCGGACGCGGCCGGGGACGGGACAACCACGGCAACTATCTTGTCCCGGGCCATCCTCACCGAAGGGCTGCGGCTCCAAGTAGCCGGCTTCGACCCGATGTCACTTAAGCGCGGCATCGACGCCGCGGTCGAAAAAGTCGTCGAGGGCGTACAAGGACAGAGCCGTAAAGTCCGTAGCAAGGAGCAGGTCGCCCAGGTCGGAACGATTGCGGCCAATGGTGACGCCCAAATAGGCGGCAAGCTGGCCGAAGCCATGGAGCGCGTCGGCCAGGAGGGTGTGATTACCATTGAAGAGGGCAAGGGACTGGAAACCGTGCTGGACGTTGTGGAGGGGATGCAGTTTGATCGCGGTTTTCTCTCCCCGTATTTTGTGACCGACCCGGAGCGGATGGTTGCCGAGATTGAGCAGCCCTATATTCTCCTACATGAGAAAAAAATCTCGAATATGCAGGAACTCGTCCCGCTGCTGGAGAGAATTGCGCAGAGCGGCAGACCGTTGCTGCTTATTGCTGAAGACGTTGACGGGGAAGCCCTGGCAGCCCTGGTCGTGAACAAGATCCGCGGAACCCTGAACTGTACTGCGGTGAAGGCCCCAGGATTCGGGGACCGACGCAAAGCCATGCTAGAGGATATCGCCATTCTGACGGGCGGACGGGTGGTTGCCGAAGAGCTCGGCATGAAGCTCGAACATATTGATCTGGCAGACCTGGGGAGCTGCCAGCGCGTGATTATGGATAAGGACAACACCACCATTGTGGATGGGGCAGGAAAGAAAAAAGACATTGCGGGTCGAGCGGATCAAATTCGTGCCCAGATTGTAGAAACCACCTCAGACTATGATCGGGAAAAACTCCAGGAGCGTCTGGCCAAGTTGGCCGGTGGGGTGGCGGTGATTAAGGTCGGAGCCGCCACTGAAGTCGAGATGAAAGAACGTAAGGCCCGGGTGGACGACGCCCTGCACGCCACCAAGTCGGCGGCAGAAGAAGGGATCGTTCCCGGCGGCGGTGTCGCGCTGATTCGGGCGCAATCCAAGCTGGATGAGCTTGCGTTCAACGATGATCGGGACGCGGGGGTGCGTATCGTGCGTAGAGCGATTGAAGAGCCGATTCGACAAATCGTGAGCAACGCCGGCCTGGACGCTCCGGTGGTGGTCAATCAGATCAAGAGTAAGAGGGGCGATGCGGGCTTTAACGCGGCATCGGGCGAGTATGAGAATTTATTCAAAGCCGGGGTGATTGATTCCACCAAGGTTGTCCGGGTCGCACTCCAAAATGCGGCGAGCGTATCTGGCTTGATGTTGACCACGGAAGCGGCGGTGGCCGAGAAGCCCGAAAAGCCCCAAGCCGGACCGGATGGGCATAGCCACGACGACGATTTTGATGACTACTAAGCTGGAACGCTGCCGGGGGATGCTCTCTCTCCAGCTGAAAATGTCGATACCACGGGGGCCGTACGGCCCCCTTTTTTCTGTCTTTTTGACTTCGTACGGTCCTCGGGCGGGATAGCATTACCGACCGGAATCCATTACGAACGAGCGTATGATCGACTTCTCCCCGCCACCGCACGTTGAGCAGACGGTGCGCGATATTCATCGCTTTATCGAAAACGATATTGCTCCCATCGAGTACAGTCTGGCCGACCACCTCACCAATGAGCACCTCTATCTCCGTGAAGATGGCCGGCTGGCTCCCGAAGTGCTGGCCGCCCAGCAGACGATTCGCAAACGGTCCGCAGAGCAGGGACTATACGCGCTGCATATGCCCAAAGAAGTTGGCGGCGGTGGGTTTAGTCTGACCGACATGTTTTTTGTACATGAGGCCGTCTATCAGCATGGCATCGGAGTCGCGCAGTGGATGTTGTCCTGGACAGAAGGACCCAATCATATGCTGATGTTTCTGACCGAGGAGCAACAGCAGAAATACCTGTTGCCACTGGTCCGAGGCGAAACAACCGGCGCCTATGCCATCACTGAATACCGCGGTGGCTCTGACGTGCTCGGCATGCAGACCCGGGCCGAAAGGCATGGAGACACTTGGGTGGTGAATGGTACCAAGGCATATATTACCAATGCGCAGTACGCCGACCTGATCTTTGTCTGTGCGCTGCACGATCCGAGCAAAGGGGGAGCCGGTGCAACAGCCTTTATCGTTGAACGAGACAACCCTGGGCTGACCAGCGGCCGGACGTATCGGACCATTATGGATGATGGCATGACCGGTGAACTCCAGTTCGAGAACTGCCAGCTCTCGGCAGACCAGATGTGGGGGGAGGAAGGTCAGGGCTTTTACCTCAGCATGGGAATGATCAACTGGATTCGCGTCCGGCGTGGGGGTATGTGTACCGGACTGGGACAATACCTGCTCGACCGCTGCAGCGACTATATCAAGAACCGGCGCGCGTTCGGTGGACCGCTGAGTCGTTTTCAAGCTTTACAGTGGATGGTGGTCGATTCCTATCTGGACGTTCAAGCCATGCGGAGCCTGTCGCTCCAAAGTCTGTGGCAGGCCGACCAGGGGAATTTGTGGGCACTCAAGGTCGACCCGCACCTCATCAAAACGGTGTGTGCGCTCAAAGTCTTCTGCGACGAAGCGCTGTACCGCGTGGCCGATAGAGCCGTCCAACTGCACGGGGCGCATGGACTGATGAAAGAGTCCGGGATCGAAAAAATATTTCGTATTGCACGGAATCTGCGCATTCCTGGTGGCACGGATGAAATTCAGCGCGTCAACATTGCCAAGGCATTAGGGTTGTAACCGTCCTGCCGTCTCTGTCTGTCAGATTGCCTCGTTGCCCGGCGCTGGCGGACGCTCTCTTGACCCAGTGTCGTCCGCCCCGGATACTGCGGGTCGATGCGTGTCATTGACCCGGTGAAGCTCCCAGCCGACCTTGCGTCGGCCGACCGGCCGTCATTCTTCTATGGCTGGGTGATTGTCGGCTGTTCTTTTACGGTGTTGTCCGCCGCGTACGGGATTCAGTTTTCCTACGGGGTGTTCATGCCCGAAATTTCGGCGGAGATGGGCTGGGGGCGGACGAGTTTGTCCTTCGCTTATTCGGTGTACGTGTTTGTGTATAGCGGCCTCGGGATTGTGGCTGGCCTGTACACCGACCGCTGGGGCCCACGCCTTGTGGTGGGAGTCGGTGGTATCTTAGTGGGGAGCGGGGTCATGCTGATGAGTCAGATGCACGCCCTGTGGCAACTCTACCTCTTTCTCGGCGGTATTGCCGCGCTCGGCATGAGTGCGGCCTTTGTACCGTGTAATGCAACCGTGGTGCGTTGGTTTATCCGGCGGCGCGGTCTCGCCCTCAGCATGAGCACCAGTGGCTCCAGCTTTGGCAACTTCTTTGTTCCGCCGCTGGCCGCCCTGCTTATCGCGAGCTATGGCTGGAGAACCTCCTACCTGCTCCTTGGCTTGGGCGGACTGGTGCTCATTACGCTGTGTGCCTGCTTCATCGTCCGTGACCCTGAACGTCTGGGCCTCCGTCCGGACGGCATCCAGCCCGTTTTATTATCAGAGGAGGCGCTTGCCGGCCCGCATGTCTCTCCCGACCGACGCGATGCCTGGACCCTTGCGTCTGCTCGTCGGACGGGTGCCTTCTGGATGCTGGTTGCCGCTTTTACGATGACTTGGTTGGTGGTGTTCATGCCGCTGGTCCATATTGTCCCCTTTGCCATAGACCTAGGTGTATCGCAGGTGACCGCCGCAACGTTGATCAGCGTGATCGGCTTGGCCGGTTTCGCCGGTCGCCTGATTACCGGCCCGCTGTCCGATCGTTGTGGCCGCCTTCTGACTTTGGGCGTCTGTCTGACTTTGGAAGCCGTGGCGTTCTTTGGGCTGGCAGTCAGTTCCGGCCTCTCCCTGCTCTACCCGTCGGCAGCGCTGTTCGGTTTTTCGTATGGCGGGACCACCGCCCTGTTCCCGGCGATCGTCGGCGACTTCTATGGCCGGCTGGCGATCGGGGCGATCGTTGGTTTCATTTTTTCCCTGGCCGGCTCCATGGCGGCCTTCGGTCCCATGGCCGCAGGCTATCTATATGATGTATACGGGAGTTACGACCTCGCCTTTCTGATGAGTGCGTTATTCAATCTTTTCGGTGTGATGTTGTTATGTTTTGTGAAGAAACCGGCGGCGACCCCCCAGGCGGTCTAGCCGGATAATCAGGAGGTATTATGCCCTCTGCACGGGTCAATGGTGTCAACTTAGCCTATGAACTGCACGGGACAGGCGACCCGCTTGTGCTCATCCACGGGGCGCAGAGCGACCGGAGCATTTTTGCCAATCTGCTGCCGGATTTCGTGGATCAATTCCAGGTCCTCGTCTTCGACCAACGTGGCTCTGGCCAGAGTGAAAAGCCGGACATCGAATATACGATGGGCATGATTGCCGATGATACCGCCGCGCTCATGGAGCATATTGGCTTCTCGTCCGCGCATATGTATGGCGTCTCAATGGGGGGGATGATTGCCCAGGAGGTGGCTATTCGGTACGGGGCTGCTGTCCGCTCCCTGGTGTTGGGCTGCACTACTCCTGGCGGTCCGCACGCCATCAGCCTGGAGGGCGAGGCTATCCAGAGTTCCCATTCAACAGCCGCACTCTCCGCGGAAGAGCGCGGGCGGGCGCTGGCCGAGACCGCCTTTACCAAAGGCTATATCGACCAGCATCCTGAGCTGATCCCGACACTGATTGAAGCCCGCAAAAAGCAGCCCCTCGACCCCATTGGTTTCGCTCACAGAATGAAAGCTGCTTATCGGCATAATACGTTTGACCGGCTCTCCCAGATTACCTGCCCGACCTTGGTCATTACGGGAAAGGACGATGCCTTGATCGCCTGGGAGAATTCACAACTCCTGGCTGAACATATTGCCGACTCCGAGCTCGTAGTCCTGGAACCGGCCGGTCACGTGTTTTGGGTCGAACAACCGGCACGGTCGAGAGAGGCGATCCGTACATTTTTGCAGAAACAGAAAGGCTAAGGAGCAGTTATGCCCAATAAAGAAATAACAAAAAATAGCCAAGCCCGGATGATACGAAGCTGGATGCTTGGCCTGCACGCGACACATATTACCGATATCGGCGGGCGACTGGGCTATTTCGCCGAGATACGGCGCTGCGGTGGAACAGTCTCGGCCGACGCCTTAGCCGAGACCCTGGAACTCGATCCCTGGCGGACAAAAGTCTGGTGTCAGGCCGCGTGTGCGGTTGGGATACTCCAAGCTGACGGCGATACGCAATTTACCTTTGCGCCGTTTATGGACGAACTGCTTGGCGACGGCGCTCCCGAGTTGCTGACCAGCCATGTCCTGGCCAGCCTGTCGCGAGATTTCCCGGCCTATCCCGACGCCTTTCGGACCGGGGCGCTGAAAACCTTTCACGATCACGACGAAGATTTCTTTCACCAGCAGGGCAAAGTTTCGGCCTTGCGGGCACCGGTCGTGGTGGCGGCGGCTCGGAAGCTGCCTGGAATGGAAGCACGACTCGCGGCTGGTGGGAGAGTCATGGATATCGGCTCCGGGAGTGGAACCGTGATCGCGCGCTTTGCCCAGGAATTCGTGAACTGCCGTGTGACCGGCATCGAGCCTCTGCCCTATTTTGTGCAGGCCTCCCGGAAGATGCTTCAGGAGCAAGAGCTCAGCGAACGGGTAGACGTGTGCTCCGTCGGTGGGGAAGCCCTGTCCTTTGAGAACGAGTGTGATCTCGTCACCATGGTCCAGGTCTTTCACGAACTCCCCGACGCAAAAAAAGTTGACATCCTACGGGGCTGCCAACGGGCGCTCAAGCCTGGCGGCAGCTTGCTGCTGGTCGATCGGTGTGCCCCGGAAACGGGCGCCGATTTGCACGACCGGCGCTTTACCATGAGTATCCTGGAGCAATGGTTCGAGGTCACTTGGGGGAATATTGTCAACACCCGGAGTGATATTCTCGCCATGCTGCACGAGACCGGCTTCCGCGTCACCCAAGAGAATCCGGATATCGTGCCGACGTATTGGACGTTTGTCGCCCAGAAGCAAGCCTAAGACGGGAACGGAGCGGAATATGAGTCGATCAGGTCTCGTCCTCTACCACGGCATCGAAAGCGGTCCTGAACTGAAGCAATACGGACAGATTGCAGAAAACGCCGGCTATGAGTCCCTGTGGGTCACAGAGCGCTACTTCCACGAAGAGATATTCTCTCTGCTCGGCTATCTCGGGGCGGCGACCGAGCGGGTCAAGCTCGGCGTGGGTGTCACAAACCCGTACACGCGCAACCCCGCCTTACTCGCCATGGCAACGGCCACGCTGGACCGGCTGACGGGCGGCCGCTTCGTGTTGGGAATGGGGCGCAGCGAACGCGAGGTGATCCAAGGCAAGATGGGGATGGCCTATGGCAATGCCCAGGCAGCTATGCGGGGCAGCGTCTCCCTGCTGAGACGGCTGCTGTCCGGAGAACGAGTGTCCGACACGGCCGGACCGTTTACGCTCAGGAATGCCCGGCTCGCCACCACGCCGATTCAGCCCCATCTGCCTATCTATCTTGCGGCGATTGGAAGAAAAGGACTGCGTCTGGCTGGGGCGATTGCCGATGGCGTTTTATTGAACGCCTATGTTCCTCCGTCCTATGTCACCTACGCGGTGGAAGAGGTCCGCAGCGCAGCTCAGGAGGCCGGCCGTGATCCCCAGTCGATCGATATTGCCTGCATGTTGGTCATCCGATTGACCGACGATCCGCAGCGTATGCTACCAACTCTCAAAAAGCGTATCGTCCGCCTGCTCGATGAAGCTTATGTCGGTGAGATCCTGCTCGAAAAGGGGGGATTCGATCCGTCCATCCTTGGGCCGTTACGAGAGTCGTATGCCACAGACGGTGGCACGGAGGCGATCAAGCTCATCACCGACGAGATGGTGGCGTCTTTCTATCTCATCGGCTCGGAAGAGCAGTGCCGACAGCGCATTGCCGCGTATCGAGCCGCCGGGGTGGACCTGCCGCTCATCCTGCCGCGGCTTGAAGACTATGAACGCGTAGCGGACACCTTTCGACCGGGAAGGTAAACCCTCGGTGTGCCGCTTGTTCCCCTCCCCGAGTAGCCGCACATCCGGCAGTTCGATATAAACAGTCTCCTGAAGAAAGGAGTTCCTATGAAACTTGCCATAGGCATTGGGTATTCTGGTGGTCGGGTCGAGCTCCCCCTGGACATGATTCTTGAAGCTGAAAAACTGGGCTATGACTCCGTCTGGAGCGCGGAGGCGTACGGCTCCGACGCGGTGACGCCGCTGGCCTATCTGGCGGCCAAGACCTCGCGGATAAAACTCGGTACCGGTATTCTCCAGATTCCGGCCCGCACACCGGCGATGTGCGCCATGACCATGTCAACCCTGGATGCCCTGTCGAACGGCCGGGTGATCGTCGGCCTGGGGATGTCCGGCCCGCAGGTCATCGAAGGCTGGCACGGCATGCCCTACAGCCGCCCGGCCGCCCGCATCCGCGAGTACGTTGAAATCCTGCACAAGATTTGGGACCGTCAGGAGCCGGTTTCATTGGACGGCAAGGTGTATCAACTGCCCTATCAGGGCGAAGACGCCAGCGGGCTGGGCAAGCCCCTCAAGTCGATCCTGCACTCGCGCCGCCTGCCCGTCTACCTGGCAACCATGAAGCCGCTCAGCATTCGTATCACGGCCGAACTTGCCGACGGCTGGCTGCCGATCTGGTTCTCACCCTATCGGATGCATATGTTCACGTCCGACCTGGAGAAAGGTTTTGCGAAGGCCGGGAACGGCAAGTCGCTGGAGAACTTTGAGGTTCTGGCCGGTTGTACCGTTGTGATCGGAGACGATGTCAAAGCCTGCCTGGCCCAACTCAAGCCGACCCTGGCGCTATACGTCGGCGGCATGGGGGCCAAGGGCCGGAATTTCCATAATGAGATGGTCTCGAAGTATGGCTATGCCGACGTGGCGGCCGAGATCCAGGACCTCTATCTGTCCGGCCGGAAAAAAGAGGCGACCGAGTTGGTCCCGGATGAGCTGTGCGACGAAATTTCGTTATGCGGCCCACCGGAGCGGATTCGCGAGCGTTTCAAGGTCTGGGAGTCCGCCGGAGTTTCCACCATGATGGTGCAGTCGGGTCAGCCCGAAGCCTTGGCCTTGATGGCGGATATTGCGGGAACAAATCAGTAGGTCGAGAAAGCATTTTTCAGGAGAGTAGCATGAGTCAATCTATTTCAGCCAATGATCCTTATGAACGGAAACGGGTAGCCGTGCTCGATAGTGAGATGGCCTATGTCGATACAGGCAGCGGTGACCCGGTTGTGTTTCTGCACGGCAACCCCACCTCTTCGTATCTGTGGCGCAACATTATTGCCGAGGTCGAAGGTAGTGCGCGTTGTCTGGCACCCGACCTGATCGGCATGGGCGATTCGGGCAAGAACCCCGCTGGCTCCTATCGGTTTGTTGACCACGCCCGCTACCTAGATGCCTGGTTTGACACCGTTGGACTCGATCAACACACGAAGAATGTCACCCTAGTGATCCACGACTGGGGCTCAGCCTTGGGTTTCCATTGGGCCTACCGTCATCAAGACAGCATCAAGGCCCTGGTCTATATGGAGGCCATTGTGTGTCCCCTGACGTGGCCGACCTTCCCCGAGGCCGCGCGCAAGGTCTTTCAGGGCTTTCGTTCGCCCGCCGGAGAGGAGATGGTGCTCCAGCATAACGTCTTTGTCGAGCGGGTGCTGCCCGGCAGCGTGGTGCGGAAACTGACCGAAGAAGAAATGGCCGTCTACCGGAAGCCGTACACCGAGCCGGGCGAGTCGCGCCGGCCCACGTTGACCTGGCCGCGTCAGATTCCGATTGAGGGCGAGCCGCCCGACGTAGTCGAGATCGTCGAACAATACGGGCAATGGTTGTCAAGCAGCGAGGTGCCCAAACTCTTTGTGAATGCCGATCCCGGAGCAATCCTGACCGGTCCGCAACGCGAGCACTGTCGGACCTGGCCGAATCAAAAAGAAATCACCGTCACCGGCTCGCACTTTATTCAGGAAGACGCGCCGCAGGAGATCGGGCAAGCCATAGTCGATCTTCTTCAGGCGCTCTAGCCGCTTCGTCAGACGGAGGACCGTATGAGCTACACCGCCCTTCAATTTGAAAAAAAGGACCAGATCGCAATTATCACCTTGAATCGGCCGGATTCCGCGAACGCGCTCAATATCGACCTGGCGCGTGATTTGATGCAGGTCGCGCTCGAATGTGACGAAGATGCGGATATTCGAGCCGCTGTCATGACCGGCAACGGCCGCATGTTCTGCGCCGGTGGGGACCTGAAAAGCTTTGCCGCCCAAGGTGACCAACTGCCCGCCCATATGAAGGAAGTGACGACCTATCTGCACGGCGCAGTGTCGCGTTTCGCCCGCATGGACGCCCCGTTGATCGGGGCGGTGAACGGCACGGCCGCGGGAGCGGGCATGAGCATCGCGTGTTCGTGTGATATTGTTTTTGCTGGCGAATCGGCAAAATTCACCATGGCCTATACGCGCGCCGGGCTGACCCCGGACGGTTCGTCAACCTATTTCCTGCCGCGTATTGTTGGTATGAAGCGGGCCTTTGAGTTGGCGGTCACCAACCGGCTGCTGTCAGCCCAGGAAGCCGAAGCCTGGGGCATTGTGAACCGGGTCGTGCCGGATGCGGACCTGCTGGTCGAAGCGGAAAAACTGGCCACCGAGCTGGCTTCGGGGGCAACCGGCGCGTTCGGGGGTGCCAAACGGCTCCTCCACAGCGGTTGGACGGAAACGCTTGAAACCCAGATGGAAAATGAAACCCAGTCCATTGCCGCGCGCTCCAAGACCGATGACGGCAAAGAAGGCATTACGGCCTTCCTGGAGAAACGCGTGCCCCACTTTAACGGGAAATAGACGGGTCTCAATCAGGTCCCAGTCAGGATTACGCTTATGTCCCAAGCCTACCGTCTGTTTGGTGTCGAGCTGTCGCCCTATTCGTTCAAAGTCCGCGCTTATTTTCGGTACAAGCAGATTCCGCACGAATGGATTGCGCGTGATTCAACCAATCAGGAAGAATTCGCGCGCTACGCCAAGCTGCCCCTCGTGCCGCTCGTCGTCACCCCGGACGGACAGGGTATGCAGGATTCCACGCCCATCATGGAGCATTTTGAGGAACTCCAGTCCGAGCCGTCCATTCATCCGAGCGACCCGACTCTGGCCTTCCTGTCCGCCTTGATCGAAGAGTATGGCGACGAGTGGGGCAATAAGCAGATGTTCCACTATCGCTGGACGTATGCCCCCGACCAGAAGTCCACGGCTGAACGCATTGCACGCCTGACCCGTCCAGGGTTGAGTGAGGAAGAATATGCGGTGGCGACCGAGCAAATCCGGACGCGCATGGTCCCGCGCTTGTCTTTTGTCGGCTCAAGCGAGCAGACCCGGGAGCATATCGAGTCGTCCTTTAATCGCCTGTTGGCCCTGCTCGAACCGCACCTTGCGCAACGTATGTATCTGTTCGGTGGCCGGCCTATGTTCGGCGATTTTGGTCTGGGCGCTCAGCTCCACCAATGCTCCACCGATCCCTCGGCCGGCACGATCATGCGGGCGGTTGCCCCGAACGTCCTATCCTGGGCGATGCAGATGCTGGACCCCAAGGATGAAGGAACATTAGAGACCTGGGACGATCTGGCCCCAACGCTGAAGCCCATCCTCAAAGAAATCGGTCAGACCTTTCTGCCTTGGACGGCGGCCAACGCCCAGGCCCTCGCTGCCGGTCAAGAGACGTTTTCGGTCATGCTGCGTAGCACGGAGTACTCGCAGGGCACGCAGAAATACCATGCCCGGTCGTTCCGTGTTCTGCGGGAACGGTACGCTAAAGTCGAAGAGAAAGCAGCGTTAGACTCCATTCTGGAAGAGGCCGGTTGTTTACAATGGTTACAATAATGCGTGCTATCGTGCGTCGATCATTTACAGAGAAGAAGGAGAGCCCATCGTGTACGGCTTTGAACTGACTCCGGAACAACAACAACTCAAAGATACGGTCCACAAGTTTGCCGTTGAGGAGATGATTCCAGTTGCGGCAAAGTATGACAAAGAGCAGGAGTTTCCGGCCGATGTCTGTCGCAAAGCCTGGGAACTGGGTATCCTCAATCCGCTCGTGCCAACCGAGTACGGGGGCCTGGGACTTGAGGTGTTTGATACCTGCCTGATTGATGAAGAGATTGTCTACGGCTGTGCGGGTATGGCGCTCAATATGGTGGCCAATAATCTGGCGACCACACCGCTGCTCGTGGCCGGTAGCGATGAGCAGAAAAAAGCCTACCTCGGTCAGCTCGTTGCCGAGCCGGTCTACGCCGCCTTCGCCCTGACAGAGCCGGGTGCCGGCTCTGACGCCGCGGCGATCTCAACAACCTATCGTAAAGTCGGCGATGATTTTGTTCTCAACGGAACAAAACATTTTATCTCCAACGGCTCGGTTGCGCATTGGTATGTGACTTTTGCGACCGAGGATAAAAGCCAGGGCCATCGGGCGGTATCGTGCTTTGTGCTACCGGCCGATTCCCCCGGCGTGACGGCCAACCGCATGCACGACAAGATGGGCCAGCGGGCGTCAGACACCGCGGAGATCGTGTTTGAGGATGTCAAGGTGCCGCGCGCCGGCCTGGTCGGAGCGGAAGGCCAGGGCTTCAAGATCGCTATGCGGACGTTTGACCGCAGCCGGCCCGAGGTGGGCGCCTTTGCTATCGGCATCTCCCAACGTGCGCTGGATGAATCGGTCAAATACGCCCAGCAGCGGGAAGCCTTTGGCCAGGCCATCGCCAATTTCCAGTCTATCCAGTTCATGCTGGCCGATATGGCGATTGAGCTCGAAGCCATGCGTCTCCTGACCTATAAAGCCGCTTGGCTGCTCGACCAGGGCGCGGCCTCGTCTATTGTTTCCAGCTATGCCAAGGCGTTCGGCGCCGACCGGACCATGCAGATCACCACCAACGCGGTGCAGATTTTCGGCGGCTATGGCTATTTCAGCGAGTATCCGGTGGAAAAACTCATGCGCGACGCCAAACTGCTCCAGATTTATGAGGGTACGTCTCAGATTCAGCGCGTGGTGATTGCCAAACACTTGCTCAAAGGAGCGTAACGGTCCTGAACCGAGAAGGAGGAATACGATGGCCGAAGAAATGGGGGTCTTTGAAACCATACACTCAATGCGGGCAATGCGGCGGCTCAAACCCGACCCCGTCCCGACAGAGATGATTCGGAAAATTCTGGACGCCGGGATACGGGCACCCAGCGGGCAGAATCTTCAGGCCTGGGCGTTTGTGGTGCTCCAGGACCCGGACAACAAGAAGTTTTTTCAGGAACGGTATCACCAGGCTATGCTGGACCGTTTCGGTGACGCCGTGAAGGTTGACCCGAGCGACAAATCGTCCTGGGCACGTACCGTCCGGGCCGCGATGCACTTGGCGGAACATATGCACGAGGCGCCCATCCTGCTGCTGATCTGCGGCAAGCGGGATTGGCCGTTTTCCGTGCCCGCGGAAAAACGCGAAGGCAAGGCCCCACCCTCCTACGGCTCCATCTATCCCTGCGTGCAGAACATTTTGCTGGCCTGTCGCGCCCTTGGCTTGGGGGCGAGCCTGACGACCATGCACCAGATGTTTGAAGACGAGTTGCAGGAGCGTCTGGGCATTCCGTTCGAGTATGGTGTGGTGGCAACCATTCCGATCGGTTTTCCTTCGGGAAAATTCGGACCGGTCACCCGTCGCCCTGTGTCCCAAGTGACCCACTTTGATCAGTGGGGACAGCACGAACCGCCGGCGTAGTCATCCGCCGCTCTATTGTTTGTTTTTGTGGAGGGGCGCAGTGTGCTGCGCCCCTGTCTTTTTATGGAAGGAATTCACGCATGAAATACTCAATGTTTCTCGCCGCCGCCGCCCACGACGAAATGGTCGGCTGGGTAAAGAAATATGAGGCCGCAGGATTTGATTCTCTGTGGCAGGCCGAGTTGACCAATTCCGCGCTCATTCCCCTGGCCGGCATCGCGCCCAATATTCAGACGATAAAAATCGGCGCCGGCGTGGTGCTGGCCTTTAATCACAGTCCGGTGATGCTCGCCTTTCAGGCTCTGGACCTCGACCTGCTGAGTCAGGGCCGGTTCACGCTCGGCCTGGGAGTTGCCCACCAACACCGCAACAACAACTGGTACGCCGGACAGGACGCGGGCAAACCGGTCAGTCAAATGCGGGAGTATATTGAGGTCCTGCATCTCATTATGGATAAGGCCGAGCCGGGTGGCGAGGTGAACTACGAGGGCAAGTTCTACAATATCCGCGCCCGTAACTTCTTCCCACGTCCGAATCCGAAGCCACGGCCACGGGTGCCCATCTATGTTGCCGCGGTCAAACCGCGTATGGCCGCCCTGACGGGCGAGCTGGGTGACGGCCTCATCGGGAATCCGATGTTCTCGCCGCAGCATGTCCGCGATAATATCCTGCCACCGCTCAAAACCGGGCTCGACCGGGCCGGTCGTAGCCGCTCCGATGTTGAGGTTCTGGGCCAGTGCTTTGTGGTCATTGACGACGATCTGGCGACCGCCCACCGGGTCGGCGCGGGGGCCATGCTGTTCAGCATCTGGGCTCGGATTTACGATGATATTTTTATCGCGCACGGCTTTAGCGAAACGGTTGAGAAGGTCAGAGCACTCCAGAAGACACCAGACAAGGACAAAGGCTTTGATTTGATTCCAAATGAAATGGTCGATACCTTTTGCGCGGTCGGTCCGATTGACCGCGTCCGCGCAAAGCTGAACGAGCGCGAAGGGCTGCTCGACACGACCATTCTCGCCGTCCCCAACACCGGTACAACCCAAGAACAACGCGACCACTATCGGGATAAAATCCTGGAGTCCTTTTCAGCGTAGAGGGGCGTCCTCAATCTCCTCGGAGTGGGGCAACACCGGGGGAGGGCAACCACAGGGGGTTGCCCCTACATAAATTATTCCCTCTCCCCTGGAGGGAGAGGGCTAGGGTGAGGGGGTTCTACGGGATAGGTTTCCCCCTCCGGTCCACACGCAAAGGAGAAAACACATGAGCACGCACACCAAGGTCGCCCTCATTACCGGGGCGGGTACTGGAATTGGAAAGGCGAGCGCCCTGGCGCTCGTCCGGGAAGGCTACGCCGTTGTCCTGGCCGGGCGACGGGCCGAACTGTTGGAGGCAACGGCAAAAGAGGCCGGAAGCGAGGCGCAGACGCTCGTTGCGCCCACCGATGTCAGCGACCCCGACGCCATTCGTGCCCTGTTTGTTACAACACAAGAGACCTTTGGCCGGCTCGACATGTTATTCAACAACGCCGGCATTAGTGCCCCGCCCGTCCCTCTGGAAGAACTGCCGTATGAACAGTGGAAAGCCGTTGTAGACCTGAATCTGACCGGCGCGTTTATCTGTACCCAGGAAGCCTTCAAGATCATGAAAGACCAGGACCCCCGGGGTGGTCGTATCATCAACAACGGCTCTATCTCGGCCCATGTACCGCGACCCAATTCCGCGCCCTACACCTCGACCAAGCACGCCATGACCGGCCTGACCAGATCGACCTCACTCGACGGGCGCAAATACGACATTGCCTGTGGCCAGATCGACATCGGCAACGCCGGAACCGACATGACCGCGGTCATGCAACGCGGCGTCCCGCAACCGAACGGCACGGTCGCCGCCGAGCCGACATTCGATGTAGAACACGTCGCCCAGGCGGTGGTGTACATGGCCAACCTGCCGCTCGACGCCAACGTGCAGTTCATGACCGTCATGGCCACCAAAATGCCGTTTATTGGGAGAGGGTGATGGTGAGAGGTTTGGATTTAAGATGATATAGCGGCTTCCAGAGACTTTCGGGAAGCATCTAAACTCAGGAAGCAAGAAATGATTGAAAAGGAAAAGGATCAAACAGTGGAGGGTTTCCGGCGTCCGCCTCGGGAGTCAGGATTTCAGAATATCGGACCTGACGACAATGTTCTCCAGAACTCCGCATAATACATTTTGGAAATTTTCATATACAGAGAAGTTGACCTTGGGTATCGTAATTGAAGACAACAACGTCCTCGACCCTGTGTCTGACCCCACCAGCAGCGACAAAGCGAGTTGTCGGAATAATTTCAATACGAAAATTTTTGTACAAATCTCGAATCCACGGTAAGCCCGCATTTGAAATCATAACTCTACATCCGAGCCTAGAAGGATGAAATGTAGGGCGAGGTATAACCAAAATCTCGTCGTCATAATCTTCTCTTCATTGGCGAGTCCGCGTAGTGTTTCTATCGAAGGGCATGCATGAACTATAATGCAAGATGCGGGCGCTGATGAGTTGCTCTGGTCCTGTCCACTTGCCTCACCGCTGGGCCGATTTGTCAGCATATATCAAATATGCGATACTCCGTTGCCCGTGGACTGGACCATCGAGACCCTGAATACGACTGTGGACAAGGAACTCGCCGCTTTACCCATCGATATGCGTGCGCGGTTTGTTCGTATCTGTGAGTTGATAGAAGCGGTTGGACTGGAGCGCGTTGGCGCGCCGTATGTGAGGCATTTGACCGGTCCGCTATGGGAAATGCGAGAAGGGTAGGGATGGAATATCGCGAGCGTTGTATGTCACCGTTCAGGGGAAACGCGTTGTGGTGGTACGGGCCTTTATCAAAAAGACACGGCAGACGCCCCGCCAGGAGATTGACTTGGCGTTGAGACGCGCCAAAGAGGTACTGCAATGAGCAAGGTGAGCGACCTGCACAAGAAATGGAGTCGGAATGCGGACTATCGGGCCGCCTATGACGAACTGGAGCCGGAGTTTGAATTGGCCCGTGCGTTGATTGCGGCCCGCGTCAGTGCCGGGCTTACGCAGGCGCAGCTTGCCAAGCGCATGAAGACCACGCAATCGGTGGTAGCGCGGCTCGAAGGCGGTCGTGTCCACCCATCTACCAGGACGCTGGGAAGGATCGCGCAGGCCACCGGCACCCGACTCAGGATCAGCTTTGAGAGCGGCTAAGCCCACGGACGGACCCAAATCCCCGTGACCTCCCGCCTGCGCCGGACGCTCAGCCTTGCCCTGCCCATCATGGGCGGCATGATCTCCCAGAACATCATGAATCTGGTGGACACGGCCATGCTGGGCGTACTCGGCGACGAGGCCCTGGCGTCGGTCGGGCTGGCCCAGTTCTCAACCTTTACCTGTGGTGCGTTTATCATCGGTTTGGCAACCGGCGTGCAGGCGACTTCGGCTCGCTGGCTGGGGGCCGGGCGCCTGGGTGAAATCGCCGTGCCGTTGAACGGCGGGCTGCTGCTCGTCCTGTTACTCGGTCTGCCCACCTCGGCCCTGCTGATCCATCTTGCGCCGACCCTGTTCTCCGTACTCAGCCAGGACGCTGCGGTCACCGACCACGGCACGATCTATTTTCAGGCGCGTCTGGTCGGCCTGCTCGCTATGGGCGTCAACTTTGTCTTCCGTGGCTACTGGAACGCGGTCAACCTGTCCAAGTTCTATATGCGTACCATTATCCTGATGAATGTGACCAATATCTTCCTCAACTGGGTCTTGATCTTCGGCAACCTCGGCGCTCCGCGACTGGGTGTCGTTGGAGCCGGCATCGGCACTACTGTGGCATTGTACATCGGGTCGGCCACATATCTGCTCACCGCCCTGCGCCACGCCCGTGACGGGGGCTTTCTGGTCCGTTGGCCGGACCGGGCCACTCTGTCGGCCCTGTTACGGCTCTCGATTCCGGCCGGTATTCAGCATGTCTTCTTTGCTGCCGGCATGTTGGCCTTCTTCTGGATTCTAGGCAATATCGGTACGGCGGAACTGGCCGCGGGGCATGTCCTGTCTAACCTGCTGCTGCTGTGGCTGCTCTTGACGAACGGGTTCGGACTGGCCGCGGCCTCCTTTGTCGGCCAAGCCCTGGGTGCCGGTAAGGTGCAGGAGGCACGGGCCTGGGGCTGGTATGTGACCCGACTCTCTATGCTGGTGGTCGGCGGTCTGGCCCTGCCGGCCTTACTCGCGCCCGACCTGTTTCTGCTGCTGTTCCTGCGCGACCCGACGACGCTGGCGCTCGCCCGGCTGCCGCTGCAACTCACCGCAGCCACCATGGCGCTCGAAGCCCTCGGTGTCGTGTTGATGAATGCCCACTATGGAGCCGGGCACAGCCGGCGGGTGATGGTCATATCCCTGACTATGCAGTGGTGTCTGTTTCTACCCATCGCCTTTGCCATGCAAACGCTCTGGGGATTCGGTCTGCTGGCTATTTGGGTCGCTAATCTCGCCTATCGTATCCTCCAGTCCGTCACCTTCGTCTGGAGTTGGCAGGCCGGCGGCTGGACCCGGATTCGGGTGTAACTGAGAGTGTGGACATGCTGCCCGTAGTCCGAATCTGTCTTGTTTTGTCGTTAGGTTCATTCGTAGAATGGAGACATGGCACCCGCCCCCCAACGGGGGAGACACGCTTCAACTGCGTCGTCCCAGCCGGCTTCTCCCCTGACACTCCAGCGGCAGTATGCGACTGCTACACGACCGCTCAGCCTCCATTTCGCCCAGATTGATGCCTGGCTCGTCGATAACGAACCCGTAGTCTGGCAACAACTCCGTCAGGCGGATGACGAACTCTTCCAGTTGAGCCAGCTCAACGTCTCAGAGAGTCGCTACCAGGCTGCGCTTGCGGCGTTTGTTGCCCGGTGCGAAGAAGCCGAACAGCGCTACTATGAGGCGCGTCCGTCCGAGTTCCGACTGCCACCTCTACCCGAAGGCGAACGGATTGCCGTCTATTACGAACTGAATGACGGCTCGATGCACAAGGTGAGCGGACATATAGGGCCTCCCTCTTATCTCCCCTGACTGCGTTCGCAAGAGGGAGAGAATCCGGTACAGTAGCCCGACTCATTTGCAGCGACCGATTGGTGGACGAAGACCGGCCGCTCGATACAAAAAGGGGAAGACCGGAGCATGACGGACCCTGTTGGATTTTCCGGGCTGGCCGCCCTGCGCGCCTACTGGCCACGCCGCTTTACGCTGGTTGGCCTGTGCTTTTGCAGTACGTTTATTTGTTATATCGACCGGGTCAATATCTCGGTCGCCATTCTTCCTATGGCGCAAGAGTACGGTTGGACCCAAACAACCCAAGGGATTGTCCTGTCCTCATTCTTTTACGGCTATCTGGCCACCCAGATTTTCGGTGGCTGGGTGGCAGACCGTTACGGCGGGAAAATGGTCCTTGGCTGGGGTGTATTGCTGTGGTCCTTCTTTACCCTGGTTACGCCACCCGCGGCAGCGATTTCACTCACTGTGCTCTTTCTCGCCAGGGTTGGCATGGGGTTGGGGGAAGGCGTCGCCTTCCCGGCAATTTACAACCTCTTTGCGCGCTGGGTGCCGGGCCAGGAGCGGGCTCGCTCAGCCGCGCTCAACGTGAGCGGTGTCTCCCTCGGCACGGTCGCTGCTTTACTACTGACTCCGACCATTGTGGTGGTCTGGGGTTGGCCGATGGTGTTTTACCTGTTCGGCGGGTTGGGGTTTGTCTGGTATCTCTTCTGGCACTCCCGTGTCACCGACACGCCGGAAACCCATCCCACCATCGCTTCCACAGAAGTCGCCTATATCCGTGAGCACGTTCCTCCGATTCCGTCTAACGCTACAATCCCGTGGCGACACCTGCTGTCCAAAACCGCGGTCTGGGCCATCGTGATTAACCACTTTTGTTCCAACTGGGGCTTCTACGTTATTCTGACCTGGCTGCCGACCTATTTTACCCAGGCGCTTGGGGTCGATCTCCGCCAGGTCGGGCTGTACGCCATCCTGCCCTGGCTGGTCATGTTTGTCATGGCCAATGTTGCCGGCTGGATCGCGGACAGCCTGCTGCAACGCGGTCTGTCCGTCACCTTTGTCCGCAAGCTGATGCAGAGCATAGGTTTTTTCGGTCCGGCGCTGTTCCTCTTTCTGATCGGTGGGGTCACCTCAGCCCTTCAGGCGGTCAGCTATATGTGCTGCGTACTTGGGCTTGGCGCTTTTGCCCTGTCCGGCTTTGCGGTGAACCACCTCGATATCGGCCCGCGTTACGCCGGTATTCTGCTGGGTCTCTCAAACACGGCCGGAACGATTCCGGGTATTATCGGCGTCACCCTGACCGGCTACATCCTGGATGCCACCGGTTCGTGGAGCCTGGTCTTTTTGATCGCCTCCGGACTGTATGTTTTCGGGGCGGTGGTCTGGCTGCTGTTTGCCACCGGCGAGCAGGTGTTTGAGTAGGCCCAGGCCTATTCCGGTTTCTTTTTGATCTCGTAGCCCAGCTCTTCAACGGCCAGCAGGATGTCGGCGATGGCCGTAAAATCCTGAATATCCGCATGGCCCATACGGATGCTGACGGCGTAGTTGGAGCCGTAGGGATGCTTGGTCCGCCGATGCTGAAAAACCGCTTTGGCGAGCCTGAGGAGGTCGAACTTCGGACTATCGTTTGCCATGTTATTTCTCAATCACGATGCGCCACTGCTGAGGGGTATCCGATTCAGCATCCTCAATCTCAACAATGGCATAGCCTTCCGCTTCCGCGGCCCGAGGAATATCACGCCGGCCTTTGGGGTCGTCGATGACGAGTGCGAGCTGGTCGCCCTGGTCGAGGTATTCCAGTCGTACCTTGGCCTTGGCCCAATTTAACGGACATTTGACACCGCACAGGTCCAGGTGTTCGGTTTTGCCGCCCATCGCCTCCTACATACCAGACAGACCACGGGGTGTCAGCGCGGCCCATTCCAACTCTTCGCCTCTCCCCCTCGCCCCTCCCCGTTTCTCCCCGCCTTCCGATGCGCTAGGCTAGGCCATCTTCAAAAAACGTCGGGGTGTGGTGTGGAACGCGACGAGAGCCGTCCTGAAAAGTATACGTTGCGGTCGGATGCGGAGAGCAATCGACCGCGGCAATTTACCATCGACTACAAACACGAGTTGAACCCCAGCCAGTACGAGGCCGCCACCACGCGCGACGGTCCTGTGTTGGTGCTGGCCGGAGCCGGCAGTGGCAAGACGCGTACCCTGATATTTCGGGTCGCGCGGATGATTGAAGAAGGCATTGACCCGGCGTCACTGCTCCTCCTGACGTTCACCCGCCGCGCTGCGGAAGAAATGATCCAGCGCGCCGAGGCCCTCATGGGCGGCCGCTGTGATAAGGTGACCGGCGGGACGTTTCATTCTTTTGCCAATACCGTCCTGCGGCGCTACGCCTCCCTGCTCGGATTTGCCAACGCCTTTACGATTCTGGACCGGAGCGACTCCGAAGATGCGATCAATTTGATCCGGTCGCGCCTCGGCCTGGACAAAAAGGCGCGTCGCTTTCCGCGTAAACAGACCATTGCCGAGATAATCAGCCTAGCGGCCAATAAAACGACCAGTGTGGCGGAAGTGCTCGACTCGCAGTTTCCCCATCTGTTTTCCGAACTCGACCCCCTCAGCCAGATTGAGGAATATTACCGGCAGTATAAACGCGAACGCAGCTTACTGGACTATGACGATCTGCTGACCCATTTGCGTGAATTGTTGCGCACCCACCCGGAGGTCGCCGAACGCCTCTCTCATACCTATCGCTACATCATGGTCGATGAGTATCAGGATACGAACCGACTCCAGGCCGAAATCGTGCGTTTGCTGGCCCACGTGCACGACAACGTCATGGCGGTCGGCGATGATGCCCAGTCGATCTATAGTTTTCGTGGCGCCACCGTTCGCAATATCTTTGAATTCCCGGATCTGTTTCCCGACACCAAGGTCATTAAGCTCGAAGAGAACTACCGCAGTACCCAGCCGATCCTTGACCTGTCGAACGAAATTATTCTGCAAGCCAAGGAACGCTACACCAAGAACCTGTTCACCAAAAAGGATAGCGGCTTTCAGCCGGCGTTGATCGAAGCTGACAGCGAGCGCTATCAGTCGCGCTTTGTGGCTCAAAAGATTTTGGAGCTGCGCGAAGAAGGCGTCCCTCTGACCGAGATGGCTGTCCTCTTTCGGTCCAGCTTTCATTCGTTCGATCTTGAAATTGAACTGAGCAAGTGTGATCTGCCGTTCGTGAAGCGGGGCGGGTTCAAGTTTATCGAGACCACCCACGTCAAGGACGTCCTGGCCCATCTGCGTGTGCTGGCCAATCCGCAGGACGCGGTGTCGTGGCACCGGGTGCTCCTCCTGCTCGAAGGCGTCGGGCCCAAGAGCAGCGACAAGATTCTCAGCCACGTGCTGGGCGGGGCAGATCAGATACAGCGCCTGGCCGAGTATCCCGGACGCGGCGCGGTCAGGACCGAGGTGCAGAAACTGGCAGCCGCCCTCCAGACCGTTGCCGACCCCAACCTCCAGCCGCGTGAGCAGATTGACCTGATCGTGCAGTATTATTTGCCGATTCTCAAACGGAATCAGCGGGACGACTATCCCAAGCGCCAGAAAGATCTGGAGCATTTTTCGATTATTACCGAACGTTATCGCAGTCTGAACCGGCTGCTGTCGGACATGGCCCTGGAGCCGCCCAACAGCAGCGTGGGCGATGTGCTGGCAACCGACCGGGATGAAGAAGGCGTGCTGACCCTGTCGACCATTCACTCGGCAAAAGGGCTGGAATGGCACTCGGTGTTTATCATCTGGGCGGTCGAGGGGCGTTTTCCCTCGTTGTACAACAAGGAGGACGACGAACTCGAAGAAGAGCGACGGCTGATGTACGTTGCCGCCACCCGCGCCAAAGAAAATCTCTTTATTTCGTATCCCATCAATATCTTTGATCGCGCCACCGGCATGGTCCTCAGTAGGCCGTCGCGTTTTCTGGAAGATATTCCGCGCCGCATTCTGAAACCGGTTTTTCTCATTGAAGAAGAGGACGAAGACGAGGACGACTGGCGCCAGCGGCGCAGCCGACCGTGGTAAAGAGACGACCCGGCGGCCGCTGCCCTTAGCTGGTAACGGTCGAAGCCCGTCTGGCGTGCTCGTCCAGGAATTTGCTTAAGGCCGCATTAAACAGGTCGGGTTTTTCGAGATTCGACAGATGCCCACAGTCGGGAATGGTCACCAGCGCGGCACCGGGAATCTGTTTCACCAGGAATTCCGAAGCCGAAGGCGGGGTGACCTGATCTTCTTCCCCCACAATTACCAGGGTCGGCACCGCAATCTGCGGCAGGACCGCGCGGAAATCGGTTGTTATAATGGCGTGCAGAGCCTGTTTATACGCCTCAGTGCGTAGAGCGGACATGGAAGCGATTAGCCGCTGACGCACCTCTTGTCCCGCACTTTCGGCAACCAGGACCTTGACCACCTCAGGTGCAATGTCCGCCGGGGTGAGGCCGTTTTCCAGTGGGTCAAGCCGCCGGGCGAGAAAGTCCTGCCGGACGGCCTCAGGCACTCCGCCGAAGCCGGACGAGGTATCAACCAGGGAAAGGGTGGCGACCCGGTCGGCATAGCGCCCATAGAAGTCCTGGATAATCATGCCGCCCATCGACAGCCCAACCAGGTGAGCCTGTTCGGCTTTGAGCCGGTCCAGGAGACGGCACAGGTCATCGGCAAAATCGCTGAATCGGAGCGTCTGGGGAGAGTCGTCGCTGTCGAGATAGCCCCGCGCGTCCCAGGCTACTGCGCAAAAACGACGCCCAAAATGGGCCAACTGACCCGTCCAATTCAGTCGATTACCGCCAATGCCGTGCAGGAAAACAACGACCGGCCCGCTGCCTTCTATGCCATAGGCAATCGAGACCGACTCCTCTGTCCTTCGTGTTTCAGCCATGGGATGCTCCTTGAACTGCTGACGTTCCTACATCGCTTCCAGGGTCTCAATTCCGAGCAGGTCCAAGCCTGTCTTCAAATACCGCGCCGTGAGGTCGCATAATAACAGCCGCGTGGGCTGCCGATCCTGCGGGGCCTTGAGCACGGAATGGGCCTGGTAGAAGAGATTAAACTGTGTGGCCAATTCGTACAAGAAGTTGGCCAGGAGGTTGGGCTTGTAGGAGCGCTCAAGCTCGATCAGGACGTCGCCAAAGCGGAGCATCTGTTTGGCCAGGGCCTGCTCTTCCGGTGCCAGCAGTCGGACCGGCATATCTGAAGCCGGCTGCCAGGCGGTGAAACCGCCTTTACGAAAAATCGAACGAATCCGCGCATAGGCATATTGCAGATACGGCGCGGTATTACCATCCAGGGCGAGCAGTTTATCCCAACTGAAGCGGTAGTCCGCGGTGCGGTTTTGCATCAGGTCGGCATATTTGACCGCGCCAATACCCACGACGCGCGCTACAGTGGCCTGCTCTGCGGCTGACAGACCCGGGTTTTTTTCCTGGACAATTGCCCGCGCTCGCTCCTCGGCTTCATCCAGCAGGGCGGCGAGTTTGATGGGCTGGCCCTCACGGGTTTTAATCGGTTTGCCGTTCGCTCCCAGGATGGTGCCAAACCAGACGTGTTCCAGGGCCATGCTGTGTCCCCAGCTCTGGGCCGCGGCAAAGAGTTGCCGAAAATGGAGCTGTTGGCGGCCGTCCGTCACGTAGATGATGCGCTGCGGCCGAAAGGTCTCAGCCCGGTACTGAATCGTGGCCAGGTCAGTCGTGGCATACAGGAAGGCACCGTCCTGTTTCTGAATCAGGAAGGGGGTCTCCGCCAGCTCCGTACCCTCGCCGTAGAAGATACAGATAGCGCCTTCGCTCGGATGGGCCAGATTCTTCTCGCGCAGTTCTTGAACGACACGGGCGAGCATCGGATTGTAAAAGCTCTCTCCGAGCCAATGGTCGAAGTGCACATTCAGGCGTGCATAGATGTGCTCGAAGGCCTGGCGCGAGACCTGCATGAATTCCCGCCACAGTGCGGTATTGGCTGCATCTCCCTGCTGCAATTTGGCCAGCTCTTCGCGTGCCCGGTCCGCCAGGGCCGCATCCGTTATGGATTTGGCTTGGACCTCTTTGTAGATGCGTTCCATCTCGGCCAGGGGGTCCTGCTCATACGCCGCTCGATCCAGAAAAGAGCGATAGCCGACAATCAACATGCCAAACTGCGTCCCCCAATCGCCCAGATGATTATCCGTCTCCACCGTGTGCCCACGGAAACGCAACACCCGGGTGAGCGCGTCGCCCAGGATGGTGGAGCGAATATGACCGACGTGCATGGATTTGGCCACGTTGGGGGCGCTGAAGTCGATGACGATGGTTTCCGGGTTGGCGGCAGAGTCCACACCGAGATGGTCGTCTCGGGCGATAGCCAGCAGGGTTTGACCCAGCCAGTCTGGGTCAAGACGGAAATTGATAAAGCCCGGTCCGGCAATCTCCCAGCTTGCGGGAATCTCATCCGGGTTGAGCTGCGCCACAACGGCCTCCGCTAATTGGCGTGGATTTTGTTTACGGGCCTTGGCCACCGCCATGATGCCATTGGCCTGATAGTCGCCGAATTTCGGGTTGGCAGCGGGTTTGACAATAGCCGGGGCGGTCGTCCCACTGGCTGCCTCAATAGCCTGTGTCGTCTTTTCTTCCAAGAATTGTTGTACTGTTGGCATAATAGTAGGGATTGGGGGTCAGGGGTTAGGGATACTCGTTCCTTCCTTTGACTTGTGCCATGATTTTTGAAAAGAACCTACCACCCGAAATACATAGCAGAAGATTAGAGCGAACGAAGCGCCGGACAGCGGCATGTGGTGAGGGCGAACAGGGATGGAACGCACAGCGGACCAGGAGACGGCTCAGGCCGGCTGGGGGGACTGGATAGCCCTTCGTCTGGTACGGGGGGTCGGAAACGTGACCTACCGACAATTGCTGGATCGTTTTACGTCCCCGCGCGATGTTTTGCGGACATCGCCGGCCATGCTCACCGAGGCAGGTACGAGTGTCCGTGTTGCGCGGGAGATCGCCGCGTTTGACCAATGGAAAGAGGTCGAAGCCGAGTTGGAGAAACTGGCCCGGCTGAACGCCCGCTTGGTCACCCAGACAGATGCTGAATATCCGGAACGCCTCAGACAGATTCACGACCCTCCGCCTTTCCTCTATATCCGCGGGCATGTTGAGCCCCAGGATACCCTGGCGATTGCCATCGTAGGAGCGCGGACTGCGAGTACGTACGGGCGTAAGATGGCCCGTGAACTCGCCCAGGAACTGGCCGGCTGTGGGGTCTGCGTGGTGAGTGGTCTGGCACGCGGAATCGATTCGGAAGCGCATCAGGCCAGCCTCGCAACTGGAGGGAGAACGATTGCGGTTTTAGGCTCGGGGCTTGACGTGGTGTATCCGCGGGAGCATATAGCCTTGGCAGAGCAGATCGCCGCGCGTAGAGCGGTAGTATCGGAGTTTTCTCTTGGCAGCCAGCCTGAGGCGGGGAATTTTCCTTATCGAAATCGGGTCATCAGCGGCATCAGCCTGGGGACGGTGGTGGTGGAAGCAACGGAAAAGAGCGGCTCGCTTATTACCGCCCAATGCGCGCTTGACCAGAATCGTGAGGTGTTTGCCGTGCCCGGCCCGGTCACGGCGATCAGAAGCCGGGGACCGCACCGCCTGATTAAGGCTGGCGCAAAGCTTGTCGAAAGCATTGATGATATACTGAGTGAGATTGCTCCGGCCCTGGCGCAGACGGACCGAGTTGAGAAAAACAACCCTAGCGTCCCGGTCGTTCCATTAGAGCCGGATGAGGAGACGGTGTTGCAATTGTTTCCAGAAGAGGCGGTGCATGTGGATACCCTCATCACTGGCAGTGGACTTGAGCCGGCGCGGGTGCTTGAAGTCCTGCTTGGATTAGAATTAAAAGGAGTCGTGACTCAACTGCCCGGCATGTATTTCAACGCCACGAGAGGAAAGTAGAGAGGGGGAGGTAGGTATGGCAAAAAACCTCGTCATCGTCGAATCGCCGGCCAAAGCACGGACAATCAACCGCTACCTGGGCCGCGACTATATTGTGAAGTCCAGTATCGGCCACGTGCGCGACTTGCCGACCGGCGGCAAGTCTGAGCGCGGGGCGACCCCAGCGCGCAAACGCGCAAAGAAAACGCAAAAGGCCACTGGCCGTAGGAACGCGCGTACCCAACTGATCACCCGTATGGGTGTCGATCCTGACAATAACTGGGCGGCAAGTTACGAAGTGCTACCCGGCAAGGAGAAGGTCGTTGCCGACCTGAAGAAGCTGGCCCACAACGCGGACGCGGTGTACCTGGCAACCGACCGTGACCGCGAGGGCGAGGCGATCGCCTGGCATTTGAAGCAACTCATCGGTGGGACGCCTGAACGCTTTCGGCGGGTAGTCTTTAACGAAATTACCAAAAGCGCCATTCAAGAAGCGTTTGAGCATCCTGGCGAAATTGACGAAAACCGCGTCAACGCGCAGCAGGCGCGGCGATTTCTCGACCGTGTCGTCGGTTTTGAGCTGTCACCCCTGCTGTGGGCCAAGGTGGCGCGTGGCCTGTCGGCCGGCCGGGTGCAATCGGTCGCGGTGCGGCTCATTGTGGAGCGTGAGCGGGAGATTCGCGCCTTTATACCTGAAGAGTACTGGGAAGTCTTTGCCGAGTTGGCCAAAGACGCAGACGAGCCGGGCTATCGCTTTCAGGTCGTAAAGGAGAACGGCACGGACTTTCGTCCGGGGACGAGCGAACAGGCCGAAGTCGCGGTCGCCCGTCTCGCCGCCCAGGATTTTTCCATCACCGGTCGTGAGGACAAACCGACCCAGGCCCGCCCCAGTGCGCCCTTCATCACGTCCACCCTCCAGCAGTCGGCGGCCACCCGGCTAAGCTTTGGGGTGCGGAAGACCATGCGGCTGGCGCAGCAATTGTACGAGGCCGGTCATATTACGTATATGCGGACCGACTCGACCAACCTCTCGCGCGAATCCGTGACCAGGGTGCGAGCCTATATCAAGGACGAGTATGGACCGCGCTACCTGCCGGATAAACCGAACGTCTATGCCAGCAAGGCATCCGCCCAAGAGGCGCATGAGGCGATTCGGCCGACCGACCTGACGGTCGAACCGGCTAACCTCGGTAATCTGGACGCGGATGCCCGGCGGCTCTACGACCTCATCCGCCGCCAGTTCATCGCCTGTCAGATGACGCGCGCCGAATACCTCAGCACCACCATCAGCGCCGAGGCCGGACCGTTCGAGTTGCGTATCCGTGGCCGCATTCTCAAGTTTGATGGCTTCACCAAGGTGTTGCCATCCGCCTCGCGCAAGGAAGACGAGGTGGAACTGCCCAACTTCGGCCAGGGCGAAGCGCTGGTCTGCCTCGATACCGATGCTGTGCAGCATTTTACCAAGCCACCCGCCCGTTATAGCGAAGCGAGTCTGGTGCGCGAGCTTGAGAAGCGCGGTATTGGTCGGCCGTCCACCTACGCTGCCATCATCTCCACCATCCAGGAACGTGGCTATGTCAGTCTCAACAAACGGCGCTTTCAGGCGGAGAAGATCGGCGAACTGGTGACCGACCGGCTGGTAGAAAACTTCGGCCACCTGCTCAATTATTCGTTTACCGCAGACATGGAGCGGGAACTCGACCAGATCGCCCTGGGCGAGCAAGAGTGGCGCAGCGTGTTGGATGTCTTCTACGACGATTTTTCTCAGCGACTTCAAGCCGCTGGAGCTGCCGAAGGTATGCGGCCAAATCAGCCCATCACGACGGCGGTTCGGTGCGATGACTGCGAACGTCCGATGCAGGTGCGCACGGCAAGTACCGGGGTGTTTCTGGGCTGTTCGGGATATACGCTGCCGCCGGCTGAGCGCTGTACGCGCACCATGAATCTCGTCCCCGGAGAGGAAGCGGTTGACACCGACGCGGACGACGAAGGCGAAAGCCGGCGACTGCGGGCCAAGCGGCGCTGCCCCTCCTGCGACTCCGCCATGGATTCCTATCTGATTGACGAAACACGCAAGTTGCATCTGTGTGGCAACGGTCCGGACTGCGACGGGAACCAAATAGAGTCTGGCGAGTTCCGTCTTAAGGGCTATGATGGGCCGGTATTGGAGTGCGAGAAATGCGGCGCGGAAATGCGGCTGCAAAGCGGCCGGTTCGGCAAATATTTCCGGTGCGCCAACAGTACGTGTGGCAACACGCGCAAGCTGCTGCGTAACGGTCAGCCTGCACCGTCGCGGGCCGACCCGGTGCCGATGCCCGAGCTCAAGTGCCAGAGGGTTGACGATCACTATGTGCTGCGCGATGGAGCGGCTGGTATCTTTCTGGCCGCCAGCCAGTTCCCCCGGAATCGCGAGACGCGCGCCCCCTTGGTCGCGGAGTTGAAGCCCCATGCCGACGAGTTGGACCCCAAGTTTCACTTTCTGTTAAGTGCGCCCGAGGCAGACCCGCAGGGCAACCCTGCGATGATCAGATTCTCGCGCAAGAGCCGCGAACAGTACGTAGCGTCCGAGGTGAACGACAAGGCCACCGGCTGGAGCGCGCACTACCGGAATGGTGGCTGGGAAGTGCGGGAGCGTACGCGGACGAAACGCCCGCGCGCGGCCAAGGCCACGACGCCTGAGGCATTGTCCCAGGTCGCGTGACCGGGGAGTCTGGCGAGCGCTATGCAGACGGTCACGGTCATTGGCGGCGGCTTGGCCGGCAGTGAGGCGGCCTGGCAACTCGCCCGGCAGGGCGTCGCCACCCGCCTGTACGAAATGCGTCCCGTCCGTCCCACCGATGCGCATCAAACGGACAAACTGGCCGAGCTGGTCTGCTCCAACTCCTTTCGCAGTGCCGCCTTGGTGGCTGCGGTTGGCCTGTTGAAAGAAGAAATGCGGGGTCTCGGGTCATTAGTGATGGCCGCGGCCGACGCGGCACGGGTCCCGGCCGGGCAGGCCCTGGCAGTTGATCGCCACGTTTTTGCTCAATATATCACCGACGCGTTGGTGGCCCATCCGCTGGTTGAGGTGAGACGGGAAGAGGCCCAGGCTATTCCGCCTGGACCGACGGTGATTGCCAGCGGCCCGTTGACCTCACCGGCCCTGTCCGAGCACCTGCGGACGCTGTTTGGCCGCGAGTATCTATATTTCTACGATGCCATTTCTCCTGTTGTAACAGCCGACTCAATAAACACGCACACGGCGTTTCGAGCTTCGCGTTATGATCACGGCGGTGATGATTATCTCAATTGTCCTCTCTCGCAGGCAGAGTATTATCGGCTCATTGACGACATTCTGGCCGCCGAGAAGGTACCGGAAAAGGCGTTCGAGCAGTGCCGCTACTTCGAGGGTTGCCTGCCGATCGAGGAGATGGCCCGACGCGGCAAAGACACCCTGGCCTACGGCCCAATGAAACCGGTCGGTCTGACCGATCCGCGCAGCGGCACACGCCCCTACGCGGTCGTACAACTGCGACAGGATGATCGGGCCGGGACGTTATGGGGGCTGGTCGGATTCCAGACCAAGATGACGTATCCCGAGCAGCGACGTATTTTCCGCACGATTCCCGGCTTGGCCAAGGCAGAGTTCGTTCGCCTTGGCAGCCTGCACCGCAACACCTTCATCGAGTCGCCCCGCCTGCTCAGACCAACCTTGCAATTTCGGCAGCGCGACGACCTGTTCTTTGCCGGACAGATGATTGGTGTGGAAGGTTATCTGGAGTCGGCCGCGGCTGGCTGGCTGGCCGGAAGAAACGCGGGCCTTCTAGTCAAGGGACAGCCGCTGTTGACACTGCCCCTCACAACGGCGCTGGGCGCCATGGTCGCGTACGTCACCGACCCCGAGCGCAAAGATTTTCAACCCATGAACGTGAACTACGGACTGTTCCCTGGGCTCTCGCGGCGTTTGCGAGGTCGTGAGAAAAAGCAGGCCCTGGCCGACCGGGCACTCTCAGACCTGGCGACTTGGCAGGGCGAGCACGGTTTGTGTTGAGCGTATTTCAACTACGAGCATTGGGCGTTCTCCCCGGCAAAGACACCAGACTCCGATACAAAGAAAGGCAGCTCTTAAGGGGAAGGGGGAATACGTGGTTTCTTTTGGCGCGTTACATTCATCGCTGCGCACGCGCCGCTACTTCGTACGCGCTATCGTGAGGACCGACGGCTATCGCTACGCCAACGCCGTTCTCTCGGACATGGAAGACAAAGCGAAAATTGCGGTTCAGGCGTACTGAGTACAAACCATTGTCGAGATGCAGTTGTTCCAAGTTCCGTCCGGGGGTCAATTCTCCAGTGCACAATTCATCGATCACTCGTTTCAACTCTTCTTTCATCCGTTTGTCCAGACGCCTGACCATTCTGGCGAACTTGCGGCTAGGCTCCGCGAACCCGGTAACTCGTAACTGACGCGGCTGCATGGCTTACGATTTTTCCAGAGAAGCCATGAAATCCGCGCCGCTCTCGCATATTTTTTCCGTGCTCTGAGCGAGTGACCCGTCGTTGATCATGATAGCCCAGCGCAATTCTTGGAACGACGCAACGAGGTATTCGAACAGCTTGTCCATGCGTTCCAGTTCTGCGAAGACCTCTGTGCCGTGTGCTTCTGTCCCTCCCGTCTGCTGTAGAGCGTTCCGGACATTGCGTAATTCTTCCCTTTCCTTGCAAAAGTATCTCTCGCTTTTCTCCAACTCGGGCACTGCGATGTCGTCAGGGTCCATTTCCTGGCCTGGCGAAAAGTTCTCTATCGCTTTCTGGAGCCGGGTCTGAAAGGAAGAACAGACGGTAGTTATAGCTTCATGCCGTTTACGAAGGCTGTCGGTTAGTCCCTGTATAGTGCGCTGTAATTCGTCCTTATGGTGGCCCAGATGCAGATTTGTAAGTCGCTCTCGATTAAACGCTTCGGATTGTTCGAGAGGGCGTGCGAACCAGGTTACTGTTGCAACGCCGTTACGGACCACTTCGCCGCTGAATTCAGCGGTCTGCCGTTGAGCGACCATATGTAAAGCCTCTTTCTGGTGATTTGGCGTGTTAGAGAACCAGAGTACTCCCAGTCACGTTTGGCTTCAAGGACAGATGCCGATTATGACGAGTCTACCACTACGGTCTTTTACGCGGTAAGGGGCATGTCTCATGCTGGGACCTTCAGGCGAAGTATGACATCTGGATTGACTCAAATTTTTCGCTCTTCGCTATCCGACATATATTCCTCACACGCAGGAGCGCAAGTTCCGCCCACCGTCACCCCTGCATTTCCGCGTCCGATCCTGCTAGGCTGTCCAGCAGTCTGGTGCGGAAAGGACGCTGTATGGATTTTGAACTGCCCGAAGAATACCGCATGTTGCAGGAGACGGTGCGCCGCTTCGTGCGTCAGGAACTGATACCGCTGGAGACAACGGTCCTGGAGCGCGATACGCAAGGCATGACCGGTGAAGATCTGGTGCCGCCCGAGGCGGAAGAACGTTTGCTGTCAGTTGCCCGGGAAGCCGGTTTGTGGGGGCTGGACGTACCCGAGGAATTTGGCGGGTTGAACCTGGGGGCCTTGCCGAAATGCCTGGCGACCGAGGAACTGTATAAGACCATTACACCGTTTACCTTTCCGCCCGATGCGCCCAATCTGCACATGCTGATGCAAACCTGTACGCCCGAGCAGCGAGAGAAATACCTCCTGCCGTATGCCGAGGGCAAGGCGCAGTCGGCCATTGCCATTTCCGAACCAGGGGCCGGCTCAGACCCGGCCGGGATGCAGACCTCAGCGGTGAAAAAAGGGGACCAGTGGGTGATCAACGGGCGGAAGGTCTGGATCTCACGCGCCCATGTCGCTGACTTCATTATTGTCATGGCGGTGACGGAAAAGGGCAAAGGCGCCCGTGGCGGGATTACGGCCTTCCTGGTGGATAAGGGCACCCCCGGTCTGGTGCTGCAACGCCAGATTCCGGTTATTGGCGGACATGCCCCCTGGGAGTTGGTGTTTGAAGACCTGACCCTCCCGGATTCCCAGGTCCTGGGCGAAATCGGACAGGGCTTTGCGCCTATGCAATTACGCTTGACCGTCCGACGCGTAGAGATCGGGAGCTGGTGTGTCGGCCTGGCGCAGCGCTGTCTGGACATGATGGTCGAGTACGCCAAACAGCGCGTGACCTTTGGCCAGAAGCTGGCCGACCGTCAGGCCATTCAGTGGTTTATCGCCGACTCGGCAACCGATATCCACGCCTCTCGACTGATGGTGCATCACGGAGCTTGGAAGTTTGACCAGGGCGATGATGTTCGCCAGGAGGCCTCTATGCTCAAGGTGTTTGCCACGGAAATGGCGACCCGGGTGGCCGACCGGGCCATGCAGATGCACGGCGGTATGGGCATGTCCAAGGAGATGCCGCTTGAGTTTATCTATCGCCGCCTGCGGCCCATGCGGATTTTCGAAGGACCAACCGAGGTGCACCGTTGGGTGATTGCCCGGAAGCTGCTCAGGGACTAGGCCGGAGGGCCAGTGCAAGACTTGCGCCTGCACCAGGAGCATTCTATGCTACCTGCCAATACCTCCCAGTCTGCGGGCGATACGAGAAAAGGGGAGAAAAGTGCGTACACGATTCTGGTGGCTTAGTGTTGGGCTGATTCTTTTTACGGGCTGTTTTATGCGCCCGGCAAAACCTGTTGCCATTGAGGAGCGCATTGCCCCCATCTACCCGGAATCGCGTCCCGTCGATTGCCGGATGAATATGCTGACCTCTCCCCCGGCACAGCCGTATGACGTCTTTGTCCATATTGTTTCCTATGGGAATGAAATTGACGGGCTGGAAAGCATGAACGCCCTGATCCGAGACAAGGCCTGCGAGGTGGGAGCCGATGCCGTGGTGCTCCTGCCCCCCCAGGAAGTCGCCCACATGAATATGGAAGACTCCTTCCCGGACTGGGTGCAGCAACAGAAACAGGGTCAGTTCGGGCGCTACGCCCAATCTGCAGACCGGAAATTTTCATTGGCCCGGCGCGGCTTCGCGGTCGTATTCAAAAGAGACGAGATCACACACTGACCCGAAAGAGTAAACGTGTCCAGCATCTCCATGCTGTTGGAGGACACGTTTACTCTTTATACCAGCCTATTCTCTCTACGGGCTGTGCAGACGATAGGCATCGATATCGATCTCTTCGACCCCCGTGGGCAGGTCCAAGCGGAAGAGCGCCGCGGACGGGACAAGACCGACCGAGACTTCCTGATAGGCGAGCGAAACCTGCTGAGCGCCTTGCGTGTCGGACAGGCTGATGGCAAACGGGAAAAAGATGTCCTGTACCTGCCGATAGTCGCCCAATTCACCCTGAGCCTGAAGTGTACCGGTCACATTCCTGACTGCCCAGCCGGTGAGACGCAGCGTTTCCGATTCGAACCGCAGCGTTATGCGGCTGCCATCCGAGCGCTGGAAATCGAGCCGGTAGGCCCCGTCCGGCTCACGGTGCACCGGTACGACCGTGCCTTCCAGCGGAAAAGGCGGAAGGCCCATCAGCAGGCGTGTGATCTCGCGTGCCGAGAGCAGCACCTGGGTCAAACGTGCAATATTGAACGGGCTGGCAACTCCGCGGTAGAGGACCTTATCGCGCGGGAAATAGGCAGCCAGCCGTTGTCCGTCACAAGTATGAATCGCGGCTACCCCAAGCAGGGAGAACAGCTCAAGGCGAAAACGGTCAGGCGCGGCAAGGGCAACGGCTTGCGTCGCAGAACCCTTTTCGTGCGCGTCCCGGTACGAGACCTTGGCCAGTCCGCGGAGACCGGTGATGGCCTGCTGTCTGGCATGAAGCGGTGCCAGCAGCTCTTGGGCAGATGGGAGGGGTCCCGGAGGCGGAGGTAACAGCGGGGCAGGCTGGCGAGCCGCACAGCCGCTGCCCCAAACGATGAGACCGACAAGAACCAAGCGCCAGAATAACGAGAGAGACGTGCGCCGGGGAGACCGACCTGAAGCGCTGTTATTGAAGCTCACTGCCGCTCGTCTTGTGTATCCCCACCGGAGACAAGGCATTCAGCTTTGTCCGCAGACGATTGAGTTGCGCCTCTTCGGAGGTGTTTTTTATGGCTTCCCGGTAGACGCGAGAGGCATCTGCGGTGCGTCCGATTTTGGAATACGCATCCCCCAGATGTTCAATCAAGGTGGGGTCGGCATCAACCAGTTCCACCGCCCGTTCGAGGTGTTGAATGGCTTCCATATACTCCCCGCGCTGATAATACACCCACCCCAGACTATCAATATAAAAGCCGTCATTGGGTTCGATGGCCAGCGCCCTGAGGATCAGCTGCTCCGCCTCATCCAAGTGCACGCCCTGCTCCGCCCAGGTATAGCCCAGGTAGTTCAGCGCCGCAGCATTCTCGGGGTTGAGAGCAATGGCCTTCTGCATATGCCGGATGCAGCGCTCTTTCTGTTTGAGCTCGTCGTATACCGCCCCCAGCGTGAAATGGTATTGATCGTTGTCCGGGGCGATCTCGATGAGCTGCTCAAGGAGTTCGACGGCTTTGGCGCGGTTATTGTTTTCGCGATGGAGGGAGGCCAGAAAACCAATCAGGTCCGCGTCGTCGTCTTTCACGCTGAGGGCCTGTTCCACCGCGGTGATGGCTTGAGCGATATTGCCCTGGCGTTGGTAGATATAACTCAGGTAGACGCGCGCGTCCGCGAAATACTCGGCCTGCCGCGGAATATGTAACAACTCGACGGCTGCCTTGTCGTCCTGGTCAGCCTCCGTATACACGACGCCGAGAAAGTAGCGGGCGCGATGATTCTCGGGCTGGGAGGCCAAGACCAGATTAAGAGCGGTGACGGCCTGTTCGTAATCGCCTTTTTCCCGGTAGATCAGGCTGATTTTGAGCCGCGTCTCCTGCGGGTCGGCTTCGATCTTTTCAAGCGCCCGAAACTGGTCCAACGCATCGTCAAGCTTCTTCTGGCCAAGATAGAAACGGCCAAGCCGTTCCCGCGCCTGCTCACTACGCGGATTGAAGCCCAGGGCTTTCTCATACATCTCTATGGCTTGGGTATTTTTCTTCTGCATTTCATACACAAGCGCGAGATCAAGCAGTACCAGTTCTGACTGTGGGTTAATACTGAGCGCCTCATGATAGTAGGTTTCCGCCTGCTCCAACTGTTGGGCTGCCGCGTGTGTTTGGCCGAGATAATAATAGCCCAGGACCGATTGGGGGTGACGGCTCACCAGCCTTTTGAGCACATCGATCGCCTCCTGAAACCGCCCCTGCTTGGCATACAGCACACTGAGGTAGAGGTACGGTTCCTGATCATCCGAACCGTGGGTCAGAATGGATTCATACACCTGGGCGGCTTCGTTCTCCTGGCCGGTCGAGGAGAGCAGGCCGGCTAGAAGGCGCTGGGCGGAAACATTGTCTGGCTCGCTGGCAACGACCTTCCGGCAATGCTCCAGGGCCTCAGCCAGCTTGCCTTGACGTAAGGCCAGGGTGGCCAGCCGAAGGCGCAGGAACGGCGTGTGTGGATCGTGAGAGACGGCCTGTTCAAGCTCGCTGAGAGCGGTGTCATAGTCGCCCGCATTCAGCGCCACCTGGCTTTTGAGGAAATATCCCAGGGCTCTGTCTTCAGGAGCGAGGACGACCGGTGTGCCTGGGATGGGCAGTGCCTGCCTGGGCGTGGCCTGGACTGGAGCGACTGCTGGGACGACACGCGCAGGCGATGGGGCTGGAATGGAGCGAGCGGTGCTGCACGAGGTAAACGGGATGAGAGAGCAAAGAAGGAAAGCCGATACGACGGAAAAAGGGAGACGCATGGGCGGAAGGTAGCACGCGCTGAAATTGACGGTCAATCCTGGAGTAGCGAGCAGGCCCCAGCCTGCGCAGTGTGGCGAAGTCGTGTATGCTGCCGGTAAGTCATGTCGCCTGAATTTTACGACCTGTCCCGTTTGTTTGCGCTACGGGATCGTCTCCAGTCTCTCGATAGCGCCGCGCCTCCTATGGCCTGCCTGTTGTCCGCGCCACTGCACCCGCCGCCGCAACGGCTAGGTATCCTGTGCGGCTCATTCAACCCTCTTACCCTGGCGCACGCTGCGCTCGCGCAGCACGCCTGCCGTGCCTTCCACCTGGACCAACTGCTGTATACGGTGGCAAAGGTCACCGTGGATAAGGAACAGGTGACGGGGATGAGCCTGGAGGATCGCCTGTTAGTGCTCCTCCTGCACGCCCAACAGCAGCAACACCTGGGCGTGGCCCTGGTCAATCGAGGACTCTATTTTGAGCAGGCGCAGGCCTTTCAGGCTCTCTTTGATAGGCAGATCGGACTGTTTTTTATTGTGGGTATGGACAAGCTGGTCCAGATTCTGGACGCGCGTTACTACCGGGATCGGGAGACGGCTCTGGATCAGCTTTTTGCGCTGACCTCCCTTGTCGTTGCCAACCGAGGCGATATGGCTCAGCGCGCATTTGACGAGTTGCTGCAGCGTCCCGACAATCAACCCTACCGGGACGCGATTCATTTTCTGCCCCTGCCGGAGTCCGTTGCCGATCTTTCCTCAACCGTAATACGGCGGACCGTGAGTGAGGCAGAGAACCTCTCGGCCCACGTTCCGGCCGAGGTGGCGCGGTTTCTCATCGAAGCCAGACCATACGCCGCACCAGGCAGCCAGACCGAGGACGGGCAGGGGGATGAGATCGACGCTTACGCTGTACGCTTGGCGCTCTTTGAACGCCTGGCCTCGGTCCGGGACTGGGCCGAGCAGCACGTGGATTTCCAACAGTTGCTGAGCCAGGCGCGAGCGTCCGACCCGCATGGTCAGGCGCTACGTGATGCACTGACCGGCCGAGCGCTTCAGGCGCTCATACGCGGCGGACCGCGCAGAAGGAGGATGGAATGAGTCAGCGGCCGATCACCGACTTTTTGCACCACCACTTTCGGCATTTCAATGCCGCGACCGTTATCGAGGCGGCTGCCGCTTATCGGCAGCATCTCGACCGGGGTGGTAAGATGCTGCTGGCTATGGCAGGTGCCATGAGTACGGCAGAACTCGGTATCTCCCTGGCCGAGATGATCCGCAATGACTGCATTCATGCCATCTCCTGTACGGGTGCGAATCTGGAAGAAGACCTCTTTAATCTGGTCGCGCATGAGCACTACGAGCGGGTGCCGCACTATCGGGACCTGACCCCCCAGGATGAAGCCGTCCTGCTTGACCGGCATATGAACCGCGTCACCGATACCTGCATCCCCGAGTTCGAAGCCATGCGCCGGGTCGAAGGCGTCCTCCAGGAATTGTGGATGCAGGCCGACCACGCCGGCCGACAGGCCTTCCCGCACGAAACCTTCTACGAAATCCTCCGCACCGGTATGCTGCAACCCTATTATCAGATTGATCCCAAAGACTCCTGGGTTCACGCCGCCATGGAAAAAAACCTGCCCATTGTTGCGCCGGGCTGGGAGGATTCAACCTGTGGGAATGTGTATGCCAGCTATTGCATGACCGGCCTGATAAAAAACGTGCATACCGTGCGGCACGGCGTTGAATACATGACGTTTCTGGCCGACTGGTATAGTACGGTCTCGGACCAGCACTCCATCGGATTTTTTCAGATCGGCGGGGGCATTGCCGGAGACTTTGCCATCTGTGCGGTCCCCATGTTGATCCAGGATATGAAACGCACCCACACCCCGCTGTGGGGCTATTTTTGTCAGATCAGTGATTCGACGACCAGTTATGGCTCCTATTCCGGCGCGGTGCCCAACGAAAAAATAACCTGGGGCAAACTCGGCATAGACACGCCGCGTTACCTGATTGAATCGGACGCCTCAATTGTGGCGCCGCTCATCTTCGCCCAGGTGCTGGGACAGTAAATGGAAAAAGAGAAAGACTTAGCCATTGCGGCCGCACGGGCCGCGGGTTACATCATCCGTGCTATCTATGAGACCAACTTCACGGTGGAGTACAAAAAGGGGGATAACAGCCCGGTCACGCTTGCCGACCGGGAGGCCAACCAGAAGATCCACGCCATGCTCCAAGCAGTTTTTCCTGACTATGGCTGGCTGTCTGAGGAGACGGTCGATTCGTCTGCACGGCTCACCGCGCGGCGCGTCTGGGTGGTTGACCCCATGGACGGGACCAGAGAATTCATTCAAAAAATCCCGGAATTCGCCGTCTCCATCGGACTCATTGAAGCGGGCCGGCCGATTCTCGGTGTGGTCTATAATCCAACCCTGGACCAACTCTTCTGGGCGGTCCGTGGACAAGGGGCGTGGTGTGGCAGCCGTCCCTTGCGCGTGCCCGAAACGCCGCACCTGGCGGAGGCCACCATTCTCTCCAGTCGCTCGGAGACCAAACGGGGGGAGTGGAAAGACTTCCGTTCTCTTTTTCGAGCCCGCCCCATGGGCAGCATTGCCTACAAGCTGGCGTGTATTGCGAACGGTGAGGCCGACGCTTCGTTTACGCTGACGCCCAAGAATGAGTGGGATATTTGCGCGGGAGCGCTCCTCGTCGAGGAAGCCGGCGGACGAGTCACTACCCTCAGCGGCAAGCCGGTTCGCTTCAACCAGCCAACGACGCTCTTACAGGGTCTGGTTGCCAGCAATGGTAAACTCCACCCTCAGCTCTTGAAACTGGTGAAACCGCGTCTTACTGCTCGACACCATGCCGAGAATCGTCCATAAGGCCGACAGCCTGCTTGACGCGAACTCTGTCCTCCCGTTAGGGTGATAAGAAAGAAGGAAGAAAAATCGTGTCTCAGTTTGCCACACTTCTGCGCGCTCGCCCCAACCCTCGTTGCCCCGCGTGCCATAAATGGAACCGAGTCTATGTGACGGGCGGCTCGTTTCTGTCCGAGTGTGTCCACTGCGGAGCCACTCTGGAGGTCCGTCGCCCACCGACGTTCTGGGGGGTCATTGCCATTGGCATCAGTGTGCTGCTCCTCGCCGCGGCCATTCCGCTCCTGGCGTGGTAAGCGGGGAGGAGGAGACGCCCATGCCTCAAGGGGTGCAACTGGCGCAGATCGAGCGTATTTTCGAAATCCTTGACCGGCTTGGTATCTCTCGGGAGGCGGTCATTATTCCTCTGCGGCCGCATGGCACCGGCAGCCTCAGTATGCTTGCTGGTGGCACCCTCGAAATCGTTGTCCCGGCCACTATTCCGTTTGATGACTGGTATGCCTCGCTTGAAGACGCAATCCAAAAACTGCGGGCGGACGGAACGACTTCAGCCTCCTGAGCTATAGGGCGCGCGGCTCCGAATGGGTTGGTGGCTGTGCCGCAGGCGGGTCCGGCTGTTCGTCCAGATGAACATCCTTTTCGACGGTTTTCTCGTCAGGGAGTTCCGTGCGTTCCAGCACGAAGGGTTTCCCCCGCCCGGTCGGATTGGCCACAAAGACATCATAGCTGCCGGTCTCCAGGGAAAAGCGATGCTCCTGGCCCGGCTCGCTGCGGGCGATCTCCTTCTGCGTTCCGGCGGCGTAGATGATGACCTGAGTCAGTGGACTGACATCTTTGCCGGCCAGCCGGGGATGGACCAGGAGCTCACCCTGTACGCGCTCGCGCAGCGTCAGTTCCCGTAGTCCGCCCCGCAGGAGTTCAATATCGCGCCACCACTGGCTCTGGGGTGGGACGGCGACCTTGATATCGACCAGGCCCGGCTGAGCCAGGATAATCTCTCCGCTCAGAAATTCTCCGAGCAGTTGATTGGACACGCCGTCATAAACCTCAACCCCGAGGCCGATATCCTGGCCTCTTTTATCCAGGACGTTGACCTGGAGGGCCGCAACTTCGCTCAGAATGACCGTGCTGGTCCGACCGGATCGAATCAGCACGCGCTCGCGCGAAACCGTTCCGCCCAGAATGTCGAGTTCAACGCGATAGGACCCGGGCGGCAGCGAGACGGGCGTGTTTAGGGGTGTTTGGGTGATGAGCGTCTCGGGTGGAGGGCCATAGATTCTGGCCGAGAGCCCACTTGTCTGAACCTGCTCTCCCGGAGTCTGGATGAGCAGGCTGCCGTGTGATTCGGGTTCGTCCGCAGGCTGCGCACTCTTGACCTGGCCGGGAAGAAGAAAGCAGGCGAGCAGAACGGCCAGGAGCCACAGCAGTTGTCTGTATCCAGCCATACGGGAAAGGAGCGTTACCAGGGCCTATTTTTCCAGCGGGAGGTCCTCGCGGTTACCCCATTCGGCCCAGGAAGCATCATAATTACGTACCTTGTCAAAACCGAGCAGCCGCAGGGTGAACAATCCGTGCGCCGCACGGATACCGCCCTGTCAATAGGTGACGACCTCACACTCGGGTCTGACCCCAGCCTGCTCAAACATGGGGCGGAGTTCGTCCGCAGGTTTGAACTTTTTTGTCTTGGGGTCCACATAGTTGAGCCATTCGAGATGGACCGCGCCGGGAATCCGCCCGCCCCGCTTGGTGCCCCGGTTGTTTTCGCCGGTCCACTCCGCATCCGAGCGCACATCGAGCAGTACGGTATCCGCGGCAATGGCCTCCTGGACTTGCTCCCAGCGGGCGATCATGTCTTCATTGGCCTGGGGCGTAAAGGTCGCTTTGGCCGGACGGGACGCGGCGTTTGTCACCGGCCGCCCCTCGGCCAGCCAGGCGTCCCAGCCGCCGTTCAACACTCTGACATTGGTCTGGCCGTAATAGTGCAGCGCCCACCAGAACCGAGTCGCGTACAGTCCGCTGAAGCCATCATAGGCCACCACCGGCGTGTCATCCCCAATGCCCATTTCCCCCATGGTCTGCGCAAACTGGTCCGGGCCCATGATATGCGGCGCGCCTTCTTTTTCCTTGAGATAATGATGGCCGCGCACGGGAACCGCACCCGGAATATGGGCGCGACGGTAGGCATCGCGAGTATCACAATCGACGATTCGCAGGTTGTCGTCCTGGAGATGCGCCGCGATCCATTGGGTCTCTGCCAGCATATCCGGTCGGGCATAGCCGTAGTCTGTCATTGTCCGCCTCCTTTCTACTGTCCCGAGTACTATTATTTTCCTGAGTACTGGGGCATCCGTTTTTCCATAAACGCCCGCACCGCTTCTTTGGCATCCTGGGAGCGAATGCAGACCGCCTGGCTCTTGGCTTCCAGCAGGAGGCCGTCACGGACGGAAAGATACGGACTGGCGTCAATCGCCCGCTTGGCAGCGCGCACGGCCAGTGGCGGCTGACTGGCCAACTGTTCAGCCAGACTCGTCACGGTCGCCTCTAATGCTTCGTCGTCAACGAGCTGTTCGGCCAGACCGATACGATATGCCTCTTCCGCCTCAATCTGCTGCGCGGTGAAAATGAGTTCCTTGGCCTTGCCGGTGCCGACCAGTCGGGGCAGGCGTTGGGTGCCGCCCAGGTCAGGGATGAGGCCGTAGCGGTGCTCCAGCAAGCCCAATCGGCTGCCGCGGGCGACCACCCGGATATCGCAGGCCAGCGCCATCTGCATGCCCGCGCCTAAAGCATAGCCTCGGACCGCGGCAATGGTGGGGTAGGGAGCTTCTTCAAGCCAGGTGAATGCCTCCTGAAAGCCCTGGATAATGGATACCATGGGATCATCGTCGGCTACAGCCTCCGGCACGGGCTCACGTTCGTGTCCGTTGAAGGCCGCGCCACCAAAGGCCGAGGTATCGATGCCGGTCGAGAACGCGCGGCCTTCGCCAATCACGACCAACACCCGTAACTGGTTTTCGCGCGCGTGCGCTTCGGTGGAAAGAGTCTGGCCGAGTTCCCGTAACTCCTGCCACATCTGGGGCGTCATGGCGTTCAGCTTGTCCGCCCGGTTGAGCCGCAGCCAACCTATATGTCCGACCTGTTCATAGCGTACTGCTTCGCCTTGCATCGTATCCATATTTTGTCCTTCCGAGAGGGTGGCTCTCAGCCTAGCGGTTTCAGCCGCTGATTCCAAACCCCTCAGCGAAATCAAGTGATGTCCGCTCAGTTATCGGTTTCTATACGATCCGATAATCTCTCGGGCGAACTCCACGATACTTTCTTCCACCAGACCCCACGGGGGTGAGACAACCATCTGGGTGAGTCCGGCGGCTTCAAGCTGAGCCAGGCGTTCAAGGATGTCATCGCGCGAGCCGGTCAGGCTCATGGCCCGAATGGCCTCGGGGGTGATGAATTTTTCTTCGCCCGGATGCAGAAAGCGTGAGTGCGTGGCGTGAATGTCTTCCCAACGGTCATCCAGATAGCGCTGGTACTCCGGAGTCAGAAAGGGCTGTAAAAAAGGCGGTACCGCTTTGCCCTGTTTGGCGACTTCATAGGCATAATGCAGGGCCACGGCAATGCGCGGGCCAACCCGCAACAGCACGCGCGGACTGTTCACGGCCTCGCCGGGTTGCAACACACAGGAGATACCGAGCGTGACTACATCAAAGTCGGACGGTTTTCCTCCTGTCCGGCTCTCCCAGCCCTGTGCGACTGACGCCAGATTGCGGGTGAGTGACTCGGGCGCGAGCAGGCTCAGGGTCAACAAGCCGTCGCCCAGCTCACCGGCCAGGGCCTGGGCCTTGGGATGCGAGGCCGCCAGATAGATGGGGATGCGTTCGTGCGTATTGATATAGCCGTGCTCGACATCCATGAACCGAATCCGGCTCTGCCGGCCACGCTCGTGATAGGCGACAGTCTCGCCCCGGAGCAGACCCTGGCAAACCTCGGTCGCGTGCCGGAACTCCGCGAGCGAAACCGGCGGCATGTCCATGGTCCGCCAGGCCGTATGACCGGTGCCCAAACCGAGAATCACCCGACCGGGCGCAAGCTGATTGATGGTAGCAATCGCATGTGCAATGACGGGTGGAATCCGCGTCCCAACAATGGTGACGCCGGTCCCGAGTCGAATCGTTTTTGTATGCGCGGCGGCCAGAGCCATACAGGCATACACGTCCGAGGTGATCATCTGCGAGTCCACAAACCAGGCATTGCTAAACCCCATCTGCTCGGCCAGCAGGGCGTGTTTCCATCCGTTGTGAATATGCGACTGAAAGCCAACTCCGAAGTCCATAGGTGTCCTCTAATTTTCCGATAATCCCTCTCTCCAGCGCTCCTTCACCAAGCTGACCCTAGCGTGGTTCCAGCGGCATGCCTTCGCGTTTACGCACGTCGTTCAAATAGGCCAGGATGCCGTCCTCGACCGTGTACTTGGGCGTGAAGCCCAACTCGGTGTGGAGACGGTCGGTTTTGACCAGCGAAGTCATGGCTATGGGTTTATCACTGACTGAGATATTGGCGTCGGGCAGCAGCTCACGCAGATAGGCCGTGATCTCGCCCGTCTTGCGACTGGGACCAGCCATGTTGAACACGCGGGATTGCGGGTTCTCAATGTGATACGCCCGGCGAAAGACCTCCGCGGCATCGGCCACGTACAACCAGTCGGCAATCTGCTCGTCCGGCGGCATGACGACCGGCTTGCCGAGCAGGGCCAGTTCGGGGGCCACCATAAAATGATCACCCGCCGCTCCCCGCCGCTGGCCGCGCCCCTCGCCAAACACCGAGGTCGGCCGGATCGCAATAAAGTCCATGCCATAGGCGTGATTGTAATAGTCCGCAGTATGCTCGTTGAATAATTTGCACGCGCCGTACAGGCCGGCCTGGTTGCTGGTGGAAGGAGCGGGTGGGTCGTCTTCGCTCAACTCCGGGGCGGCGCTGGCCGTACGCTCGGGAAACACGGCGACCGAACTCATATAGACCACGCGCTTGAGGCCGCTCAGCCGGGCGGCCTCAAAGATGTTGGTGGTGCCGATACAGTTCACGTTAATCGACGGCAGTGGATTGCGTATGCCGCCGGTTCCCAGATAGTAGGCTAGGTGAATAACCCCTTCAATTTTGTTGCGCTGGATCACGTCTATGAGCGCGGTCACCTCCATGACATCGCCCTGCAAGACCTTTACTTGGTCGGCCACGTCCGCGACCGCCTGTCGATTCGGGACAGTATCGAGAACGACAACGTTCTCTCCCGACTGAACCAGATGTCGCGTCAAATGCCGGCCCAAAAACCCGGTACCTCCAGTGATCAGAATCGCCATATGTACAGCCTCCTTAGAGACTGCTGTACGGAATTTCCGACAAGGCCGCAACTCTCCCGTTGCGCACGGCGTATCATACGCCCTTTCTTTCTGTCTCTTTTTGGGACAACCTGAGCGCAGCAATCTAAAGGTGTGAGGGAGGGAGTGCTATGACACGCACTGCAACCGTGCGCATGGTCACGGAAGAAGAAGCCAGCGGCAAAGTTGCGGACATATATGCCGACATCAAAGCCACCAAGGGTATTCCGGCGGTACCGAATTTCTGGCGGGTACTGGCCAGCCATCCGGATAATCTGGAGATGATCTGGACCCGGCTGAAAGCGCTCATGCACCCCGAGGCCAGCGGCCGGGAATCACCCCTCGATCCCCGCACGCGGGAGATTATCGCTTTGGCTGTTTCCGCCACCAACGGCTGTGCCTACTGTATCAACTCCCACACCGCGGCCCTGCGGAAGCTGGGCTGTGACACCGAAACGCTGGGAGAGGTCATGGCCATTGTAGCGCTGTTCAACAGCACCAACGCCCTGGCCGACGGCTATCAGATCACACCGGACGTATTACCACCGGTTGACGAGGCGTGATCAAGAGTCTGCGGGAGGGTGACAGGGGTGACGATGCCGACGGTTCCAAAAACTGCGTCTTTACTTGCTCTCTTCTTGTGTGTCGCCACCTGGCTCTCTCCGCCCCTGGGTCGAGCCGCGGTCGTGCCTCAGACTAGCGTTCAGGAGGATGGAATGGAAACACTGCGCCTCTCCGGTCTCCGTGAGCCGGTCGAAATCCTGACCGACCGCTGGGGCATTGCTCACATCTATGCCAAAAACCAGCCCGACCTGTTTTTTGCCCAAGGCTATAACGCGGCCCGCGACCGCCTGTTTCAGCTTGAAATCTGGCGTAGGCGCGTCACCGGTACGCTGGCCGAGATTCAAGGTCCCAAAGCCCTGGACCGCGACATCGGTGCCCGGCTGCTGCGTTTTCGCGGTGACCTGGACCAGGAGTGCCAGTACTATCACCCGGACGGGAAAGAGATCATCACCGCCTTTGTCGAGGGTATAAACGCCTATATTCAGCAGACCCGGGAACAACCGGGCCTGCTGCCGCTTGAGTTCGGTCTGCTCGGCATTACCCCCCAAGCCTGGACCCTGGACATTGTGCTGGCGCGCCTCGGCGGGATTTTCCTGAACCTGGAAACCGAGGTGTTGATCGCCCAGGCGCTGCAAACCATGCAGCCCGAGACGATCCGGACGATGCTCCACTTGCATCCCGGAACACCGGACCTGACCGTACCCGAGGGCCTCGATGTGACAACCATTCCCGGCGATGTCCTGAGGTATTATCAAGCCGCGCGTGAAGCGGTCGCCTTTGCGCCCGAAGACGTTGTTGATCCGCAGCATCGTGCCCTGGAAACCGCTGACGCCCCTCCCCGGTCTGCCGGCCAAGCTGTTGCACCGGCCTTCATCGGAAAGACCGTTTCACAAGACGAGGGCAGTAATAACTGGGTAGTGAACGGCACCAAAACGCTCTCCCGGCAGCCGCTCATGGTCAACGACCCGCACCGTGCGATTACCGCGCCGTCGCTGCGCTACTGGGTGCATCTTGTTGCGCCGGGCTGGAACGTGATTGGCGGTGGCGAGCCCCACCTGCCGGGTGTTTCTATTGGGCATAACGAGCAGGGAGCCTGGGGGCTGACGATTTTCCCGACCGACTCTGAAGACCTGTATGTCTACAAGACCAATCCGGAGAACGCGCAGCAGTATTGGTACCAGGGGGAATGGGAGGATATGCGGGTTCTCCACGAGACGATCCCGGTGAAGGGCCAGGACGATATCGCAGTCGCACTGAAATACACCCGGCATGGCCCCATCCTGGCCGAAGACCCGGAGCGACACCTGGCTTTTGGGCTGCGGGCCGCCTGGCTCGATATCGGTGGGGTGCCGTATCTGGCCAGCCTGCGGATGGACCAGGCCAAAACCTGGCCGGAGTTCCGCGAGGCGTGCGCATATTCCCGTGCTCCGTCAGAGAATATGGTCTGGGCGGACAGGCAGGGCAATATCGGCTGGCAGGCGGTCGGCGTAGTGCCGCTCCGGCCCAACTGGAACGGCTTGGTGCCCGTGCCGGGGGATGGCCGCTTTGAGTGGGATGGCTATCTGCCGATTCGCGAGTTGCCGCACGTCCTGAATCCCCGGCAGGGATTTATCGCCACCGCAAACCAGGAGAATCTGCCGCCCAACTATCCCTATCCGATCAGCTATTACTGGCTGGAGCCGTACCGGTTTGCCCGGATCGAGGAAGTCCTTGCCGCGGGTAAAAACCTGACGGCCCGAGAGATGATGCATCTCCAGAGCGATGAATACTCGATTCCGGCGCGTTTGTTGGTGCCGTTTCTACATGCCCTGGACAAGGACTGGGCAGAAGACCCACTCGTTCAGGCGGCGCTCAACACGCTGCGCGCCTGGGATTTCGTGCTGGATAAGGACTCCGTTGCCGCCGGGATCTATGCCGCCTGGCAGCGCCAGTTATGGGAGCAATTTCGGAATACGCACGTCCCGGACGCTCTCCAGGAATCATTTGCCAGCCCGGTTGTCACCCCGCTCATCAACAGCCTCCTCGCTCCGGATGGCAGCTACGGTCCTGACCCGCTCGCCGGGCGAGACCGGTTCATACGTGAAAGTTTCGAGGCCGCCGTCCGCTCCCTCGCCACCCGCTTTGGCTCGGACATGACCAACTGGACCTATGGCCAAACCGCCTATCACCACATCGTCATCAAACACGTGCTGAGCGACGCGGTGAACGCTGAACTCCGGGCCCAACTCGACGTGGGTCCCATTCCGCGTGGCGGTGACAGCTTTACGGTCAATAATACCGGTAGCGAGGACATGCAGACCGTGGGGGCTTCTTTTCGGCTGATTGCCGACCCCAGCAACTGGGACCGGTCGTTGGGCATCAATACATCAGGACAGGCTGGCGATCCTGCCCAGGCGCAATATCGGGACCTGTCCGGTCTGTGGGCCGAGGGAAAGTATTTCCCCGTTCTCTATTCCCGAGACAAGATTCTGGCGGTGACGGACCGCAAGACGCTGCTCCAGCCAGAGCCGTAGGTTTTTTCGCCGAGGGCAGGCACGGGGGCCTGCCCCTACGTGTGAACGCGGCACTGCTCCGGCTTGTCGGGTTTATGTGTTCCTTGGTATGTTTGGCCCGTATTCAGGAGGGACGCGATGACAGTACTAGATTCTCAAGCAGCATCTCCACGCAACGAATGGCGCAAGCAGACCCCGGGTCATGCCGGCTGGGCGCGCACCGCGCACGTTGGTGACCCGCATAAATACTATATGGTTTCGGTCGATACGCACGGGATCGAACCGAACGATTATCTGGAGAAGCGCATTGAGAGAAAATATCTCGACCGGATTCCCCGTATGAAGATTGACGAGGACGGCGCGCAGTGGACGATCTGCGAGGGCATGAAGCCCGTGCTGGTCAAACCGGGCCGCAATTATGAAAAACACCTGCCGGCGCTGGAGTCGTTTGAAGATATCGACATGTTTCAGCCCTACTCGAAGCGCTTTGAGGCCGAAGATGTGCGCCGCAACCATGCCGGCACCGACATAACACAGCGTCTGGCCGATGCGGACGCGGATGGCATTGATGCCGAGATTATTTTTCCGAACAAGGGCCTGCTGGCCTTTGGCACGCCTGATCCGGTTTTCCAGGGCGCCATGTTCCGCGCCTGGAATCGCTGGGCGCTTGAGACTTTTGGCGATCACTGGACGCGCTTCATGCCCATGGCGATGATTGCCACCGGCGATCTTGAAGGAGCCATGGCCGAAGTACGGTGGGCCGCGGAGCACGGCTTCAAGGGACTCACTATGCCGAATAAACCCATCTTTGGCCCGCTCAAAGATGGCGAGCTGCAATACAACGACAAATCGTTCGAGCCCCTCTGGTCGCTGATCGAAGAAGTGGACCTGCCCATGACCTTCCACGTCTCGACCGGGCGCGACCCGCGCGCGGTCGGGGGCAATGGCGGGGCGCTGATTAACTATGTTTCGCACTCGATGTCGACGGTCATGGACCCGCTCGTGCACCTGATCTCCTCGGGCGTGTTCGAGCGTCATCCCGGCCTCAAAGCCGGCTCTATTGAGGGCGGTATCGGCTGGGTGCCCTGGATGGTCGAAACCCTCGACTACGCGCATAAAGCCCACCACATGTGGGTGCGTCCGGTCCTGCCCGAACCGCCCAGCTTTTATTATCGGCGTAACTGTTTCTCAGCCTTCATGAACGACCGCTCCACGCTGCTCCTGGCCGGAGAGTTGAACCTGGTCGATAATTTCATGTGGTCGAACGACTATCCGCATCACGAAGGCAGTTGGCCGTACTCGGCCGCCAGCATTGAGCGTCAGATGGATACCCTATCGGAAGCAAGCCGCGAGAAAATTCTCGGTCTGAACGCCGCCCGCGTCTTCAAACTGGAAGTGCCGGAGTAGGACCGCACCAATCGAGTTGCGTTACAAGAACCGGGCCGGGTTACGGGACCAAAAGCTTGGCCAGCAACTGAAACTCGTGTGCCCGGGGTGAGGTGGTCCGCCAGACAAGGCCGATGGTCCGGCTCGGTTCGGGTTTCCGAAAGGGCAGAATAATAATCTGTGATCTTCTCGGCGCTTCGACCCTCAGTGAGAGCCGGGGGAGGAGGGTAATCCCGAGTCCGCCCGCGACCATTTGGACCAGGGTGTTCAGGCTGCTGGCGCGAAAGTCTCCAACCTCGCTGGCGCCACTGGTGTGACACACAGCCAGCGTCTGGTCCCGTAAACAGTGGCCGTCGTCTAATAACAGCACCTGTTCACCGGCGATATCGGCTTCCGTCACGCGTTTCCGCTTGGCGAGTCGATGCTGTGCCGGAACCGCAACCACAAAAGGATCGGTTGTCAGTGCCAAGGTCGATACGTTGCCGAGGTCGGCTTCGAGAGCCACTAGGAGGAGGTCGAGTTTGCCGTGTGACAACACCTCCAGTAGCCGATGGGTCAGGTCTTCGTGCAGCCGAACCTGAAGCTGCGGGTAGCGCTGGCGCAGAGCCGGCAGCGTTTTTGGCAGGAGGTAAGGGGCCACGGTTGGAATTACCCCGAGCCGCAGGGTTCCGGAAAGAGGCTGGGTCAGGCTACGGGCCAGGTCAACGAATTCGTCGTTTGCCGTGAGAATGCCGCGTGCAAGCGGTAATAAAGTCTCCCCGGCTGGGGTGAGAAGCACCGTGCGCTGGCTGCGCTCGAACAACTGCACGCCCAACAATCGTTCGAGGTCCTTGAGCTGAGCGCTCAGGCCGGGCTGGGTGACAAAACAGGCGTCGGCGGCGTCTCGGAAGCTCAGCCATTCGGCCACAGCTGCAAAATATTCCAGTTGCCGGAGCGATATGTTCATAAAGATAATTTATCATGACAGTAAAAATTATCAATTTTATTTATTAAGAATCCTTCCTATACTGGAGCTAGAATCACAGTGAGGAGAGGAGAAAAACATGTCTAAGAAACGCTGTCCGGTCATGACGACAAGCGCTGGCGCGCCGGTGGCTGATAACCAGAACGCCCTAACCGCCGGGGAGCGCGGCTCGGTCCCGTTGCAAGACTACCAACTGATCGAAAAGCTGGCCCATCAGAATCGGGAACGCATCCCCGAGCGGGTAGTCCACGCCAAGGGCTGGGGAGCGTATGGAACGTTCCGGGTGACGCACGATATCTCTTCATACACTAAGGCTCAGTGTCTCCAGCCGGGTGCGGAATGCGAGGTCATCACCCGGTTTTCTACGGTGGCCGGCGAACTGGGGGCCGCGGATGCCGAGCGCGACGTGCGCGGGTTTGCGGTGAAATTCTACACTGAGGAAGGCAACTGGGACCTGGTCGGGAATAACACCCCGGTGTTCTTTATTCGCGATCCGTATAAATTCCCGGACTTTATCCGCACCCAAAAACGACATCCAAAAACAAACCTGCGCAGTCCGACTGCGATGTGGGATTTCTGGTCCCAATCGCCTGAGTCGCTGCATCAGGTCACCATTCTCATGTCCGACCGCGGCTGCCCGACGGCGCCTATGTATATGAACGGCTACGGTTCACACACTTTCAGCTTCATCAATGCGGACAACCAGCGTTTCTGGGTGAAGTTCCATTTCAAAACCCAACAGGGGCATCGCCACTATACCAACGCCCAGAGTGCCGAGGTGATCGGCCAGACCCGGGAGTCCTACCAGGAAGCCCTCTTTGGGGCGATTGAACGGGGGGACTATCCCAAGTGGGATCTGAAGGTCCAGATCATGCCAGAGGAAGGCGCGGAGAAAACGCCCTATAATCCCTTCGATCTGACCAAGGTGTGGCCGCACGCCGATTATCCGCTGATTGATGTTGGCGTGCTGGAACTCAACCGCAATCCGGACAATTACTTTGCCGAAATCGAGCAGGCCGCGTTCTCCCCGTCCAATATCGTACCGGGGATCGGATTTTCCCCGGATAAGGTGTTGCAGGCGCGGATCTTCGCCTATGCGGACGCCCACCGTTACCGCTTGGGTACGCATTACGAGGCGCTCCCGGTCAATGCGCCCAAATGCCCCGTGCATCACTACCATAAAGACGGGGCGATGCGCTTCTTTGAAACCAGGCATGGCAACACCGATGCGTACTACGAGCCCAATAGCTTTGGCGGACCACAACAGGACGGCAGTCGGAGCGAACCGCCGCTGAAGATTGTGGGCGACGCCGACCGCTATAATCACCGCGCGGGCAATGATGACTACACCCAGGCCGGCAACCTCTTCCGCTTGTTTGATGACGCCCAGAAACAGCGGCTGTTCAGTAATATCGCTCAAGCCATGCAGGGGGTTCCGCAGGACATTATCGACAAGCAGCTCGCGCATTTCGACAAGGCTGATCCCGCCTACGGGAACGGGGTACGGAAAGCGCTTGAAGTTGATTGTCACAAGGCTGCCGCATAGCGTTCGTCTGGTGTCCTCGCTCCGCAAAGAGCGAGGACACCAGCGTCAAGGGCGCGGGAACCTCTTCTGCCCTGCCTGGCGTCCAAGTCAGGCTCACGTCAAATGAGGACAGGGCATGCACGACCGAGACGGATGATATAAGAATGGCCTTCGTCACTGTTCCGTGTACGGGAGAGAGGAGAGCCATTCTATGGATCGAAAATACTGGTCATTTGTGATTCCGGCGCTTGAACCGGATTTTGCCACTGCCGTCAAAAAGCTGGAAGACCGCGGCCTTGCCGGGGTGACTGTTCCCCAGGTGTACGGCTCGCCGTTTGCACCGCTGGCGGCCGCGGCGGTCTCGACAACGCGGCTCGAACTGGCCACCGGCATCGCTATCGGCCTGACGCGCAGCCCGTTTGAGACCGCAGTGACCTCGCTTGACCTCGACCACCTGTCCAGAGGCCGCTTCATTCTGGGGCTGGGTACCGGACCCAAACACTGGACCAACGGCTATTTCGGGATGCCGTACGACAAGCCGGTGTCACGGCTGCGCGAGGTCGTGCATATTCTGCGGCACGTTGAGGACGGCGCCCGCTCCGGGGAGATGCAGCCCTGGGAGGGACAGTTCTATCAACTCAAGTTTGATGCCTATCAACCCACGCTCCCGCCGTATCGAGACCGTATTCCCGTCTGGATTGCGGCCCTGCGCCAGCGCATGTGCGAATTGACGGGCGAAGTGGCTGACGGCTTGATCGGGCATCCGGTCTGGTCGGTCGAATGGTCCCTGGGCCAGGCCCAGGAGTCCGTAGCCGCCGGCGCGGCGCGCACCGGCCGCGACCCCGTCGCGATTCATTTTCAGCCCTGGGTGACCGTGTCCATTGACTCGGATGAGAAAACGGCTCTGCGCGATGCCAAGCCCTGGCTGGCCTTCTACTCCGGCTTCAGCCAGTACTACCCCTATTTCGAGGCGCACGGCTTCGGAGCCGAGGCACGTAAAATCAGTGAAGCCTCCAAGACGATGAACTGCGTGCAAGCCGCGCAATATGTGCCGGACGAAATGGTCCGAGCCTTCGGCGCACACGGCACGCCGGACCAGGTCCGGGAGCGGATTGAACCCTTGTGGCAACGGGCCAACTCCATGTGTATCGTTCCGCCCAATTGGGGAATGACACCCGAAAAACTGGCGAAAAAGGCCCAGGCGATTGCCGATACCTTCTGGCCGCAGTAGGAAGGCGCGCCGGTCGCTTTCAGGAGGAATCCCATGGATTTTCGTTATCTGCTGATTGAACACGACCACGGCATTTGCCGCATTACCCTGAATCGCCCCGAACGCCTGAACGCGATTAACATCCGGGTCGGCCTGGAACTGCTCCAGGCGCTTGAGACGTGCGATTATGATGACTCAGTCCGGGCCGTTATCCTGACAGGAGCAGGACGGGCCTTCTGTGCCGGTGACGATCTCAAAGGCATGGCCGAACCCGACCAGCCGGAGCGCAGATTTGCGGACACGGTCAAGCACTACGTCCAGGGCGAAGGCCGCTGGCCTCTGGTGGTGGCCAAGATGCGTACCTTGTCCAAGCCGGTCATCGGCATGATTAACGGGCACGCGCACGGGGCCGGCTTTAACCTTGCTCTGGGCTGCGACCTGCGCGTAATGGCCGAGTCGGCAACCCTGTGCATTCCGTTCGTCAAGCGTGGTATCGCGACTGGCACCAGCCTGCTGCAACAGTTTGTGGGTATCGGTAAAGCCCTGGAGTGGGCGCTGCTCGGCACCCAGCTTTCGGCCCAGGAAGCGGAACGTTGGGGGCTGGCCAACCGTGTGGTGCCATTGGAAAGGCTGGAAGAAGCCACAATGGAACTCGCGAACGAATTAGCTCAGGGACCGACACAAACCTACGGCTTTACCAAGTCGGCCGTTATTCACGGCTGGGATGCTCCACCCGAACGGGCGTATGAGTACCAGGGCCAGGCTTATCTGTTGTCACACCAAACAGAAGACTTTCAGGAAGGCCGTCAGGCCTTTCTCGAAAAACGTCCCCCGCGCTTTCAGGGGCGGTAAAGTGACCCGGAGGAGGTTCATACCTGCCGAGACCATGAACCCACCCCGGCGCTACGCGCCACCCCTCCAAGGAGGGGATGGGAGACTCCATGACCCAACGGACCCAATGGACTCAATCGACCCACAGGAGCGTTACATGACGAAACAACCCACCATCGTTTTTCTTCACTCTCGCGGATTGGTCCCGCCCGAAGTTATTCACATGGTCAATGAGCAACTGCCAGCAGGCTTTCTCATAGATTTTTTGGAGCAAGGCTCCCCGGCCGACGCGCGGATGGAAAAAATAGCGCACGCAGATTTCGTTCTGGCCTATCCGGGTAATCCCACCGAAGACGAGCTGAACGCGGCAAAACAGCTCAAGCTGTTTCAGATGTTGAGTGCGGGCTATGAATGGATTGACTTGGGGCTTTTCCAGAAACTCGGAGTGCCGGTTGCCAACAACGGCGGAGCCAACGCGCCAACCGTGGCTGAGCATGCCATTCTTCTCATTCTAGCGGTCTTCAAAAAACTTCCCCTCCACCACAACACTCTGCACGAAGGGCAGTGGATTGGGGCACGAGAAACACTTCAGATGCGCGAGTTGCGCAATAAGACAGTAGGTATTATTGGCTTCGGCCGCATTGGCCGGGAGTTTGCGCGGATTACGAAAGGGTTTCAGGCAAACATCCTCTATTATGATACGGTCCGGGCACCAGTCGCGGTTGAGCAAGAGGTCGGTGCCGAGCGGCTGGCGCTGGACGATCTGCTGCAACGAGCAGACGTCGTTTCTGTTCATACGCCGCTGACCGCCGAGACCAAGGGACTCATCAATGCCCGGACGCTCGGCCTGATGAAACCCTCTGCCATTCTGGTCAATACGTCCCGTGGACCGGTAATAGACGAACCCGCACTCATCGAAGCGCTGCAAAACAATCGCATCGCCGGGGCCGGGCTGGACGTTTTTACTGCCGAGCCCCTGGAAACCGACAGCCCGCTGTTAGCGCTGGACAACGTAGTGCTGACCTCACATATTGCCGGGGTGACGCTGGATACCTGGAGCCGCCGGATTGCGTTCGGCTTTGCCAATATCAAACGGGTTGCCGCGGGCCAGCCGCCGGAGTCGGTGATTGTGGGGTAGGGAAGGCGTTGGGTCGGGTGAGTCGTTGAGTCGATTGAGTCTGTTGGGTCATGCAGTCCCCCTATCCCCTCCTTGGAGGGGTGGCTCGCAGGGCCGGGGTGGGTCATGGGATAGGGCGCGACAATGTCATGGTTGTGTCACATAATTGCCGTTCGCTTGATTATTGTTTTTCTTTCGAGCTTTGGACTCATAGTCTCTGCCAATCTGCCCTCTGCGCTCGCAGCCGATCTCGAACACCAAGTCCACAGGCTGGTCAATGACCATCGGGTTTCACGGGGGCTCAAACCTCTAACCTTCAATCTGGAAATTTCTGCCATTGCCCGCCGCCATAGTCAGGATATGGCAACCGGGCGGGTTGGGTTTAGCCATGGAGGATTTGAAAGTCGCAGGGAAAAGATAGCCGGATTCATTGCTCAACCTGGGGTTGGTGAGAATGTTGCCATGGTTCCAGCAGGATCATCCCATGTCGGAGCTGTCGCCGTCTCTAATTGGTTGGAAAGTCCCGGCCACCGGCGCAATATTGAAGGCGCGTATGAGCTGACGGGAGTTGGCATTGCTCAGGGGCCGACCGGATCGTACTTTTTTACACAACTCTTTGTGAGGACTCCGTCTCATCGTCCAGAAACCTCTGGAAGCGATACGCCATATACGCGTTCTATGCCCGCATCGCGAGCCACAAAGAACGAGCCGCGAGTCGTCGAAACCCGGCAATCGTCAGGTTATAAGAGCCCGCCAAGAAAACCGCGCCGTGAAAAAGACCCCCGTAAGCGTCCAGGACGAAAAAGAACGACCGATGGGTGGGTCCAGACGCTGGAGTAAACCTTGTCAGCGAATCGGACGTTTGCCCGGTCCGCTTACTCTTACGTGACTCTTAATAGCCCCGTAGCCGCGCCCAGCGGTCTCGATGCCAGGCGGCATCGCCAAAGGTCATCTCCGCGGCGCGGGCGCGTTTCATATACAGGCCGGCATCGTGCTCGTCGGTCATGCCGATACCGCCGTGCATTTGAACCCCTTCGTTGGTTGCCAGGATAAAAGCATCGGAGCAACGGGCTTTGGCCAGGGACACCAGCAGGGCCAGGTCACTCTCACCGGCATCCGCGGCGTTTGCCACGGCCATCACGACCGAGCGACACAGTTCAATCTCCATGAAAACCTTTGCCGCTCGATGCTTGAGAGCCTGAAATGAGCCGATGACCACCCCGAATTGTTCGCGTGTCTTGAGGTAGTCGAGCGTATCATCGAAAATCTGACTCATCCCGCCCAGCATCTCGGCGCACAGGCCGACCGTAGCGAGATCAACAATATGTGAAAGCGTCTGAAAGCCTTGACCGACTGCCCCGACAACGGACTCGGCACCAACTTTCACCCCATCGAGATTGACCAGCGCCGCGGCACGATTATCAACCCGAGTCTGGGGGATGATCGCCACACCGGGCGTATCCGGCGCAAGCAGAAAAAGGGTGATGCCGTCCGGGTCGTTATCCTCGCCGGCGGTGCGGGCCGAGACAATCAGCGCGTCCGCGTTCTGTCCATCCAGAACCTGGATTTTTTCGCCCGACAGCCTCCAGGCGTCTCCTTCGGCTGCGGCCTGCGTGGAAACCCGATTCAGGTCATAGCGGCTGCGCGCCTCCTGATAGGCAAGCGCAAGAATTTTTTCGCCTGTTGCGATACCTGAGAGCCAGGCCTGTTTTTGCTCGGGGCTGCCAGCGTCCGCAAGCAATTGACCGCCGAGTAAGACGGTGGAAAGAAAAGGCTCTGGAGCAAGGTTGTGTCCCACGGCTTCCAGCACAACCGCGAGGTCGGCCAGCCCCATGCCTGCGCCGCCATATTCCTCGGGGATCAGAATGCCGGCCCAGCCGAGTTGGGCCATCTCCTGCCACATGTCGGGCGAGAAACCCATATCCTGCCCGTCACGCAGCGCGCGTAGCCGGCTGACCGGGGAGTTGGTTCGCACGAAATCACGCGCAGTCTGCGCTAAAAGTTCCTGATCTTCGGTCAGCACAAGTGCCACAATTGAGCTCCTTAATCGGGTAATCCCAGCACACGCTTGGCGATGATATTGAGTTGAATCTCGCTCGTTCCACCCTCAATCGTATTGCCTCGGGAACGCAGCCAGTCGCGGGTGAGGGTGAGCTCGACGTCTTCGAAACCAGGTCCTTCCCAGCCCAGGGCGTGCGGGCCGGCAATCGACACTAACAGTTCAAGACGACGCTGGTTCAGCTCAGTACCGTAGATTTTAAACATCGAGCTTTCCGGCCCTGGGGGCCGACCGGCTTTGGCCGCATCGCGGGCACGTTCCGTAGTGAGGCGAAAGGCGCGACTGTCCATTTCGTACTGCGCCATACGATCCCTGATTGCAGAGTCCGCCACACGGTCGCCGTCCAGTCCGAGATGCTCCTTGGCCCAGTCCCGCATGGTTCGGCCTTTGCCCGCGGTCGTGCCGAATGCAGAGGCAATCATATTGCGCTCATGATTCAGCAGGGACTTGGCCACCGTCCAGCCTTTGTTCACCTCGAAGATGACATTCTTGGCCGGGGTGTGCACATCGGTCAAAAACGTCTCGCAGAAAGGCGAGGCCCCGCTAATGAGTTTAATGGGCCGGGTTTCCACGCCTGGGGACTCCATGTCTACCAATAGGAAGGTGATGCCTTCCTGTTTTTTAGCCTCCGGGTCGGTCCGGACGAGCATGAACATCCAGTCCGCCAGATTGGCAAACGACGTCCATACCTTCTGGCCGTTAATCACGTAGTGATCGCCCTCAAGGATGGCCCGGGTTTTGAGGGAGGCCAAGTCGCTGCCCGACCCTGGTTCGGAGTAGCCCTGACACCAGCGAATCTCGCCCTTGATGATCCCCGGAAGATGTTCGTGTTTTTGTTCTTCGGTGCCGTATTGCAGGAGGGTCGGACCAATCATGGTCAGGCCAAAGCCGATCAACGGTGCCGGCAAGCGCAGAGTGTTCATCTCTTGCTGCAACACCTTGGTTTCGTCCTTCGAGAGCCCGCCGCCGCCGTACTGGGTTGGCCACTCGGGTGCGGTCCAGCCGCGCTCGGCCATGACATCCAGCCAGACTTTCATATCAGGATTCGGGTATCTGGCCTTGCGGCCGCCCCAATTCCCGTCAAGCAGCGTGTTCCCGACACCGCGAATCGAAGCCGGAGCGTTGGCGTCCAGCCACTGATGTGTCTCAGCGCGAAACGTTTCGAGATCGGCCATGTCAACTCCTCCTCAATAGAAAGGGCGACCCAACGGTCGCCCTTATTCGAGCAAGATTCAGCGCTTTGGACAAGCGCGGGGTGATTGGTGCTTACGCTGCGGCCGCAGCGGGCGCCGGCATGTTCAGCGGTTCCGGGTCCTGGAGCGGAGTCGTATCCCACTTCTTGAGTTCCGGCAGGACATGTTTGGCAAAGCACTTCATGCTGCCCTCGGCTTCGTCGTAGGGCATCCCAGCGTAGCTGAAGTTGCACATAATGGCTTTCATGTCGATCGTATCGCGGATGAATTCGAGTTTCCGCAGCACCTGATCGGGCGTCCCCCACGGCATGAGTTTGACAAAGTCCCTGGCGGCTCCGTCCATGCCATGCTGCTCAATATATTTTCCGACGTTGCTGTAGAACTCATAGCCCTTGTTCTGACCAAAGTGTTTGGCCGTCATCTGATAGTGATTCATGGCCGTGTGATAATAGGCCCCGATCCACTTGGTGGCATGCTCTTCGGCCCGCTTGGCATCTTCATCCACATAGAAGAACCCGCCACAGAACGGCTGGGGCGGCTTGGTGCCGGGCTTCTCTTCCTGCCAGACTTTATGGTAGACCTCGAAATCTCCTCTGACGACATCCCACGGTTTTTGCGGAATGACCAGCAGACCGACGCCGAGTCTGGCCATGATCGGCATGGACTCCGGTGAGACCGCCGCCGCATAGGTGCGGCCCTTAAACGAGTAGGCCGGGTAGGGGCGGATATCGCGGCGGGGCTGCTGGATCGTCGGGCCGCCCTCCATATAGCCTTTCTCCAGTCCATTGATGATGAGTTCAGCGTATTCGACAAAGCGTTCGCGACCTTCGTTCTGGTCGATCCGAAAGCCGTCATACTCGACCCGGGCCAGACCCCGACCAAAGCCCAGGATCATCCGCCCGCCCGACACGTGGTCAAGCAGAGAGATTTGCTCGGCAACCCGAACCGGGTCATGCCAGGGAAGCACGATGACCATGGTACCCAGCTTAGCCGTCTTGGTTCTGCCCGCCATATAGGACAGGAACTGAACCGCGTCAGGACACATGGTGTAATCCGTAAAGTGGTGTTCGATAGACCAAATTGAGTCAAACCCAAGGGGTTCGGCCATCTCCGCGATCCGAAGCTCCTCACGGTAGACTTCGGCGTCAGAACGAGCGTTACCTGGGTTCTGAAATACCGGGGCGTAACCAACGTGCATAAGGCCTCCTTTATGATCTTTGCTCTGAAACTGTGAAGTCCATATTATATACAAGCCGGTTCAGTGCGCATAGTCCCTTGTGGTGGGGGAGTTGCCCCTATCTTGCGTCATTGTGTTCCCTCTCCCCTGGAGGGAGAGGGCTAGGGTGAGGGGGGAAAGCCACATTTGAGCAACACGCCCGAGGGCAACCTGACTCCAGTCAAAGCAGAAGCTAAACCGCGCTACCGAAGCGGACACGTCTGTCTCCACTGCGGTTGAGTATTTGTCTCTCTCAGAAAAAAATCAATCATCTTCAACGCCTGACTAGGCGGACAGGAAACCCGAATTCGATGTCCTTCAGATAGCGGGACAGGTGAGTCTTCGCTTCATGGATATTCAGCCTAATCATGAAGCTGGTATTAGACTAAAAATTAAACTTGCTCAAACGACGCAGTGTCCATACGGGTAATGAGAGAAAATTGGGGCAAACCCACCCCGGCCTACGGCCACCCTTCCACGGACGTGTGATGCAAATTACATTACCCGACGGCCCCCCGCTCCCCTGCGCCGTGCCTGTCTGCGCCAGGGGGCCAGGAGTGCGGGCTTCCAGCCCGCAAGCGGCCAAGATGGCCGCTCTCCCAGGAAGCGAGAGAGCGAGCGGCCCGAGGCGGGGGCCGCCGGCCAGTTCCGGGAGGCTCACGCCACAATATGCATCACACGTCCACGGAGGGGATAGGAGAAGGAATCCTATCCGGCCTGCAACGCTTCGAGCACTTTGGCCGGATGGTCGGCGGCTTTGGCGACTCGCTTCCAGTGCTTTTTGACCTTGCCGTTGGGACCTATCCAGACGGTCGAGCGAATGGTACCGACGGTCTTTTTGCCGTACATCATCATCTCGCCCCAGGCGTCGTATTTTTCCATGACCTTTTTGTCCGGGTCGCATAACAGCGTGAACGGTAGTTGGTATTGCGCGGCGAACTTCTGGTGTGAGGCGGCGCTGTCCGGTGAAACGCCGAGGACAACCGCGTCCTGCTGTTGGATGTCCTGCCACATATCCCGAAAGCCACAGGCCTCTTTGGTACAACCGGGCGTATTATCCCTGGGATAGAAATAGACAATCACGTTGCGGCCGCGCAGGCCTTTGAGGGCGACCTTGTTCCCGATCGCATCTTGTAAGGTAAACGCGGGCGCTGCTTTTCCTTCTTCAATCGGCATATGCTCCTCCGTCACATCCGGCCCATATATCACACATCTGTCCGGTTTGACTCACTCGGCGGTATTTCCTAAGGTATCCCGGCTCTTTCGTATAAAAGAAACATTGTGCTACTCGAAGGAAGGAGAGGCAGGCATGGATTTTGAGTATTCCCCGAAAGTACAGGACCTGAGAAAAAAGGTCTCTCAATTTATGGAGGACCACGTCCATCCGAACGAACAGACGTTTGAGGACCAACTGAACTCCGGTCCGGACCGCTGGCAGATTCCGCCCGTTCTCGAAGAGATCAAAGAAAAGGCCAAGGCTGCCGGGCTGTGGAACCTATTTCTGCCGGAGAGCGAGTACGGCTATGGCCTGACCAACCTCGAATACGCCCCCCTGTCGGAAATCATGGGACGGGTGCACTGGGGCTCGGAAGTCTTTAATTGCTCGGCGCCGGATACCGGCAATATGGAAGTGATCTCTCGCTATGGTACACCCGAGCAGCAAAAGGAGTGGCTGGAGCCGCTGCTTGAAGGCAAAATTCGTTCCTGCTTTGCCATGACGGAACCGGCCGTGGCCTCGTCCGATGCCACCAATATCGAATCCCGCATCGTGCGCGACGGAGATGAATACGTCATCAACGGCCGCAAGTGGTGGTCCTCGGGCATGGGCGACCCGCGCTGCAAGATTCTCATCTTCATGGGCAAGACCGACCCCGATAATCCGAACCGCTACCTCCAGCAGTCTCAAATCCTGATCCCGCGCGACACGCCGGGGGTGAAGATTCTGCGCATGCTGTCCGTGTTTGGCTACGACGACGCCCCCCACGGTCATGCCGAGGTCGAGTTCAAGGACGTGCGGGTACCGGCCTCGAATATGATTCTGGGTGAAGGCCGGGGGTTCGAGATTGCCCAAGGCCGGCTCGGTCCTGGGCGTATTCACCACTGTATGCGTCTAATTGGACAGGCCGAACGTGCGCTGGAGAAGATGTGCACCCGCGCCAAGTCGCGGACCGCGTTCGGTAAACTGGTCTCCGAACGGACGGTGACGCTGGAACGGATTGCCGAGGCCCGAATTCGGATTGAACAGGCACGACTGCTAACGCTCAAGGCGGCGCATATGATGGACACCGTCGGCAACAAAGCCGCCCGCGCCGAAATTGCCATGATTAAAGTGGCGGCGCCGAATATGGCGCTGCAAGTGATTGACTGGGCCATGCAGGCCCACGGCGGGGGTGGGGTGGCCGAAGACTTCGGTCTGGCGCGCGCCTATGCCTCGGCGCGGACGCTGCGCTTCGCCGACGGACCGGACGAAGTCCACCGGAATCAGATTGGCCGTTTGGAACTGCGCAAATACGATTAAGCGGCACCCATGAAGTTTGGTCTGCACTATCAGCTCCCGTGTACGGGCTCCCAGTCGCCTGTGCAGCGCTACCGGGATACGCTCGATCAGGCGATTCACGCCGAGACGCTGGGGTTTGAATCGGTCTGGCCGGTCGAGCAGCACTTTAACCCCGAGCTGTCGATTTTGCCGTCGCCGTTGCTGCTCCTGTCGGCCCTGGCCGAGCGGACCCAGATTCTTCGCCTTGGGATCGCCATTATTCTGCTGCCCCTGTCGCATCCCATTCGTATTGCAGAAGAGATTGCGACCCTGGACGTGCTGAGTAACGGACGGGTGGAGTTCGGTATCGGGCGCGGGTCGCTGCCTAACCACTTCAGCGGGTTTGGGGTGGATCAGGCCGAAAGCCGGGAGCGGATGATGGAGGCGCTGGCCATGATTCGCCAGGCCTGGACCCAGGACCGGTTTTCATTTCAGGGACAATTTTTTCAGGTTGAAGATATCTCAGTGGTGCCGCGGCCCGTCCAGCAGCCCCATCCGCCCATTCGGGTTGCGGCCAATAGTACGGAAACCTTCGAGCTGATGGGCCGTCTGGGCTATCCCATTTTTGTGGCCTCGCAGGTCAATCCGTTCGCCAAGATGCGAGAGTATATTCCGCTCTATCGCGAGACCCGGACCGCGGCCGGGCACCCGGCTGATGAGGGGGAGGACGTAACCCTGCTCGGTCCGCTGTACGTCGGTCCGAGCCAGTCCCAGATCCGCCAGGAATTGGAACCCAGCGTCCGTCGTTTTCTGGAGTCGGTCGCCGCTATTGCCGCGGCCCAAGGTTCGGGCCTGGAGAAACAGCCGCGTCGCGTCCGGGAGGCATTCGAGCGGGTACGGAGTATGACCTATGAGAAGGTGAGCGAGGTGATGGCCATTTTTGAGACACCGGACGCCTGTGTCGAGCGCCTCAAACAGCTTGAGGAGGAATTCCACATGGGACGCTTCGTGGGCTGGTTCAATCCTGGCGGAATGGTTCCCCACGCTCAGGTCATGCGCAGCATGGAGTTGTTTGCCGCCAAGGTGATGCCGCATTTTGCGGAATAGATTGAACTGAGAGAGACGGACAAGTGGACTATAGACGTGAGTTTCTCGATTTTCTGCGCAAAAAGAATGCACTCAAAATTGCCGGCGACCCAAGCTCCTTCTTTCAACTCAAAAGCGGGCGCGTCAGCCCGAGCTTTATCTCGCTCGGCTCACTGACCGACGGCGAAAGCCTCATCACACTCAAAAAATGCTATAGCCAGGCGACCCTGGAAGGCGTAGAGCAGGGCGTCCTGCAGGACTTCACGTATGTTTTTGGTCCGGCCTATAAAGGCATCACCCTGGGGGCGCTGCTGTGTGAGGGGCTCCAGGAATATGCGGACAAGTCCACGTCTCTCCTCTACGACCGCAAGGAAGAGAAATCCCACGGAGAGGTGAGCCAGGGCCGCTCGGTTGAGAAGATCATTGTTGGGGCTGAAAACTTTGTCTCGACAAGCGGGATTCTGCTGGTTGACGATGTAGTCACCACCGGCCAGGCAAAATACGAGGCGCTCGAAAAGATGCGTTTGCTTGGCGAGCACCGGATCGCCGGGATGGTCGTCGCGGTCGATCGGCAGGAATTGCTGGGCGATGCTCAGCAGGTCGGGCAATACAGCGCCATTCAAGCGCTCGAACGCGAACTCGGCATCCGCACCTTCGCCATTCTCACCATGCAGGAAATTTTCAGCCTGGTGCAAGACAGCCTCTCAAAAGAAGTTCGGCAGGCGTGGATTGCCTACTACGAGCGCTATGGGGCCGTCCGACTCGGATAAAGGATTCGCACGCAGGAGGGTTTAGAGGGCTGTCGGCTTACGCCTGCGGCTAAGCCGACCTACTCAATCATCCACCCTGTGCCGCCCGCTGACGTCGGGTGGCTTCGTGGTCAACGGCCATGGTCTGAGGGTCAATCACCACACCGTAGTCTTGTTCCGCCATCTCAAGCGTAATGAAATCGTCCAGCACGTCGTCCAGCACAAGCTGCGGGTCGCGTTCAAACGGGTCACCATACGCGCCGCTGTTGGCGGTTTTAATCTGGAGCAGTTCGTTGGCCTGCATGGGGTAGCCCGTGACCTTGCTGTACAAGCGTTCCTCTCCCTCAACACCCGGATTCTTAATCATGGACGCCCGACTGCCGTTGCCGCCGTTAAAGATACCCTTGGGTGCATCAAAATGACGTTCGGCTTCCGAGGACAGGAAGCCCGGCACGAGAAAACGATTTTCGCGCACAATGCCGACTCCACCGCGCCACTTGCCCGGAGCGATGGGCTCTTCGCGTAATTCGTAGCGCTCGTTGCGTATGGGAAAACGCAGGTCCAGCTCTTCGACCGGATTGTTCCGCGTGTTTTCAATCAGACAGGCAATAGAGTCGAGCCCGTCTTTGCCGTGACGGCCACCCCAGTTGCCCTCATTGACCTCCAGATAGACCCAGTACTGGCCCTTCTCTTCCAGAAAGCCGCTATAGCTCAGAAAATGCACATGGGCCGCATTCCCGGCGCAGACCTTGTCCGGGACGGCCTGGGCGAGGGCGAGGTTCACGCCGTCGGCCAGGTATTGGACTTGGTTAAAGCGGCTGAAGCAGGCGCGGGGAAAGCGCGGATTGAAAATCGTCCCCTCTGGTGCAATGACCCGTATGGGCCGAAAGATTCCTTCATTTTGTGGTACCGGGTCGGGATAGGTGGCTTCATCGAGCAGGATGCTGCGCACGATCACATACGAGGCCACCAGGGTGCTGCCTTCAAACGGCACGTTATAGCCGGTTGGCACCTCGGGGCTTGAGCCGGTCAGGTCGATGGTCAGCTCGCTACCTTCCACCCTGACTTTGACACACACGGCCAGCGGTTGCTCTCGGTTGCGACCGTCGTCGTCCAGGTATTGGGTGGGCGCGACATATTCCCCGTCGGGAATTTTTTCGATTTCTTTGCGCAGCATACGCTCGGAGTAGTCCATTAAATCATGGGCCGTATCGAGTACGGTGGTCACTCCGTATTTTTCAACCAGATGCAGAAAACGCTCCCGGCCCAGTTGACAGGCGGCGATCATGGACTCGATATCCCCGGCGTTCATCTCCGGCGTGCGGACGTTATCCAGAAAGAATTGCCACAGGTCGTCGTTGCGGACTCCTTTGCTGTACAGCTTAATGCCGTTAAACAGGCGGGACTCGGCCCAGACATCAACCACATCAACGTTGAGGCCCGGCGCAGCACCGCCCATATCGAGCAGGTGAGCGGTGACCGCGGCAAAACCGATCAACTCGCCCTGCCAGAAGACAGGAACGGCAATGCCCAAGTCCGGGGTATGGCTGGCGCCCTGGAAGGGATGGTTATGTAAGATTACATCCCCTTCGTGGATATTGCCCTGAAGGCGTTTCAGGAAACCCCGGATATAGGCCGGCAGGGAGCCCACGTGCATGGGCGAGGTATCACTTTCGCAGATCTCATTGCCTTGAGCGTCGTACAGGCCGGCACCCAGGTCTTCAGACTCGCGGATAATGCTGGAATAGGACATGCGGTAGAGGACGTGCGCCATTTCTTTGGCCGCCGCGGTAAACGCGCCGCCCAGGACGCGCAGGGTAATCGGGTCGACCGACCGAGGCATACTGTTTGGGGTGCCGTGTCCGTTTGGTGAGGCCATCAATTCCCTCCTCTGCGTGCCCCTATTCACACGCGATAATCAAAATGCCCTGCCGATCAACCGCCGCGGATAAGCCAGGGTTGACCACCGTCGTGCTATCGAGCTGTTCAATAATAGCGGGGCCGGTGATGATATTTCCGGCTTGCAAGCGCTCTCGATCGTAGAAATTGGTCATAAGTTTTTCCGGTGTCCCGTCCTTATTGAATATCACGTCGAGGGTCGCGATTCGGGCCGCGTCCGGGGAGCTGCCTCCGGTTGGAATCTCTTTCAGCTGTAACTCGGGGATTAAGCCCACTCCCTGGACACGAATATTCACCAGTTGGATATCGCTGTCCGGAAAGCGCCGGACATACTCACGCTCGTGCGCCTGGTGGAAGGCTTCAGCCGCCTGCTGCTGCCAGTCGGCCGTAATCTCGCCGGCTGGTAACTCAACCCGCAGCTCATAGCCCTGGCCGATATAGCGGCAGTCGGCAATACGGCGGATTAATGACTGGTCCGCCCCGAGATTGTCCGCCCGGAGCCGTTCTGTAGCTTGGCGTTCCAGGGCATCGAAATCAGCGGCCAGCTTGTCGCGATCAAGCGCCGAGAAAAGCTGCATCTCGGTCGTGACAAACTCGTACACAATATCTGTTGTCAGCAGCCCGAGCGCCGATGTGATGCCGGGATAGCGGGGCACCAGGACGGTGGGGATACGCAGCTCTCGGGCGATATCACAGGCAAACAGGGGGCCGGCTCCGCCGGCGGCAACCAGGGCAAAGTCGCGTGGATCATAGCCCTTCTGGACACTGCTGATTTCAATACCCTCAACCATGCTCTGGGTGAGAATCCGAACCGCACCCAGGGCGGCTTCCTCCACACCCAGGCCCAGGGGCTGGCACAGTTCTCGTTGGACGGCCTCGGCGGCGAGGCCGGGTTGGACCCGGACTTGGCCGCCGAGCACATTCTCGGCTCGTAGCCTGCCGAGCACCACCAGCGCATCGGTCGCCGTCGGACGGCTCCCGCCCCTGCCATAACACGCCGGACCAGGGTCCGCTCCCGCACTTTTGGGACCAACCCGAAACATGCCGCCCGCGTCAAGATAGGCCAGACTTCCCCCGCCCGCGCCAATCGCGTCGATCTCGACCATGGGAATCATGGCGTGATAGCCGGCCACTTTGGTGTCGAGGAGATGCTTCATCCGCATCTGCCCGTCCGGCGCAACGCCAATGTCCGCGGAGGTGCCGCCCACATCAAGGGTAATCACGCTGGGCGAACCAGTCCTCTTGCCAGTCCAAATCCCCCCAATCAGGCCCGCCACCGGTCCGGACATGAGCAGGTTGACCGGGCGTTGGGCTGCGCCTTCAGCGGTCGCGACCCCGCCGACCGAGGTCATCAGGTGGAGCCCGCCACGTATGCCTCTGTCCATGATCGTCCGGTCGAGGCGGCGGACGTACCGGCTGACCTGAGGGCCGACATAGGCGTTCAAGCAGACCGTGCTGAATCCTTCGTACTCGCGGTATTGGGGCAGGACCTCGTGCCGGACGGATAAATAACACTCCGGGTATTCTTCAAGAATGATTTCTTTGGTGCGTTGCTCGTGGGCCGGGTTGAGAAAGGAGAACAGAAAGCACACGGCAATGGCCTCCACGCCTTCGTGCTTGAGACGGCGGACGGCCTCACGCACCTCGTCTTCGTCAAGCGGAGTGGACACCTCGCCGTGGGGAGCAATAACGCGCTCGCTGATCGGGCGTCGATAGCGTCGGCGGACCAAGGGATATTTCTGCCATGGCACATCCTGGTAGAGGCTGAACGACAACGGGCGCTTGTGGCGGGCGATATGCAGAATGTCACGATAGCCTTTGGTCGTCAGCATCCCGACCTGCGCTCCGGCGTGTTCCAGCACGATATTGGTGGCAATGGTCGTACCGTGAAAGAAATGGTCAATCTGAGCGGCCGGAATGCCGACCTGCGCACACAGCGCCTCCACCCCGTCGAGCGTGGCCTGAGAGGGGTCTGCCGGTGTACTCGGCAGTTTATGGACCACCACCTCGCCCTTGTCCTCATCGACATAGATCAGATCGGTAAATGTTCCACCGACATCGACCCCGACACGTTTCATGGCTATGCTGTTTCCTCGAAGTATGGATTGCAGCCCTTGTACGGCATTCCGGCCTGACTGGTCAAATGCCTGAAAGAGTAAACGTATCCTCCATAGGTACGGGGCTGCGGAAACGAGGCACTATGTTGAGCAGCATCGAACACCTCAACAATCTCGTCAACGCGGTGGTCTGGGGCCCGCCCCTGATGGTCCTCCTGATCGGAACCGGGGTGTATCTCAGCTTTCGTCTGGGATGGCTCCAACTGACGCACTTTCTCTTGATCTGGCGTTCGACCATGGGCCACCTTTTCTCCGGTCGATCCGAGGCCGACGCCGGTGAGCTGAGTGCGTTTCAGGCCGTCAGTTCGGCCATGGCGGCAACGGTCGGGGTGGGGAATATCGTCGGGGTCAGTACCGCTCTGTATTGGGGCGGGCCGGGGGCCTTGTTCTGGATGTGGATAACGGCCGGAGTCGGGATGGCGACCAAGTTCAGCGAGGTCGTGCTGGGCATGAAATATCGCCAGGTCAAGGCGGACAGCGGCGAGATTGTCGGCGGTCCGATGTATTATATTGCCGACGGCCTGGGCCGGAAGTGGCTGGCCGGCGCCTATGCCTTTCTGACCGGTGCGGCTGCGCTGGGTATCGGCAATATGGTCCAGGCGAATACGGTCGCGGCGAGTCTGTATGAAACCTTCAGTCTGCCCCGCCCGATCGCCGGGGGATGCGTGGTCGCTCTGGTGGCGGTGGTCATCCTGGGCGGGGTGCGGCGCATTGGCCGGACCACCTCATATCTGGTGCCCCTTATGGCCGTGCTCTATCTGGTCGGCGGTGTGGTGATTCTCCTGCGCTACGCCTCGGCCCTGCCGGACGCGTTCGCGACGATCATCACCTCCGCCTTCACGCCGGCCGCCCCGGTTGGAGCCTGGGGAGGAGCGACCGTGATGCTGGCTATGCGCTACGGGCTGGCACGCGGCATCTTTTCCAATGAGGCCGGATTGGGTTCTGCCTCCATTGTGCACGCCCAAGCCAAGAACACACCGGTTGGGCAGGGCTTTTGGGGCATGTGGGAAGTGTGTGTGGATACCTTGATTGTCGCCAGCGTCACCGGGCTGGTGATTATGGTGACCGGTGTTCTCGGCCAGCCGGACACATCTCCGGGGCTGTTGGCCGCGGCGGCCTTTGCCCAGGGTCTGCCCGGTGTGGGAGACTATCTGGTCTTTATCTGTTTGATCCTGTTTGCCTACAGCACCATGCTGACGTGGAGTTTTTATGGCGGGCAAGCCTGGGAGTATCTGTTCGGTAAGGTAGCGGTGATCCCGTATCGGATCTTGTTTCTGGTCTTTCTGTATATCGGCGCAACCGGCGGCTTACGGCTGGTCTGGGATGTCTCCGACACGCTGAACGGCATGATGGCCATCCCGAATCTGATTGCGCTCCTCGTCCTGGCCAAGGTGGTCGTGCGGGAAAAGCAGGCCACCCTCTCGTAATGGTGCAGAAGGTCACTATTTCTGAAAGGACATAACGATGGGCCGACTGAAACGCGCTGAACCCGTCCTCAACGCCGCTGAACAATGGAAAAAGAGATGCCTTTTGGACGGCGGATCAATATTCACGGAAGAACGGCTCTGGAGCCGAGAAAACTTCGAGCAGTTACGCATTCACTTTGTCGAGAATCCAGACGAGGGACCGGATTCATTCCACGATAAACTGCAACGCCAGCTAGAGCCCGCTTCCCCGGAGGCGAAACGGCTATGGGCGGAAATGACGTGGGTACTTTATCTGATTGTATCCAGCCTCAAACGGAGGACGAAAGTCTCCGATATCAATATGGTCTGGGAATGGTCAGGTTCAGCTTTACCAGACGACCATTGGGCGTTGGGTGAAATTCTGGAGCAAGGAATTGTGAATCCGGGTGCAGCCTACAATACGAATAGGTGGCGTGAATTCGTATTCTTTATTACGGCGATGATTGACTGGTTCTCCCTTTCCGAAGGGAATCGGAAATCGTTGATAAGCGACCCGTGGAGATTCGCAGAGTGGCTTGAAAAGCGAGAACACGCTCATGCTAGGCAATTTCGGCATGCTTTTCTATTTCTCCTTTTCCCGGATTCGTTCGAATCTATACTGTCAAGGAAGAATAAGGTGGAAATCGTCAAGGCTTTTTTCCATAAATGGAAGGAGGAATTGGCCGTCGATTACACAGACCGTATTGCTGTGGATCGAGCACTGCTCAACGTGCGGGAACGAATCATCGACGAACATCCCGGCCAGGAGATCGACTTCTACCGACCACCATTTTCGGACGTGTGGAAGAGTCCGCCCCCCTCACCGCCATCGTCTCCACAAGAGCCGTCGCCAACGGAAGAGAGCGATGAAGCATGGTTTCGACAGCGTTTCGGCGAGGTGGATGTGTGGGCAATCAGTTCCGGCGAGGGTGCACGACTTTGGCCAGATTTTCAGGAACACGGTATCGCGGCGATCGGATGGGACGAGCTTGGAAACATTGAGACATATGATTCACGAGACGCGGTCCATGAAGCGCTGATTGACGGTGGATACGGATCAGACCCGAAAAATAACTCGCGCGCTCTGTGGGAGTTTGCGAACGAAGTCAAGATCGGAGATATCATCATCGCAAAGAGGGGGAGAAGCAGCATTCTCGGATGGGGAACGGTAACGGGAGAGTATAAACTCGACCCGGATCGTCCTGAGTACCAGAATGTCCGAACCGTCGAGTGGACGCCCTGCAAAGAACCGATTGCCCTGCCGAAGTCACGCCGGATCGCCAATAAGACACTGACCCGTTTCTCCCCCTATAAGAACTGGCTCCGATTCGCCTTTGGGCTCATCGAAGGGGAAACGCCGAACGAGAAGGTCGGTCCGGTCCCCTACGACCTCAGCACGGCGTTAGAAGACGTTTTCGTTAGTGAGGATCAGTTCAAACGCCTCCTCGACTCCATCAGGCTGCGCAAGAACCTTATCCTGCAAGGTCCGCCCGGCGTCGGTAAGACCTTTATCGCGAGACGGGTCGCGTGGTGTCTGATCGGACGCAATGACTCACATCCGGTCGAGATGGTACAGTTCCATCAGTCATACGCCTACGAGGACTTCGTACAGGGCTGGAGGCCGACCGAGAATGGAGGGTTCATGCTCAGAAGCGGTGTGTTCTTCGAGTTCTGTAAACGCGCCGAGGAGCAGTCTGAGACCCCATTCGTCTTTATTATCGATGAGATTAACCGGGGGAATCTATCCAGAATCTTCGGGGAGCTGCTCATGCTGATCGAAGCGGACAAACGGGGATCGAACTTCGCAATTCCTTTGACGTATAGCGCTGCTGGAGAACGTTTCTCCGTCCCGGCCAATATGCACCTTCTGGGTTTGATGAACACGGCGGACCGCTCCCTTGCGATGGTTGACTATGCACTGCGCCGCCGGTTCTCCTTTGAGACTCTGCGACCTGCCTACCATACCGAGAAGTTCAAGGAGTATTTAATAAACAAGGGAGCCGACGAGCCTCTTGTAATGTTAATTGTGGGCAGAATGTCTGCAATTAACGATCACATTCGAGAGGACAAGGACCTTGGGTCGGGCTTCGAGATTGGACATAGCTACTTCGTTCCCGATGAGGAAGAGACGCTGGACGAACGTTGGTTTCACACCATCGTCGATACGCAGATCGAACCGCTCCTGCGCGAGTACTGGTTCGACCGGCCCGAACGTGTCGATGAACTGTTGACTATTTTGAAGCAGTGAAAATCCCCATCGCCAATCTCTACTACTTGTTGTGCTATGCGTGGCGGCACATCAAGGAGACGGACGTCGTCCGGCTGGACGAGCTTGCCGGGCTGAGCGAAACGCATCATCTGCTCGGCAAGGTCCTGGCGATGGGGACGTTCCGTCTCCTTCGGAGAGGGATCGATCGAGGCTACCGGGAAATCCGGGAGGATCTTGCGGGTATTCGTGGCAAGCTTTCGGTGAGCGAGACGGCAAAACGGGCGTTACGTTCTCGTGGCCGGGCGGCTTGCGAATTCGAGGAATTGTCCCACGATGTGCTTCACAATCGTATTCTGCGTTCCACGCTTGCCAATCTCTTGAAACTCCCGGATATGGACAAGGAAGTGCGGACGGAGATCAGGACCGCGTATCGAAAGCTCGAAGGCATCAGCCTCGTGCGGCTGAGCCGGCGGGTGTTTAGCCAAGTGCAACTCGACCGCAACCGTCACGTCTATCGGTTCCTGATGTCGGTTTGCCGGTTGATTCACGACTGCTTGGTCGTCGAAGAAAAAACAGGACAGGTAAGATTTCTGGACTTTCGGAAAGATGAGAAGCGAATGTGGCGTTTATTCGAGGATTTTGTCGTTGCGTTCTTCAGCCGCGAACAGAATGATTTCAAAGTGAATCCCGGCGGACGCGGTATCCGGTGGAACGATGAGGGCACGAGGGAGCCTTATCGTTTAATGTTGCCCAGGATGGAGGGGGACGTACTCCTCGACTCGCCGAGCCGGAGGATAATTTTGGATTGCAAGTACTATTCGTCCGCACTTAGCGACTACCACGGGACACAGAAGCTTCGCTCGGACAATCTGTACCAACTGTTAGCATATCTCAGAAACCGCGAAGCCACGGTGCCTGGACCTAGACACGAAGGAATCCTGCTCTATCCTGTGGTCAATAAACCTTTGAACGTGGATGTTCGCTTGGAGGGATTTTCTATCCGAGCACGGGGAATCGATCTTGCACAGAACTGGCAGAATATTCGCGAGGATATGCTTGCATTCCTCGCCCCCCAGTAATCAATCTCGCTTAGGGTGCGTCTCGTCTACACGTCGAAGCGCGCCTGCATCCGCTCCCACCAGCGGGCCAGGGACGGAGTTGCGTCAAATAGCGGCTCGTCGCTCACCCGCATCGCGAAGGTGAACGAGCCGAACAGGCACACGTCGGCATAGGTAAACACCTCAAACAGATACTCATGGCCCAGGGCGACGGCCTCCAGGTCGGCCAGGACGGATTTGAGACGGGGGCGAAAGTCGTCGCGTCTGGTGGCAATGTCTTCAAGCGTCGCGCCGAGCCGGGCTTCCCGGTTTTCCCGGAAGTAGTCACGATCCACCGGCTCAATCTTTTCAAAGATGTCATGCACCAGGACCGGAAAGAGCGCCGGATGGAGCGTATTGTCGATATATAGATTAAAGAACCGACAGGCCTCTTTCATGCCCGGACCGGGGAAGAGCTTGGCCTCCGGATAGTGGTCTTCCAAATACTCGGCGATTTTCCACGAATCGGAGACAACCGTATCGTTGTCCCTGATGACCGGCACTCGGTCCTGCTTGGAAAAAGCCAGCTTGTCTTTATCGCAGAAGCGAATCGGGAGCGTGGTATAGTCCAAGCCCTTGTAGCGTAAGGCTGCTTTGGTCCGCGAACAGAACGGGCTAAAACGCAAACTATCCGCTCCGGCCAGGTCGTAGACTTCGATCATGGGGTTCTCCTCTCTGAGCGCGTATTTCGTCATTTCCAATAAAGAGGACAGAAGTCAAGGCACAGGCCCGGTTGGCGGAAGGGCCCGCCTGGGATAGGCTGGCGTGAACGTCGGACGAGACCAGGAACAAAGGAGGCCATATTCATGCGAGAAGCCGTTATTGTATCATCCGCCCGGACCGGCATTGGCAAAGCCTTTCGGGGCAGCCTGAATAAAACCAGCGGCGCGACCCTGGGCGCGCATGTCATTAAAAATGCGGTCGAGCGGGCCGGGGTGGAACCGGCAGAGGTTGAAGACGTGGTTTTCGGCTGTGGACTGCCGGAAGGTTCAACCGGGCATAATGTGGCGCGAACCTCGGCTGTGAAAGCCGGCCTGCCCGTGACCACCTCCGGCATGACCATTAACCGCTACTGTTCCTCCGGTCTGCAGGCGATCAGCACCGCGGCCAACCGAATTATCGTCGATGGGGCCGACGTCATGGTGGCCGGCGGGGTCGAGTCGATCAGCCTGGTCCAAACCAACCTGAATACCAAGAATTTTGTTGACGGCTGGCTCATGGACAACAAGCCCGAGATCTATTTCCCCATGTTGAAAACGGCCGAGATTGTCGCCCAGCGCTATCAGGTCTCGCGTGAGTCGCAGGATGAGTATGCCCTGGCCAGCCAGCAACGGACTGCGGCCGGCCAAGAGACGGGCAAATTCGACGACGAGATCGTGCCCATCACCACGGTCATGGACGTGACCAACAAGGAAACGGGCGAGGTCACGCAAAAAGAGGTCACGCTCTCTCGGGATGAGGGCAATCGGCCCACGACCAATATGGATGGGCTCTCAGCGCTTCCGTCGGTGACCGAGGGATCGATTACCGCCGGTAATTCCAGCCAGCTGTCCGACGGGGCGGCTGCGGTGGTGTTGATGGAAGCCAAAGAGGCCGAGAAGCGCGGCCAGCAACCTCTGGGCCTCTACAAAGGGCTGGTCGCCTCCGGCTGTGAGCCGGATGAAATGGGGATCGGTCCGGTTTTCGCCATTCCCAAGCTGCTTGAGCGCCACGGCCTGGCGCTGGACGATATTGATCTGTGGGAACTCAACGAAGCCTTTGCCGTGCAGACAGTCTATTGCCGCGACCGCCTCGGTATTTCTATGGAGAACTATAATGTGAACGGCGGCTCCATCTCGATCGGCCATCCCTACGGCATGACCGGCGCCCGTCAGGTCGGACATATCCTGCGCGAGGGCAAACGGCGGGGTGCCAAGAATGTGGTGGTGACCATGTGTGTCGGTGGCGGAATGGGCGTGGCCGGGTTGTTTGAGGTGTTGTAGCGCGTCGGGTCTACGAAAACCCGATCAAAAAAGAGGGGCAGGTAGCCTGCCCCTCCAAAGCATCAAAGGTCTACGCGGCGGCAGCCTTGGCCGCATTCAGCGCCGCGTTATAATCCGGTTCATTGGCGATCTCAGATACGTATTCGACGTGCTTGAGCGTGCCGTCCTTCCCGACAACGAACACCGCTCGGGCGGTCACGCCGGCCAGCGGCCCATCTGCGATCAGCACGCCGTAGCCTTCGGCAAAGGCTCGGTCACGAAAATCCGATAGCGTTTTTACCTGCTCCACGCCGGCCGCGCCACACCAGCGCTTCTGAGCGAACGGCAAATCCATACTCAACGTCCAGATTTCGATCCCTTCGCCGAGCTTGGCGGCCTCCTCGTTAAAACGCCGCGTCTCCGTGTCACACACCGGGGTGTCAACCGATGGGACCGCACTCAGAATAATCACCTTTCCCTGTGCCTCACTCAGTGTGACTTCCTGTAAATCGTTATTGACAGCGGTGAAGTCCGGGGCGGCCTGACCGACCGCTACTTCCGATCCGCCCAGGCTCAGAGGATTGCCGCGTAAAGTGACTGTTGCCATTTCAACCTCCTTGTCTTGCTCTCACATACCGTTCCTGAATAATGGAGAGAGCATTCTACGTGGACGTATTTGAATTGCAACGTCCCTGGCGCATAGGGGCACGGTCGAGTCAAAGGGGCCAGCTCTTCGAGTGGTATGCAGGGGTAAGGAGGAGCATCGTATGTGTGGTCGCTACAGCCTGACGACAGATGAAAAGCAACTCCAGACTCGGTTTGTGGCGCGAACCATGCCTCATGCACAAACCGCCCGGTACAATATTGCGCCGACCCAGCCGGTGTGGGCGCTGGTCCATGCGCAGGCACCCCAGATCGTGGCATTGCGTTGGGGGCTGATCCCGTCCTGGGCCGAGGACAAAGCCATTGGTAACCGGATGATTAACGCCCGCGCCGAAGGGATTGCACAAAAGCCGAGCTTTCGCCGGGCGATACGGAAGCGTCGCTGTCTGGTTCTGGCCGATGGTTTTTATGAATGGCAAAAGACCGGGCCGTCCAAGGTGCCCTATTATATTCGGCTGAAATCCGGTGAGCCGTTTGGGTTTGCCGGTTTATGGGAACGCTGGGCTGGACCGTCCGGCGAAACTATCCATTCGTGCACTATTATCACCACCACACCGAACGCCCTCATGGCCGACATCCATCACCGTATGCCGGTTATTGTCCCTCGTGAGGCTGAAGAGCGCTGGCTCGACCCAACGGTCGAAGACCCGCACAAAGTCCTGCCTCTCCTCCAACCCTATCCTGCCGGCGAGCTGGAGGCCTATGCGGTCTCGACTGTGGTGAATTCCCCGCGCAACGACGTGGCGGCCTGTATTGAGCCAGCGTAGCACGCCCGAAACATGAATTAGTCGCCGGTTTTCTTGGCGTCCGGCTCAAGATCAACTTGGGTCGCTGTGAGGAAACGGACAACCATATTATAGAACGCAGTATTCAAGCTGAGCTCGACGATCTGTTCCTCATTGAGAAAGGCGCGGAGCGCGTCAAAGGTCGTATCCGCAATTTGCACCTGCTCGGTCATCTCGGTTGCGTAGCGAATAACGCTACGTTCGTGTTCGTTAAAAGCCGGGCTGGTCTCCCAGTCCGCAAGTTTTTCTACTTGTTCAGGACTCACCCCGACTCGTTGGGCCAAGGCTTTATGGTGGGTATATTCATACTCGCAGTCGGTTAGCCTGCCGACCGTCATGATAGCGAGTTCCCGCAACCGAGGGTCAAGCGTGGTCCGATTCCGCAGCCCGTCGCTGAAGTACAGCATGCGACGTAGGAGCAACGGGCTGTGCGCCACGATCCGAAAGATATTGCCAATCGAGCCGCGTTGCTTGAGAAGATCATCAAAAATATCGCGCTCAAGCTCAGGCAGGTCATCTCGGTCCAGATAGGCTAAACGGGCCATGCTGATTTCCTTTCCAGTGTTATGACTCCGAATTCTTCCCGGAGGTTTCTCTAAATTCAGGTGCACGCTTGTCCAAGAAGGCGCGCATACCCTCGCGGGCATCGTCGGACAAAAAGGCCGCTTTCTGGGCCCGGTACTCATAGGCCAGGGCTTGTTCGAGCGATGCGCTAGCGCCGAGGTAGACGCCTTCTTTGATCCGCGCCAGGGTCTCGGCCGGACCCGTAGCCAGCGTCCGCGCGAAATTGAGCGTGTCTTCCCAAAAACTCTCAAGCGGATGGACTTGATTCAACAGGCCCAAACGCAGGGCTTCTTCGGCTCTGATCCGGTCGCCGGTCATCATCAGTTCCATTGCCTTGGCCGTTCCAACCAGGCGGGACAAAAAGAAGAATCCGCCCCAGTCGGGGACCAGGCCAATCTTCACAAAGCTCTCGGAGAAGAGAGCCTTGTCCGAGCCAAGCCGAAAGTCGCAGCTTAATGCCAGGTTGGCGCCCGCGCCGGCCGCAGCGCCGTTCACCGCCGCAATAATGGGCTGGGGCATCCGCCGCAGCAACTGGACGACCTGACTGCCAAGGGCCATGCGCTGTTCAAGGACCTCGGTAGAGTCGGCGTCCTGGAGCTTGGCCATGCTGGCGATGTCACCGCCGGCGCAGAAGGCTCTGCCCGCTCCGGTAATGACAATGCAGCGGACGCTCCGGTCGGCTGCAAACTGTTCGAGCTGCGCGAGGAGCTGACCGCGCATGGTGTCAGAGAAGGCGTTCATGACCTCAGGCCGATTCAGCGTCAGTATGCCAATATGATCGCTCACTGTGGTGAGCACCTGGTTTTCGCTCATGTTGTCCTCCGGGACTGTTCGTTGCTGATTTCAACCAATCAAATCCATAAGCTGGGCAATCTGAGAGTCCTCTAGGGTTTCCAGCCGTTCAACAAGCTGAATACAGTGCTGTGTGTGCTCTTCGGTCAGGTGGACGCCGAGGCAGTCTCGAATCTTGATCAGGTGGTCGTCCCGCGTCAGAGGCGGCCGACCCCAAAAGCCTTGCGGGTCGTCACACCGAGCCGTCAGGCGCCGGCCGTCCTGGAGTTCGACCGCAACGTCTACCCACATTTTTTCCAACACGCCGGGAATCGTCTCGTCCTGGGTCAGGTGAGTCCGAGACAGGAGAGCGGCCAGCGCGGGCCGGGCGCAATAGTCGTCCGAGAAGGTCCGAATCGACACCTCGCCGTCGAGCAGGGCGGCGGCAACCGTATACTGAAAGCTGAATTTCCCGTCCAGACCACTGTGGGGAGCGGGTCGGTCAACATAGGGCATGACCGGGGCGGTAATATGGATGGCCCGAATGGGGTCGGGACTGGCGATTTGCCGGCGGAGTTCCAGCGCGGCCAATATCCCGAAATGCGTACCGTACTGACACGGGAACATCTTCATCACAAAGCCCGGATCGACCATGCGATACGACTGCCCCAGGCGCAGCAGTTCATCATACTGAAACTGCTTGCCAAAGAAGTGCTCGACGTACCCGTTCGGCGCTTCAAAAACCGTTGGGTTGCCGGTAAAGCCGCGGGACGCCAATAACGCCGCATCCAGGCCGGAGAAAGCTGCCCAGCCGCAGTGGGTCGCCTTGGCCATGGTCCCGACATTGGCCATCAATCCGCCCGCGCGGGACGCGCTGATACCGAGCGCGTGTTGTAACTGCTCTTGGTCGAGTTCCAGCAGATGGGCGGCGGCCGCAGCCGCACCCATGAGGCCGACGCTGCTGGGTGGATGGACGCTAAACTCTGCGGGTGCGTATTGATGGGAGGCCAGTCGAATATGTCCCTGGAGTTCACAGCCTTTAACAAAGGCGGTGATGATCTCCCGGCCTGAGCTGTGCCGTTCTTCGGCCAAGGCGAGAATGGCCGGCAGCGTTGGTGACGTGGCGTGGGTGGGGGGACTCCACATTGGCTCATAGTCCAGGACGTGCATGGCAATACCGTTGGCATACGCCGCCAAAACGGGCGAGGTGCGAAAGCCATGACCAATAACAGTCGCCGTTTCTTTTCCGCCTTGACTGTTGACATGCGCGGCGGCAATAGTCGGCCCCGGCTCTTTGGCCCCGGCCACTGCAACGGCAAGGCCGTCGAGAATGACTCGCTTGGCAACCGTCACAACTTCGTCCGAAAGCGACGCAAAAGTCATCCGGGTCAGGGTCTGACACAAGGCTGCTGTGGCTTGAGGCGGTGTCTTGTCCATTTCAGATGGAAGCTCTTTGCTCTCCGATTGGAGGAGGCTCTTTCAGAAAACGTTCCGGCGCTTCTGGGGTGGAGGTTTTCTTTCCTGGTCATGCTCCTTCAGAAACCGGTGCTGTAAGGCTTGCGCTTCAGCCAGGCCAATCAGCTCTTCTCGTTCGATAAAAGAAACCATGTCTTCCGCCATTGCTTGCGTATGGCCGTGGGTGCGGATCTCGGCGGCGGCACGCTGCATGGCCCGAATAGCGGCGCGTTGCAGGTCTGACGGAACAATCATAATCCGATACCCGAGGGCGGCGAGGTGCTCGGCTGGAACCAGCGGTGTTTTGCCGCCCCAGAACATGTTGATCATCAGTGGCGCCTTGACTTCCAGGGCTATCCGTTCGATCTCTGCAAGCGATTGTGGCGCTTCCACAAAAATCATGTCCGCCCCGGCCTCGGCATAGGCATTCCCCCGTTCAATCGCCGCGTCCAACCCAAGAACGGCCCGAGCGTCTGTCCGGGCGATAATGAGCAGTCCGCTGTCGCCACATGCTTCCACCGCGGCCTGAGTTTTCTGGACCATCTCTGCGATATCGACCACCTGCTTGCCTTCGTAATGACCGCAGCGTTTGGGTTCGACCTGGTCCTCAATATGCAGGGCCGCCGCACCGGAGCGCGCATACGCCCGAACCGTCCGAATGACGTTCAGGGCATTCCCATAGCCCGTGTCGGCATCCACAATAAGCGGGAGAGCGGTGACCGCGCGAATCTCTTCCAGCCGCTTTTGCATTTCCGTGAGGGTGACCAGGCCAATATCGGGATAGCCCATACTGCGCGCAATCGCACCGCCGCTGACATACAACACCGCCACACCCGCGGCTTCGGCAATCTTGGCCGACAGTCCATCGTACACGCCCGGAGCCGTGAGCAGTTCCTCCTGAGTAAGCAGCGCTCTGAGCTGGGTCGGACCTTGGGCCGTTTGCAGCACCGCGCTATTCTCCTCGTGCCCAGCGCGCCGCGTGCGCGCCGGCCAACCGGCCGAAGACCGCGCCACGCATCAGCCCGGAGCCGCCCGGATAGTTACGATAGAAAAAACCGCCGGTCATCTCTCCGGTTGCGAACAGGCCGGGGATGGGCCGGTCCAAATGATCGACGACCGCCGCGTCGGTGTTGATCCGCAGGCCGCCAAAGGTAAAGGTGATCCCGAGCGAGACCGGATAGGCGCAAAAGGGGGGCTGGTCGAGCCGAGTCGCCCAGTTGGTTTTTTCCGGTCGCAGACCACGCGTTCGCTTGCCGTCTTTCCGGTCAGGATCGAAGGAGCCGTCTTGGACTGCGTCGTTATAGGCCTCAAGCGTGGACAGGAAAACATCGCGGCGAAAATCCAGGGCCGCGTAGCGCTCCTCGATTTGATCTGCCAAATCGGTCAGACTGCCGGCGATAATGGGCGTGCCGGTATTATAGCGCGTCTCCAACAGCGAGACGGTCTGCTGGTCAAAGACCTGAAAGATGGTTGCGCTGCGCTGCTGTAAAATATCGCGCCCCATTCTGGCGTAGGTGTACAAATTAAAATCCTCGCCCTCGTCGACAAACCGTTCGCCGTCCAGGTTGACCATGACAGAGAATGGATAGGACAGCCTGTTGGTTTTATCTGTGAGCCGCAGGTCGCCATAGGCCGGGGCGTCGGCATCGATCGGCGTGGCATGACAACCCGCCCATTCGCCATAACTCTGAGCCCCGATCGACAGGGCCGCGCGCGTCATCTCGCCGGTATTAAAACGGCTGCCTCTGACCTTGACCACGCTCCAGCTCGGACCGAGATAGGCCGTCCGCATTTCCGGGTCCGCCTGGAATCCGCCGCTGGCCAGAACCAGGGCTTTACACGCGACGGTCCGCAGGCCGCTGGGGTCACGGATGGCAAGACCCGTCACGCGGCCATCCGTGGCCGTGAGAATGCGCTGAGCCTGGGTTTCGTACCAGACTGGAATGTCGGCTTCAGTCGCCAGGCGAAACAGGGTGCCGGACAGCAGGACGCCTTCGCCTTTGGCGCGGAGTGCGCCTCCGCGGGCGAGTTTGATCTTGTGGGACCCGGCAATCCTGACCGGACCCACCGCGCGGTTAAACTCCCAGGCTACACCCAGGTCGGCCATCCAGCGGACCGTATCATACGAGCGGGTAATCAAGGTGTGGGTCAGCGTCGGGTCGGCCTGTCCGCCGGTGACGCGGTCGATGTCGTGCTGAAAATCCTCGGGTGTATAGGGATCGACGGCTACATCGCTTGGATCATCGTTGTCCCCAATCAGTGCCATCAGATCGTCGACACCGTTATAGGTGCAGCGGAACAGGCCGCCGGTAAAACGGGTATTGCCGCCGCGTAATTTTTGCGTGGCCTTTTCGAGGACAAGGACCCGGGCGCCTTCAGCCCGAGCGGCCAGCGCAGCGGTAAAGGCGGCATTGCCCGCCCCGACAACGATCACGTCAAACGTCTCTGGTGTCTGCTGCGCCGAGTCTACCAATAGCCTCTCCTCCCTGTGGCCGTCACTATAGCGCTTCTGACCGGAGCGTGAATCCCCTTACTTTTTCGCGGTTGTCTCTTGACCCCAGGATTCCTCCTGGCATAGACAGAAAGAAAACAACACCGGCTGTGCCGTTCTGCGAGACATAGCCAAAGAGGAGGGATGATATGAACCCACGTGGGATGTCCCATGTTGCACTGTGCACCAATGATTTTGAGCGCTCCATGCATTTTTATCGGGATTTGCTTGGATTCAAGGTAGCCCAGCAGGGAACGACTGTTGAAGAGGGAGAATACCAGCAGGGGATTTACAAGAAGAAAAACCAACAGGTGAAGTTTGCCATTCTGCGCCATGGTAAAAAGAAAGCCACTCCGTACGGCCTCAACGAAGATGCCCCGGTGATTGCCCTGCTGGCGCCGACACAGGGTAAAGCGACCGGAAAGTCGATCCTGGTGGACCAGATTGGTATTTCCCACTTCGGGATATGGGTCAAAGGCTTGAATAGAGTCCACAAAGACCTGGAGAGTAAAGGGGTGGAATTTGTCGCCCCGCCGCACGTCTTGGCCAAGACCAAAGAAGGCACAATTCGTAGCGCCTTTGTCAAAGATCCGGATGGGATCATTATTCAGTTGGACGAAATGGTCCCGGCCCGGGCGTAGACTTTCGCTTCCCTCTCCCAAGGAGAGAGAACCAGGGGAGGGGACTCTCTCCCCTAATGCCCGACCTCTGTCGGCTGCGGCCGAGCCTGTTTGGTGCGGATAGCCTTGGCCCGAGCGGCCATCTCTTCCGCCTCGTCCTTGCGACTGAGCTTTTGCAGCAAATCGGTATATTTTTCGAGGAGGATGGCCACTGCCGGATGGTCCGTGCCGAGTTTCTCCTCGCGGATCTCGAGCGCGCGCTGAAAGAGCGGCTCGGCCTCTGCATACTTGCCCTGGGCGATGGCCAGTTCGGCTAGTCCGCTAAGGCTGGTTGAGACCGCGGGGTGAGTCGGCCCAAGTGCCTGCTGTCGTATTGTCAGCGACCGCTGAAAATACGACTCCGCCTCAGTGTAGCGTTCCTGGCTCATATAGACGGCGGCCAAATTGTTCAGACAATTGGTGATGCGGTAATGCGTCGGGCCCACAAGGGCCTCGGCGATTTTCAGCGCACGCTGGAGAAAGGTCTCGGCTTCATTGTAACGACCGAGTTCTCGGTATAGCGAGGCCAGGTTATTCAGGCTCTGCGCTACCCACGGGTGGTGGGGCCCATAGTGCGCTTCTCGGATAGACAATGCCCGTTCATAATAGCCGCTGGCTTCGGTTCGTTTGCCTTGATTATGCGATAAACTCCCCAGGTTGTTCAGGACAACGGCGACGCGGGAGTCCTGTGGGCCAAACTTTTCCGCCTCTTGGAGGGCCGTCCGGAGTTGTTGCTCGGCTTTGACATAATGCCCCTTTTGGTATAGCCGTGCGCCCGCCTCGTTTGCCGCCTCCCAGTTAGTGTCACTGTCACTCATAGCGTCCCCTTTTGTCCGGAGGTCTAAATGCAACAACTGCCCATCTGTAGCAACCCTTGTGAAAAACTGCGAGGCATTGCGGGAGACTTACGCCGCTTCTCGAATCACCGGCATGCCCTCGGATGGAGCAAACGTAATACTCCGCCGGACAACACGCACGGTATGTCCCGGAACTGGCCGGAGGGAGACCCGAGACAACGTCTGGGCGAGAACGATTTTCATCTCATAGGTGGCAAAGGCTGCACCCAAACAGTGACGGACTCCCCCGCCAAAGGGGAAAAAGGAGTAGGGATCAACGCGTTTTCCAACAAACCGGTCGGGGTTAAACGTCTCGGGCTCGGGCCACAATTCCGGTCGCCGGTGGGTGAGGTAAATACACGGCGCAGCCACACAGTCCGCAGGTATTTCGTACGCTCCGATCCGGGTGGGCTGTTCGAGATAGCGAACCACGGCTGGGATAATAGGATTGAGTCGGGCTGTCTCTTTGATGGTCGCATCAAGATACTCAAGCTCGGAAATGTGCTCGGCTCGTATGGGACCCCCTCCGACCACGTGCTGGAGCTCGGCGCGAACTTTTTCGAGAACGTCCGGGTTTTGTAACAGACGGTGAACAACCCAGGATAGCGAAGTAGCGGTGGTCTCGTGTCCGGCCAACAGCATGGTGATCATCTCATCTCGTAGCTCTTGATCGCTCATGGGCCGACCATCCTCGTCGCGGGCTTCGATGAGCATGGCCATGATATCGGTGCGTCCGCTTTGTGCTGCGGCTTTGCGTTGGGCAATCTGTTCGTACAACACTGCATCGATTTCGTGGCCGAGTTGACCGATGCGTTGCCACGAGGTGAGCGGTCCCAGGTTGACTTGCAGCCCACGGATTAAGAGGAGGGGGCTACTCCCTACGAGTCTGAGAAACTCAATCAGCAAGGACCGCAGTTTTTGGAGCAGTGCACCTTCGTCCACGCCAAAAACGGTCCGCAGAATGATGTCAAGCGTGATGGCCTGCATGCGTTCGTGAATGGGGAAGGGGTGTTCCTCTGGCCAGTTATCGATCGACCGGTCTGCCGCCTCACGCATGATCTCGCCATAGAGGCGCATGCGTTCACCGTGAAACGGCGGCATGAGCAATTTGCGCTCCCGTTTATGGCGCGCGCCATCAAGCAACAGGACTGAGTTCTCACCCAAAATCGGTTTGAGGACCACATTCCCCCGACCCGCCAGGGCACGCTCGGGTGATGCGGTAAAGATCTGTTTAATGGCAACCGGGTCACTGAAGAACGCAATCGGTGGCGTATTGAGCCACCGCAGGGTGAAACACTCACCATACTCCTGGGCATATTTCCGCATGATGGGAATGGGCCTGCGAACCCAGTTCAGCGTCTGGAATAGCCGGGGGAGCCTCGGACCGGGGGGGAGGGAACTCATAGAAAAAATCTACGAGACTATGGGGCGAAGGGCAAGGCGGGAACAGCGTGTTTCCTGGATGAGAAGACTTTTCCGTGTTGTGCCCCTCTACGTTTCACGCTTATAATGCATCATTCTTCTGGGATACGGCAAAAGTCTCTTTTGCCGTTCTCGTCCTGACGCCCTTGGCCAAACCGGAGGCCGGAGAGGTGATTTCTTTTTCGATAGGAACTCTTTCTGGTGGGGTCCTTTTATCGGTAGGCTACCTTCTCGACGGAATGGAGGTTCAGACATGAGCCCGGCACAGGCACTCACCGCCGTCTTTTTAGTTTTCCTCGCAATGGGGTTGATCGGTTTGTTTATCGTTTTTACCGACAGGGGGCTGAAGTGGAAGAAATAGCGTTCTTCTGGATACATCCGCTCACGCGACTCCTACCTCTTCCCTCACAGGACGGCCTCGCACAGGGTAACCCAATCCTCCAGGCTTAAATCACCCCGTCTGCCTTCAACTGCCGAATCTCAGTTTCGGACAATCCCAGCAATTTGCTGTACACCAGTTCGTTATGCTCGCCCAGATTCGGACTTGGTGTATCGTTGGGCGGCTGCTGGTCGTTGAAGCGCCAGGGCGCACCGAGTACGGTGACAGGACCGGCGGTGGGATGATCGATATCCTTGAGGATGCCGCGTTCGCGCAGGTGGGGGTCGTTGAGGACTTCTTCGACGGTCTGGACCGCCCCACAGGTGATATCCGCCTCGCCACACAGGCGCATGATTTCGTGTTTTGGATGCTGTTTGGTCCAGGCACTGACAATCTCATCCACCTCATCCGCGTGTTTGGAGCGGGCCCGGTTGGTCGCGAATTTTTCGTCCTGCGCAATATCCTCGCGTCCCATGAGGGCACACAACGCCTGCCAGCGCTGATTGTCTGAGGTCAGCAGTAAAACATAACCGTCACTGGCTGGATAACAATTGTACGGAGAGAAGGCCCGGTTCGGAGCCCGGTTACCGGCGCGTTCATAGCTGCCGCCTTGGGCACGGTAGGCTGAGATTTGAGCCGTCAGCGGTCCAATAGCTGATTCAAACAGCGAGGTTTCCAATTCCAGACCCTCTCCGGTGCGGTCGCGCTGATGCAGTGCGGCCAGTATGCCAGCCGCAAAATGGATGCCTGCCATAATGTCCATAATCGGCGGCCCGGCCTTCATCGGCGGGCCAGCGGGATCGCCTGTTGTGCTCATGATACCGGACAGGGCTTGGACAATGGAGTCAAACGCGGGGTAGGCACTGTACGGGCCAGTCTTGCCATAGCCTGAGCTCGACGCGTATATAATGCGCGGATTGATGCGCTTCAGGTTCCGATAGCCCAGCCCCAGCTTGTCCATGGTCCCGGCGGTAAAATTCTCAACGACAATATCGGACTCTGTCACAAACTGTTTGAACAGCTCTTTGCCGCGTTCGGATTTGAGGTTGAGCGTAATGCCTTTTTTATTCGAGTTGAGCATCACAAAGGGATAGCTCTGCTTTTCGGCGTCCGGGATGGGGAAAATACTGCGCGCGCGCTCACCGTAGGGAAGCGGTTCGATCTTAATGACCTCGGCTCCAAGCAGGCCCAGAACCTGGGCGGCATAGGGACCGTTAAAGACGTGGGTGAGATCAAGAACGCGGATATCATCTAATGCTCGCATAGACGGTTCCCCTCATCAGCGGTGAGCTATCAGCCGCTGCGGAGAAAGGCAAGCAAGCACAGGGGATTTTCTGAGAGGAGAAGAAAGGAGTACAAGGAAGAGGGGAAATACTCAGGAGGTGGACTATGCTTGATCTCATCATCACCGGAGGAACCGTTGTGACGCCCCACACCGTGGCGGAATTGGATGTGGGCATTGTTGGGGAGGAGATCGTTGCCGTGGGCCAACCCGGAACCCTGAATGCCGATGCCGGACGGGTGATCGACGCAACGGGAAAGATCGTCTTGCCGGGCGGGATCGAACCGCATGCCCATATTGGCATTCCCGTCCCGCCGGACTGGACCGGCCAGCCGGATGTGATGACCCAGCCGCCCGAGGCGGCCAGTCGGGCGGCCGCGTTCGGTGGGGTGACTACCATTATCGATTTTGCGGGTGACCTGTCCCGCAAGGCGCTACGCGGAGAACGCCGTCGCCCGCTGCTTGAGGTACTTGAGCGGCGGCGGGCCGTCTTTCGAGATCACTGCTACACGGACTTCGCCTTTCACTACATGCTTGCAGGAGAATGCGGCCACCAAGCCGCGGGCCAGATTGCCGAGGCATTACAAGAGGGCGTGGGCAGCTTCAAGATTTTTACCACCACGGAGGTGCGCATCCCGTACGGACATCTGTGGGAGATTTTTGCCGAAGTGGCCAAACACGGCGGTATGATGGCCGTCCACGCGGAAGAGGACGAGATTGTGAATTACATGCTTGAGAAGCTTAAGCGCGAGGGACGCGACCAAGCCTATAATATGCATCTGGTTCACAACAATCTGTCCGAAGACCTGGCTTTTCGGACGATCATTCGTCTGGCCGAGCATACCGGTACTGGGGTGTACTTCGTCCATACCACGGCCAAGGAAGGCGTGCGCGCCATTGCCGAAGCACGCCAGTCCGGACAGCCCGTGTACGGTGAGGCCCTGCATCACTATCTGCACTTCACCTGTGACGATTACAAGAAGCCGGACGGTATGGCGATTCATACCTATCCGGCGCTGAAATTCGCCGATGATCGGGAGGCTCTGGTGGACGGGTTACTCGACGGACAGCTGTGCACCACGGCTACGGATGAGTATACGACCTATAAAGGTCCTAAACTGTTCAGCGACCGTATCGAATCCATCTGCGGCGGGCATAACGGGATAGAGACGCGCATTCCGGTGGCGTTCACGAAATGTGTGGCCGAACGGGGGATGTCGCTCCAGCGCTTTGCCGCCATCATCGCCACCAATGCGGCCAAGATTCTGGGCCTGTATCCGCAAAAGGGCGCCATTCAGCCGGGCAGCGATGCGGATATTGTCCTGCTCGATCCCCAGTTGACCAAAACGCTGGCGGTAGAGGATCTGCACGCCGACTCTGACTACAGCATTTGGGAAGGGTTTACCTGCCAGGGCTATCCGGTGATGACGCTCTTGCGTGGTAAGGTGATTGTCGAAGACGGCAAGCTCGTCGGGCATTCGACAGACGGGCGCTGGCTGAAGCGCCGGGTTGGTGGGGATGTTTTGGCTCGGCCCGCTCTTTGATGCTCTTGTCCGTCTGACAGATCATGACGTGGGACCCGCAACAATATCGGCGCTTTCAAAAGGAACGTGCCCAGCCGTCGGTCCCTGCCTGACTTTTTGCGGCACCAGTATGTTCTATTATACAGGTGTATCTGAAATGTTTGAGGCTTCTCGCACGAGGTCAATTCGTGAGAGTTTGTCTGAGGGAGGAAATCCCCAACTGGAAAAATAGAGCAATATCGGGGTATATACTCCAGAGTTCCTTGCGCGGTTTCACCGAAGCGAGGCTGGCCGCTCTGGGGATACGCGTTGGTAAAAATAAAAAAATTTTCTGCGGCATTGTATATACCAGTATTGTTGTCATTGGCCGTGCTTTCGCATCATCTCATTCGAACCTCCCGCTACGATCTTTCGACGTGGAAGGGAGGCGGGATGGGGATGTTTTCGACCCAGGACGATCACGACACACGCTTTGTATCGATTTGGCTGGAGACCGAAGCGGGGGAGTTTGTGGCGGCAAGGAAGAATATCGGGAAGCCCCTGGACCGCTATGTGGCCGAACCCACCGCCGCCAATTTACAGGCCCTCTGCCGGCATCTTGGCGAGGTCGTCTGGATTGACGCAAGACAGAGCAAAACCCCTATTCACACCACCGAAAGCGCTGAGCCGGTTCCAGTGGCTATGGTTCAACGTGTGGCATCCGCCGCAGGTGAGCCCCTCATTACTCGTCGTATTCGCGTGATTGGTTTTAAGCTCGTTGTGGACGTAGCCAGCGGAGAGCTGCACCACCAAACTCTTGGAACCCTCAATTGCGCAGCGAGCGCAGCGAACTGTGATGGGCGTGGTTGATCGTCTTTGCAGCCACCCTGTGGTGGGGCAATTGGCCGGCGCGACTCCGCGCGATTCTTTTACTGTCATCACCTCTCTCACCCTGGGTATTCTTGTCTTTCGCGGCCACCGTCACGACTATTTTGAAATTCCCTTTCAATTGCTCTTTGTCGCATTCTTGCTTGTTCCCAGGCTCCGCACCCAGGCACTATTCTGGTTTTTGATTGCCTGTTTCAGCGGCGCGGCCTTGTGGCTGGACTGGCGGTCTGCCGACAACCACAAATACCTGCTGTTCTACTGGCTCGTGACCGTCTTTCTTGTCTGCAAACAGGGCGAACAGGAGCGACCTCTTATGGTCAAAAAGGTCGCCCGCTATCTGCTGTGCTTCACCATGACGCTTGCCGTGGCGCAAAAATCTCTCTCGCCTGACTATTTGAGTGGTGATTTTTTTCAATTTGTCCTTATGACAGATGAACGCTTTAGCGCCATGGCTGCCCTATTCTGTGGCATTGCCCCCGAGGTTCTTGAAGCAAATCGGGTGCTCTACCGCCAAGCCTCGGACCCGGTGAACCTGAACGCCACCTTCCCACTCCTTTTCAGGAATGAAAAATTGGTATTGCTTGCCGGCGTCATGACGTGGCTCAACTACCTGATCGAGTCCGCCATTGCCGTGCTTGTTCTGCTTCCGCTGTCAGTCCGTTGGTCAATCATCATGCACCTGCTGTTAATCGGCTTTATCGCCGCCGTCTATGCTGTGGCTCCGGTCCTTGGCTTCGGCTGGCTGCTGATTATTTGGGGCTATTGTCTCGCGCCCAATGAACTTGTCGCACTCCGCCTCAGTTATATTGCCTTATTTCTGCTTCTGTGTGTGTATGAAGCCCCGTGGTTGAGCTTGTTGGTGTGAAACTCTCTCCTTCAGTATTTTTATGGCTACGTGGGACCCACAACAATATCAGCGCTTTCAAAAGGAACGCGCCCAGCCGTTTTTCGATTTAGTGAATCGTCTGCCGGATGGCGAGGTGACAACGGCCGCCGATTTGGGCTGCGGGCCGGGTACGCTCACGGCGACACTGACCGAACGCTGGCCTCGCGCAAGCGTGTGGGGGGTAGATAATTCGCCTCAGATGTTGACCAAGGCCAGGGCGCAGCCGGCTCAGACCCGGCTGCATTTTGTGGAAGCGGATATTGCCGGGTGGTCCCCGCCACAACAGCTGGATCGCATCATCTCGAACGCGGCTCTGCACTGGGTGCCCGAGCATCAGGCCGTTTTACAACGACTGGTCGGCCTGTTGACTCCACGCGGCGTGCTGGCGGTACAGATGCCGAACAATCATGCAGAGGCCGCCCACCGGATTCTGCGTGAGTCAACGCAGCAAGAGCCGTGGGTGTCGCTGCTGGCCGGCTCGGAGGAGCGTTTCACGATACAGACCCCCCACTGGTACACCCAAACGCTCCACAGTCTCGGGTGTACAGTCCAGGTGTGGGAGACGATTTATTACCACCTCTTGTCCGGTGAGAATGCGGTCCTGGAATGGATGAAAGGCACGGCCCTGCGACCGACGCTTGAGCGCTTGGGCCAACGCCTCGGTCAGGACGGGCAGACCGCATTTCTGGACATGTACGGCCAGAAGCTCGCCCAAGCGTATCCGGCCGGCCCGAAGGGGACGCTGTTTCCTTTTCGTCGGTTGTTCTTTATTGCGCAGCGCGATGAGCCCTGATAACACTCCGGGCCACCCTGCCGCTCACGGAGTCGGCTGAGTCTAGCAGAGCCCACGAGAGGGCAATCCACCACCAGCGGTGCTGAGAGAGTATTGTGTCAGACAGTACGCACAAACGCGCGATCTTCATTCTGGCCGGGGCGGTGTTTGCCACCATGCTGGGAAACGGCATGGTGATGCCCTTCATTCCCATGTATGTCGCACAATTCGGCCTGGGCGGCCTGGGGGCGGGCTTGCTGTTCAGCGTCCATGCGGCGACCCGAACCGTGTTGCTGCCCTTCATCGGACGCGCATCCGACCGCTGGGGCAGACGTGGCTTTCTGCTGGTCGGGGTGCTGTTCTACGCCTTGGCCTCCCTGGCCTATCCCCTGGCCGACCGGGTTGCGGCCTTTGTCGGCATTATGGCGGTCCACGGCACGGGCATGGCCATCGTCCATCTGGTTTCCATGGCCTATGTCGGCGACTTGGCACCGCGGGGTGAGGAAGGCCGCTATAGCGGCTATATGAATACCGCCCTCCTGGGTGGAATTGCCAGCGGCCCTGTTTTGGGAGGAGTCATCCGCGACCTCTCTTCCATGTCGGTCAATTTTCTGGTGATGAGCATCCTGAGCGGGGTGTCCCTTTTCTTGCTGGCGGTCCTGCTGCCTCCCGTCGAATCAATCCGGACCGGACCGAAAAAACCCAAGCCAGCTTCTACCACACCCTGGCAATTACTCTCCTGCCGTCCGGTCGTGGGGGTGGCGAGTTTTCGTCTCGCCTATGCCTGCACGAATGCCTTGATCTGGATATTCCTGCCGGTCCTGGCCGCCCAGCTGTGGACCTTATCCACGACGCAGATCGGGGTGTTAATCTCTGTCAATGTGATGGTCAGCACTGTGCTGCAGGCCCCCTGCGGCCGGCTGGCCGACCGCAAGCGAAAGGCCGTGCTGATTGCCCTGGGTGGGGTTGGCAGCGCGCTAGCCCTGGCGGCCGTTCCGTTTGCGACCGTGTTCTGGCAGGTGCTGGCCCTCAACGTCTGTATAGGTGCCTGCTACGGCTTGGCCTTCCCGGCCCATACCGCGGTCGGCATGGAGAACGCCGGTCCATACGGTATGGCCACCGTCATGAGCCTGCTCATGATGGCGCACAGTGCCGGCATGATGGTTGGGCCGCTGCTGTTCGGCGCAATTGCGGATCAACTGAGTCTGGCCTGGGCGTTCTGGGCCGGGGGGCTGATCAACCTCGGCCTGATAATCGCCTGTTGGCTGTTGCTGGTAGGAGCGCCGAATGAACTGGAAGGGGAACCGCTCCGGCCCGTGAACACCGATCCTGTTGAGGCGGAGTGAAGTCTTTCCAGAGGCGACTTGCGCGGGAGCGGAGGTTATGGGCACAGATCGTTGCGAAGAAGGCGCTTGTGGGCGCTGGTCTGATAAATTTTGCCTCTGATGATTGCCTTGAAGTCGGAGTGTAGATTTTCGTCGTTTGAGACCAGCAACTTCACTCCAGAAACCTGAGCCAAAGCGATAATGTCCGGGTCGTCAGAGCGTAGGATTGGCAGTCTGTCTCTTTGCTGTTCAACGGCTTCTACGGGAAAGGTCCTGAGTTTTCCGGCCCTGCTGTATTGCTCAAACCGACTTCTCACATTTGGGGACTTCTCCAATTCGATCTTCATTTTGCCTACTGGTGAATAGGCGATCTTACCGCTCTTGTCGTCCACCCACTTCCTTACGGGTTTCATGTCTTCATTATTTGGATCAAGAAAGAGGCCATACCTATTCGTGTCCAGGATCAAGCACATGGTTTATCCTTAACCAAAACCAAGCAATTTGTCGGATTCCTTAAGGAAAAATTCCCTATAGCTGACCGGCGCACCGATCAGGTTAGCTTGGCCGTCGAATTCGATATTGTGGACTTTAACGCTGTTACCTGCCGGCTCCAGATAGATGAGCGAAACATCTTCTGGCGAGATTCTTTTTTTCATGATCTCGATACGAGCCCGGTCAACCATATAGTCGCTGTGTGTTTCGACGATAAAATTATGCTCCCTCTGTTTGACCAGATCGACCAGCAGGGAAGACAGTTCGGCCTGCCCCCTTGGATGCAGATGAACCTCCGGCTGTTGCATAAGAAACGTCGTCCTCGGATCCGAATTAAACATCCGAACTAAAATGGGAAGCAGTTGGTTCACGCCGTAGCCTACATCTATCATGTTGGCCTTCGGTCCTTTGACTTTGATTTGTAATTGAAATGGGTCACCCATAGATTTTCCGAGCCGCCTGACATGAATATCCGTAAACAATCCGGAAGATTCCCCGAATTTGATCAACTCCTCCTTCAACTCCTCCCATGCTAGCTCATCCGCTCTGAACATATTCATGAGCATCATGGGGATATCGCTGCCTTCGGGACTAATACTCTCCTTTAGAGGATTATAGGTACGCTGTGGCTTGGAACGAATTGGAGCAAAACTGTAGGCATTAACTCGAGCAGGCCAGTCTCTTTCCGGAAAGAATTCTTTTCCAAAATAGAATGCAAGTTTTTGTACGTACTTACGAATTTCTTCTTTCTTGTCCGGTCGTTTCCCCTTCTCTGCTCCTAGCATCATGGAGGATATATCCAACATCGCAAATATACCTATATCCAAATAATATGGCGGCGCTTTAATGAGAAATTTTTTCGTTTCGCCTTTTCTAGTAGAGTCGATAAATTCAAAGTGACGGTACGAACCAGAGCGTTCATCTGATAAGTCAACTTCTTGATCAATTCCACGAAAGGCTATCTCTCCACTGGTAGAAACAACCCTCTGTTCCTGGACAACAGGCTCGGATCCTTTTTCTCTCTCTTCCAGAGTCAAAAGATATCCAACAGTTTCTTCTCTGTTCTTGTTCTTAGCATCGAATTTAAGACCCAATACGAAGCTTCTCGTTCTGGGAGTTGCTCTTCTGGCGATATCTGCAAACGCGCCCATCTGATACGGCTCAATGTTGAAATTTAAATCTGGATCATAATCGTTCCTTCCGATGAAACTATGTAGTACTTGAAAACAACCGAGGACGGTGGATTTGCCGGTGCTATTCTCGCCGACCAGAAAGGTCAGGGGACGGATGTTGAACTCTTGCCTACCGGCAAAACAGCGGACATCCTCAATGATGAGTTTTCTGATACTCACGCCGATACCTCCACAATCGTCATTGCGTCATTGACGAAAATATCCACTACCTTCATGGCTGTAACAGGAACAGGGAGGTAAGAGAAATGAGACGGTTTTTCTCATTATATGGCAGGAAGAAATCTCCCCGCCCTGTGGGCTGTCCCCCTTGATAAGGGGGGTTAGGGGGGATTCCGATACCGTACTGCCTTCGAGTCATCAAATGACCTGGGACCGGCCTAGAAAAACTTGATGACGCTCCGGGCCACTCCGCCGCCCTCTTTCAGCAGATCGTAGGCTTCGTTGACCTGTTCGAGCGCAAACGTCTTGGAGACCAACTCGTCGATCTTGATCTTTTTGTCCATATACATATCGAGCAGGCGGGGCATGTCGACGCGGGGTCGGGTTGAACCGTAGTACGAACCCTGAATCCGCTTTTCCATCAAACAAAAGATGTTCGGGTTGAGCGAGATGCGCGCGCCGTCGGGCGATACGCCAACCACCGTACACACGCCCCCGCGGCCCGTCATCTTGAACGCCAGCTCGATCGTCTTGGCCGTACTGATAACCTCGAAGGCATAGTCGGCACCGCGGCCGCCGGTCAGTTCCATAACCGCCTTGAAGGCGTCGTCCTGGCCGGGATTGATGGTATGGGTCGCGCCAAAGGTCTTGGCAAACTCCAGTTTTGAGTCGAGCAGATCGACCGCAATAACCTGCCGCGCCCCTGCCAGGGCACAGCCCTGAATGACGTTGAGACCCACGCCGCCACAGCCAATGACCACGGTGGAGGAGCCGGGCTGAACGTTGGCGGTGTTGATTGCTGCGCCCACGCCGGTCATGGTTCCGCAGCCCACAAAACAGGCCCGGTCGAGCGGAATATCTTCTCGGATTTTGATGGCGCAGCTCTCGTGGACAACGGCCTCTTCCGCGAACGAGGCCGTGTACGCAAAGTGGAAAATTTCGTCATTGTTCTTGCGCAGGCGCGTTGTCCCGTCCAGGAGCGTGCCGAGTGCTCTGGGCCGGGTTTCACACAGATGCGGTTGCCCCTGGGTACAATAGTGGCAGGTGCCACAGACCGGGTTGAAAGACAGCACGACATGGTCACCCTCTTTGACCGAGGTCACGCCGGCGCCAACCTCGGCCACCACCCCGGCGCCCTCATGACCCAGAACCATGGGCAGCGGCATCCGCATATCGCCGGTCATGACGTGCAAATCACTATGACAGGCACCGTTGGCCGCCACCTTGACCTTGACCTCTCCGGCTTTTGGCGGGTCGATGTGTAAATCTTCAATCACGAGTGGTTTGTTCGGCTCATATAACACCGCAGCTTTCATGGACCTTCCCTCCTGTTGATACAAAATACCCCGTAGGAGACTGGAATGATAAACGGCTTGAAGAGCGCTGTCCAGAAAGTCTCACTCGGTTCGATGCCCTGTTTCCTCAAGGGCCAGTTTAAGGAGGCGCGCGGGACTTCCATTCTTCTGAGAAAAAATGAATAACCCTGGTATGAAATTCTATCGAAGTCGGCGTGGAGGAGTGCTGTCCTGGGTTGTGTTGCTGTGTGCCGCTACGCTGCTGCCGTCTCTCGTGCTCGCTCAGCCGCAGCATATGCTCGAAGATATTACCGTCACCGCCCGCAAGCAGGAGCAACGCGCGTTTGATGTGCCGCTGTCGCTGTCCGTGCTCCAGGGCGAGGGGCTCGACCGGCTGCGCTCGTCGGGTATGGACGTGCGTTTCCTGTCCAACCGTGTGCCCAGCCTGCAAGCCGAGTCGTCCTTTGGGCGCTTCTTTCCCCGATTCTATATCCGCGGCTTGGGCAATACCGACTTTGATATGAATGCGTCCCAGCCGGTCTCGGTGATGTACGACGGGATTGTGTTGGAAAACTCCCAACTCAAGAGTACCCCGGTTTTTGATATCGAGCGTATCGAGGTGTTGCGCGGACCGCAGGGTACGCTCTTTGGGCGCAACACCACCGCTGGCGTCATCAAGATCGAGTCGGCCCGTCCGACCTGGGACTGGGAGGGCTATGGCCGGCTGTCTTATGGACGATTCGACAGCGTGAATTTTGAGGCAGCACTGTCCGGGCCGCTGATCCCGTCCATCCTGGCGGCGCGGGCCTCGGTGCTGGTCCAGCGTCGGAGCGACTGGATAGACAACACCTACACTGGCGAGGACGACGCCCAGGGCGGTTATCGCGATGTGGCCGGGCGACTTCAGTTTTTATTGACGCCGACCGAGAATCTGTCCGGACGGTTCAAGGTCCATATCCGCGACTTCGGCGGCACGCCCCGCCTCTTCCGGGCGAATGTGCTTAAGCCGGGCCATGCCGACTTGGTTTCGGGCTTCCGACGCGACAAAATCGCCCATGACGCCGACAGTGACGCCGGGGTGAGCGGCCGCGGCTTCGTCTCCGAATTGCACTACACGCTTGGGCCTGTCCGCCTGATCTCGCTGACGGGTGGGGAATGGCTCGATAGCTTTGCAAGCGGCGATATCGACGGTGGCTTTGGTGCGGTCTGGAGTCCGCCCAGCGGGCCGGGCCTGATTCCGTTTCCGGCCGAGACTGAGGACGGGATATCGGCTCTGCGTCAGTTAAGCCAGGAGGTTCGTCTGGAACATACGGCCTGGCAGCGCCTGGACTGGCGGGTGGGCTTTTTTTACTTCCACGAGGAACTCGACATGTTCGGCCTCAACTATGACACCCTGGCCGGGAATGTCGTGAATGGCCGTATCCGCCATGAGCAACGCACCGAGGCGTGGGCCGTATTTGCCGGGGCGACGCTGAGCCTCACCGATAATCTCGAAGTCGCCGCCGGCGTGCGTGTCTCCGAGGACGACAAGGAGTACCGTATCGAACGCCTGCAGTCGCCCATCGGTGCCGGCCCGCTCGGCCCGCTCCACAAGGCCCCCCGCGACCTGGTGCCGAGCTGGGACCTGAGCCTGCGCTACCAGCTACGGCCCGGTATACAGCCCTACGTCCGCGTGGCCAGCAGCTTTCGCGCGCCCAGCATTCAGGGCCGGTTGCTGTTCAGCGACGAGGTGACTGTGGCCGACACTGAAGACATCATCTCGGTCGAGGTCGGCATGAAGATGCGTCTGTGGCAGCAGCGGCTCCACTTTGATATGGCGGCCTATCATTTCTGGATGAACGATCAACAACTGACCGCGGTCGGCGGCGATGCCAATGTCGCCCGCCTCGTGAATGCCGACCGCACCATCGGACGGGGGGTTGAGGCTGAGCTGGCGCTGGTCCTGGCCCGTGGCCTGCGCTTTACCGCGGGTGCAAGTTACAATTATACGCGGCTTGACGACTCTGATCTGTTCATCCCCCCGTGCGGCGCGGACTGCACCGTCCTGGACCCCCCCGGACCGGTTCCCGGTACAGTATCGATTGACGGCAACCGGCTGTACCAGGCACCACGCTGGATTGTGAATTTCAGTCTGGACTATACCTACGTACTTGCCGGTGGCTCGACCCTGATAGCGTCCACCGATTGGGCCTACCGCAGCCGTATTAACTTTTTTCTGTACGATTCGCGAGAATTCCGTGACGATCACCGGCTTGAGGGCGGGGCGCGCGTGGCTTGGGTATCGTCTTCCGGTGTCCTGGAAGTTGCGGCCTTTGGTCGTAATATTCTGAACGATACCTCTCCCGCCGGCGGCATCGACTTCAACAACCTGACTGCCTACATCAACCAACCGTCCTACTGGGGTGTTGAAGGGGTCGTGCGTTTCTGACCGAGAGGTGTGACTCGGACCGAAGCCGGGCCGCCGTGAGGGGGATGAAGATGTCACTGTGCGACTCTACCCGGTACCGTGCGTCACTGTTGACCAGAACGGCGATGACAGACCGCGCGTGCCGGCTTGGCGGATGGGTCGTGGTGCTGTGGGCCGGGCTACTGCCGTCTCTCGTGCTCGCTCAGCCGCAGCATGCGCTCGAAGATATTACGGTCACCGCCCGCAAGCAGGAGCAGCGCGCCTTTGACGTGCCACTGTCGTTGTCCGTGCTCCAGGGTGAGGAGCTCGACCGGCTGCGTGCCTCGGGTATGGATGTGCGTTTCCTGACCAATCGGACGCCCAGCCTCCAGGTCATGTCAGGCTTCGGACGTATCTATCCGTATTTCTTTATCCGTGGTCTGGGCAATACGGACTTCGACATGAATGCCTCCCAGCCGGTGTCGATCATGCACGACGGCATTGTGCTGGAAAATCCGTGGCTCAAGGGTCATCCCATCTTTGATGTTGAGCGGGTCGAGGTGCTGCGCGGCCCGCAGGGGACGCTGTTTGGGCGGAATACGCCGGCCGGCATCGTGAAGGTCGAATCGGCCCGTCCGACCTGGGAGTGGGAGGGCTACGGCCGGTTGTCCTATGGTCGCTTCAACAGTGTCAATTTCGAGGGGGCACTGTCCGGTCCGCTTATCCCGTCCGTCCTGGCGGCGCGCGCCTCTTTGCTAGTCCAGCGCCGGAGCGACTGGATAGACAATACCTATACCCGCAAGAACAAGGCCCTGGGTGGCTACGATGATATTGCCGGGCGCGTCCAGTTTGTGTGGACACCGGTGGAGAATTTTTCCGGGCGGTTCAAGGTTCATGTCCGGGATTTTGATAGCAATGCTCGGGTCTTCCGGGCGAATATATTCAGGTCGGGCCGTACTGGCTTACGCCCAGGGCTACGGCGCGACAAAACTGCCCAGGACGCTGGCAATCCGCAGTACCTGGCGAGCCACGGGTTTGCCACCGAACTGCGCTATACGCTGGGTGAGTTCCGCCTGATCTCGCTGACCGGTGGAGACTGGCTGGACGGCAGATCGCGTGGCGACGTGGACGGTGGCTTTGGCGCGGTCTGGAGTCCGCCTAGCGGGCCGGGTCTGATTCCGTTTCCAACCGAGACGGCCGACGGCCTCTCGGCTCTGCGCCAGTTGAGCCAGGAGTTTCGCCTGGAACACACGGCCTGGCAGCGCCTGGACTGGCGGGTAGGCTTCTTTTACTTCCACGAGGAACTCGACATCGAGGGCTTCAGTTATGACACCCTGGCCGGGAGTATACAGAATGGTCGCATCCGCCAGGATCAACGCACCGAAGCCTGGGCCGTGTTTGCCGCCGCTACCTTCACCCTGACCGAGAACATCGAAATCGCTGCCGGTATGCGCGTCTCCGAGGACGACAAGGAGTACGCGAGCGAGCGTCTTCAGTCGCCCATTGGTGCCGGTCCGCTCGGCCCGATCCGTAAGGCTCCCCGCGACCTGGTGCCGAGCTGGGATCTGAGCCTGCGTTACCAGATGCGGCCCGGTGTTCAGCCCTATGTGCGCGTAGCCAGCAGCTTTCGGGCGCCCAGCATTCAGGGCCGGTTGCTGTTCGGCGACGAGGTGACCGTGGCCGACACTGAGGACATCATCTCGGTCGAGGTTGGTCTGAAGCTGCGTGTGTGGCAGCAGCGTGTCCATCTGGACCTGGCGGCCTACCACTTCTGGATGCACGATCAGCAGCTCACCGCAGGGAGCGGCGTGGACAACGCCAACCGGCTGCTGAACGCCGACCGCACCATCGGACGGGGCATTGAGGCGGAGGGGGCTGTGGCCCTGGGCTATGGCCTGCACCTGACGGCCGGCCTGAGCTATAACTACACCCGGCTCGACGATACCGGTCTGTTTGTTCAGCCGTGCGGCTCGGACTGTACGGTCCTTGATCCGCCCGGCCCGGTTCCGGGTACGGTCTCCATTGACGGCAACCGCCTGCCTCAAGCCCCCCGCTGGATCGCTAACCTGAACCTGAGCTATACGCGCGCGTTACCCAGCGGCGGCGCCTTGATCCTGGCGACCGACTGGGCGTATCGCAGCCGTATCAATTTCTTTCTGTACGAGTCGCGCGAGTTCCGCGACAATCATCTGCTTGAGGGTGGTCTGCGCCTGTCCTGGCTGTCGGCCTCAGACGGTCTGGAATTGGCCGCCTTTGGCCGTAACATCCTGAACAACATCTCGCCCACCGGCGGCCTCGACTTCAACAATCTGGCCGGCTTCGTCAACGAGCCACCGGTGTGGGGTATTGAGGCGGCTGTGCGCTTGTGAGTTGCGTCGAGTCCGGTGAATCGCTTATCTTTGGAGAGATAAGCCTAAGGAGTAATACCGATGTTGGAACGCTTGCATATACGGAATTATCGCGTCTTCAACGAACTTAAAATCGACAAGCTGAGCCGCATAAACCTCATTGCCGGAAAGAACAATTCCGGTAAGACCAGTCTGCTGGAGGCGGTCCTTCTGCTGGCCGGGGCAGGCAACCCGCAATTGGCGGTGCATGCTCATATCAATCGCGGATTAGTCTCAAACGTTGCTCCGGGTCTAGTAGATGTGACCTTCTGGACACCGATGTTCTCGGGGTTGGATATGAGCAGAGCTATCGAAATCTCGGCGCATCATAATCAGTTTGGTCCGTTAAACCTGAAAATAGTATCAAAACGGATGCAAAACACTGAAATTTCCCTTGATCGTACCGCCGAAGCCTCCGTAACGAACCTTTCTGACATGCGGGCGCTCGTCTTTCACTATAACGGTCCCAACGATCAAAAAGTCGAGGGACAAATAAGCATAAAGGGAGAAGGGATTAAGGTCAGGCAGGACGAGATAGACTTCCCGTTTATTGCGACGCTCCTCCTGTCACGATTTGAAAATCTCCAGGAAGACGCCAGACGGCTGGCACTCCTGAGAAAAGCTAAACTGGGACACTTCGTCTTAGAAGCACTACAGATTATCGAGCCGAGACTGCAAAGCGTCGAAGATAACTCCGCTAGCGGTGCACCCATGATCTGGGGCGATATCGGCTTACCCGAACTGATACCCTTGCCGGTCATGGGTGAGGGTATGACCCGAATCGCCCGGCTTGTTCTCGGCATAGCATCCGCGATGGACGGCGTAGTCTTGGTGGATGAGATCGAAAACGGCCTGCACCACTCCATCCTGCCCAAGGTCTGGCAAGCTGTTGATGCAACGGCCAAGCAGTTCAAGACGCAGGTTTTTGCCACTACACACAGCTTTGAGTGTATAGAAGCGGCGCATGACGCCCTTGGCGCGGATGGCTTTCTCCTGCATCGGCTTGAAGCCAACAGCACAGAGAACCGCTGTGTCACCTATGAGCCTGAGGAAATCGATGTGGCACTTCGACACAACCTGGAGATTCGCTAGAAATGCCTGAGCCAAACACGATCGAGTCGAGAATCCAGCTTCTCGTCGAGGGTAACGACCAGCGCAATTTTTTTGAAGCGTTCATTGACCATCTATCACTTGCGGATATTCAGATTCAGAACTTTGGGGGTGTTACCGACCTGCGCCCCTTTCTGTCGATACTTGTGAAGAGGTCGGGGTTTCGTGAGACCGTCAACAGTATCGGCATCGTCCGAGACGCGGAAACCTCCGCTCAGGCGGCCTTTCAAAGCGTGCAGTCTTCGCTGAGGAGTGCCGGATTGCCCGTGCCGAACCGTCCTGAAGGCCGCACTGGCGGCAGTCCGGCAGTGACGGTGCTGATCCTGCCGGGCGATCACCGCGAGGGTATGCTCGAAACGCTGCTCAATGAAACCTTTGCGGACACCCCAGTGGATGACTGTATCAATGACTTCTTCGGCTGCGTCGAGGCTGCGTCTGGAGTGCCGCCCCAACGCCCGCACAAGGCCCGCGCCCAAGCCTACTTAGCGACAAAACCCGAGCCACACCTTTCTGTAGGCGTGGCAGCAAAGCGAGATTACTGGGATTTGAACCATCCTGTTTTCAGCCGGGTTCGACAATTTCTCAGAGCGCTGTAGGAAAAGGGCTGCCGACTGAACACCAGGAATACAACATGCCACGAGCAAGAAAAAACGCCACGCGAGACATAGAGAGCTACGCCCACCCCGACAAGGAGCGCGTGAACAACCCGCCGGTCGGCCTGGTGACACCTGACACGGACAAGGACGCCGGCAAGAAGACCTACGCCTACGACCCGCACCTGGACCCGCAATTGCAGTGGGCGGGTAAGGCCGAACACACGTCCTTTGAGGTGCCGACGGTTTCTCTGCACGTCCATGAGCGCATCGACCCGCGCAGCATTATCGAAACGGTGAGAAAGCAAGGCAGTGAGCCACAGCTATCGTTGTTCGCCACGCCACAGGAGAACCCGCCCATCCGCCAGGCCATTGAGTTCTACAAACACAGACACAACTGGACCAACCGGCTCATTGCCGGCGACAGCCTGCTGGTCATGAACAGCCTGTTGGAAAAAGAAGGCATGGCCGGCAAAGTGCAGATGGTCTACATCGACCCACCCTACGGCATCCGCTACGGCTCCAACTTCCAGCCGTTTGTCAACAAGCGGGACGTGACCGACGGCCGGGATGAAGACCTGACCCAAGAACCGGAGACAATTCGTGCCTTCCGCGACACCTGGGAGTTGGGCATTCATTCCTACCTGGCCTATCTGCGCGACCGTTTGCTGCTGGCACGGGAGCTGCTGACCGAGAGCGGAAGCTGCTTCGTACAGATCAGTGATGAGAACTTACACCACGTCCGAGAGTTGATGGATGAGGTGTTTGGGGTTGATAGTTTCGTTTCCATCATTTCTGTACGAAAGACAACCAGTCAAGGCACGGCCTCTCTCCTCGGCACGACAACGGATTTCATCGTGTGGTACGCCCGCGCCCGCAACTCCGTCAAATATCACCAGATTTTCATTCCTCGAAGCGATGTTGCGGACGAACGATATGACCAAGCCCTCCTCCCTGACGGGTCTGTTGTTTCCTCGTCAACACTCACGGAATCCCAAGAAAACCTCGCGCGCTTATTCCAGCTCGGTGACCTCACCAGTTCGCGACCCGCCGGAGAGGGCGATGTCCGAAGGTTCGAGTTCCGCAGCGGCACGTACACCCCCGGCAAGGGCACCTTCAAAACACACAGGGACGGCCTCACACGATTAGCCCATGCTGAACGGTTGCAAGTCACTACCGGCAGCACCTTGCGTTACCGTCGCTTCAAGGATGATTTCCCAATCGCGGCTATCGGAAACCTGTGGCATGATATCAGCGGTGCCGTGCAGAGCCGTTCCGACCCAAAAGTCTATGTTGTCCAAAGCTCTACGGAGATTATCGCCCGCTGTATCCTGATGACCACCGACCCTGGAGACTTGGTCTTTGACCCGACCTGCGGCAGCGGCACGACCGCATTTGTGGCCGAACAGTGGGGCCGCCGTTGGATCACCTGCGACACCTCCCGCGTCGCTGTAACGCTCGCCAAACAACGCCTGATGACCGCCAATTTCGACTACTACGCCCTCGCCCACCCGAACGAAGGCGTCGGCAGCGGCTTTCAGTACAAGACCGTGCCACACATAACGCTCGGCTCTATCGCCAATAACCCCGACATCAAGGAAGGCATGACGAGCGACCAGATCGACGCTGCCATTGCCCGCCACGCGCCACAGGAAACGCTGTACGATCAGCCGCTACGCGACACGAAGAAAGCGCGTGTCACCGGCCCGTTTACCGTTGAGGCAGTTCCCGCGCCTGCGGTCAAGGCGGTGGACGAGGTTGTTGACCTCACTCCAACCCTTTCGGAGAAGGTGAGTGCCGGAGCCGACGAGTCTGTTGCGCGGTCGGGCGAGACCTTGCGCCAGGGCGATTGGCGGGACGAACTGCTCAAGACCGGCATTCGCGGTAAGGCCGGGCAACGTATTTCCTTTGTCCGGCTGGAACCTTTGCCCGCCACCCGCTGGCTGCACGCCGAGGGAGAGACCCGCCCCGACGCTGCCGGGGCGGAACGTGTTCGTGAGGAAGGAACCGCCTGGAACCCGGAGCGCGTCGTGGTATCCTTCGGCCCCGACCACGCTCCGCTGGAACAGCGCCAGGTGGAGCATGCCTGGGAAGAGGCCCGCACCTTGAGACCTCAACCGAAGCTGCTGGTCTTTGCTGCGTTTCAGTTCGATCCGGAAGCCGCCAAGGACATTGACGAATTAAAGCCCGAACTGACCGGGATGCAATTCCTCAAGGTCCAGATGAACGCCGATCTGCTGACCGACGACCTTAAGAAGAAACGCGCCAGCAACGAGAGCTTCTGGCTCATCGGCCAGCCGGACGTGGAGCTTGAAAAGATCACCGAAGGCGACGACCAAGGCAAGTGTCGCGTTTCCGTGCTCGGTTTCGACTACTACAACACCAAGACCGGCGGGGTAGAGTCCGGTGGCGCGGACAAGATCGCCATGTGGCTGCTGGACCCGGACTACGATGGGCGCAGCCTGTTCCCCCGCCAAGTCTTCTTTCCTATGGCCGACGCCAAGGACGGCTGGGCCAAGCTCGCCCGCAATCTCAAGGCCGAAATTGACGAAGACCTGATTGAAGCCTATCGCGGCACGGTCTCACTGCCCTTTGCAGCGGGCGAACACCGCCGCATTGCAGTCAAGATCATTGACGACCGGGGTATCGAAAGCCTGAAAATTGTGGAGATCGAATGATGGCGAGACCAACAAAAGCCAAGGCGATAGAGCGCCTGCAAAAAGCGCTGGACGCGATACCTGAACTGATGCAACTAGAAGATTATTCAGCAGAGTTTACGACGTGGCAAAGAAACACAGAGGTCGCTCTCGCCAATACGTTCGGAGATAAGTCACGCCACATTCAGGACTTCACTGAGAGCATCAGCAGCTATCATCTGAGGAGCAGCCTGGAACCAGCGACGTCAGTACTCCAATCAATGATCGGGGAAATCGAGGAGTATTGGGAAGATGGACATCTGACGCCACCGTCTTCCGCCGCCCAAGAGGAGGAACGGACCAACACGAAAGAAGTCTTCGTCATTCATGGGAGGGACAACGAAGCCAAGGAAACAGCAGCGAGATTCCTTGAAAAACTGGGTCTGACGCCGGTGATATTGCACGAACAGCCGAACCAAGGCCGGACAATAATCGAGAAGTTCGAGCAACACGCGCAAGTCGGGTTCGCAGTGGCTCTGTTGACACCGGACGACATGGGAGCACTGAAGAACGATGAAAAGAACCTCAAACCCCGCGCCAGACAAAACGTGGTGTTCGAGTTGGGGTATTTTCTCGGACGGCTGGGGCGGAAACGAGTCTGCGCCCTGACCAAGGGAAACGTGGAGATTCCATCAGACTATGACGGAGTGGTCTACATTCCGCTGGACGATTCCGAGGGCTGGAAGATAAAACTTATCAAAGAGTTGAAGAACGCTGGCTTTGATGTCGATGCGAACAAGGCGCTGTAGCGTATGGATGAGGAAGAGTGATGGCCCAAGCAACGATAGACCGCCTGATAATCAACTCGCCCTACGAGGAACCGGCACGGTATTGGAAATACGAGCGTGAGACGCGGCTGTTTGACCTGACCGCAGGCCGCCGCCCAGCCGGTTACGTGGTCGCGTCAGGCAACTCCAAGGCGTTTGACGACCCCGGCATCTTTGTAGAAATCCCGCTGGTCAACCGGATTCGCCCGCGCGTCAAGGCGTGGCGCGAGGCCGGATATCCTGGGGTAACCGGCATCACCAAACGGCTGCTTGAGCACTGGACCGACGAAGAGGAGTTCGAGACCCGGCGCTTTTTCTTTTGCCAGTTAGAGGCCGTTGAAACGCTGATCTGGCTGACGGAAGCACCTGCCGCCGATAAGGTCGGCATCGACATTCCCTCCGATGGAGGAGCATTTCGTCGCTTATGCGCCAAGATGGCGACCGGCTCCGGCAAGACCATTGTCATGGGCATGGTCATTGCCTGGCACGTGCTGAATAAAGTCACCCATCCGCAGGGTACCCGGTTCGCCGCACACGTCCTGGTCATAGCGCCGGGGCTGACGGTCAAGAACCGTCTGGCGGTCCTCGATCCGTCCCATCTGGAGAACTACTACGAGGCGTTTCACATTGTTCCGTCCTCTCTGCTCGACAAGCTCCGTCAAGGCAAGGTCGTCGTCCGCAACTGGCACGCGCTCAACTGGGAGACCGAGGAGAAGATCGCCAAGAAGCGTAGCGTCGATAAACGCGGGGCCAAGAGCGACGAAGCCTATGTCCGTGAAGTGCTGGGCGACTTGGCGAAGGCTCGCAATATCCTGGTCATCAACGACGAGGCCCACCACGCCTGGCGGGTGCCGTTCGAGTCTAAACTCAGAGGTATCGCCAAGAACGATATCGAAGAAGCAACGAAATGGGTCGGCGGCCTTGATCGTATCAATGCGGTGCGAGGCATCCTTACCTGCTACGACTTTTCCGCCACGCCCTTCGCGCCATCTGGCAAGAAAAGCTCCGAGGAGGGGCTGTTCGGCTGGATCGTTAGCGATTTTGGGCTGAACGATGCCATTGAGGCCGGCTTGGTAAAAACTCCGCGCGTCGTAATCCGTGACGATGCCGTGCCGGACGCCAAGACCTATAAGTCCCGCCTGTATCACATCTATAACGACCCGGAAGTAAAGGACGACCTGAACCGGAAGGCTGGAGCGGAAGAGCCGTTGCCTGACCTCGTGACCAATGGCTATCACCTGCTTGGCTACGACTGGCGTGAGACCGCAGAGGCGTGGAAGAAGGACAAGCTCAGTGTTCCGCCGGTGATGATTACCGTCGCCAATCGCACCGAAACCGCAGCCCGGATCAAATATGCCTTCGACCGCAAGAAGGTCCGTATTGATACACTGTGCGATTCCGAGCGCACCTTACATATCGACTCGAAGGCGCTGGGCGAGGCCGAGGCGGCAGAGGAGCCGGTTGCAGAGGTCAGCGGGAGCGATAGCAGGAAAGACGACGACAACGGTCAGACGCGCAGGCTGACCAAGAAGGAACAGGCCGAGTTGCTGCGCTTGCAGGTGGACACAGTAGGCCAAGTCGGCAAGCCTGGCGAGCAGATACAGAACGTGATTTCCGTCGGGATGCTCTCGGAGGGCTGGGACGCTAAGACCGTCACCCACATCATGGGCCTGCGCGCCTTCACCAGCCAGTTGCTGTGTGAACAGGTGGTTGGGCGCGGCCTGCGTCGTACCTCCTATGAGACGAAAAAACAGACCGACCCCGTAACCGGAGAGGAAATCGCACTCTTTGAACCGGAGTACGTCAACATTTTTGGTGTTCCTTTTACCTTTCTCCCGCATGAGTCCCAAGAAAACGGCCCGCCACCGCCGCCGAAGCCGAAGACGGTCGTCGAGCCGGTGGCGGACAAGACCGGCTTCGAGATCGCCTGGCCGAATATCATCCGTGTCGGCCACGTGTACCGGCTGCACCTGCGCCTCGATTGGGATACGGTGAAATCCTTGCATCTCAACGCCGACCAGACAGTGCAGATCGCCGAGTTGGCTCCAACTGTTGACGGCAAGCCGGACATGACAAAAATCGCGGCTATTGAACTGGAACGCTTGGCGCGGGAGTTCCGCACGCAGCGTATCATCTTCGAGACCGCGCGAGACGTGTACGATCAGATGCAGAAGAGCTGGAAGGGCGGCAAGGAGTTTCTGCTGGCTCAATTGGTACGTTTGGTCGAACAGTTCATCCGTTCCGGCAACATCCACATCACCCCGGCCCTGTTCCATCAGGATGATTTGAAAAGACGCCTGATCATCACCCTGAATATGACCAAGGTGGTCCAGCATATCTGGGAGGCGATTCGTTTCGAGAACACGGAGAAGCTGGAGCCGGTGTTTGACCGGGACCACCCAATCCGCTCAACCGGAGACATGGTGAAGTGGTACACGGGTAAGCCGTGTGAATGGACCGCCCGGAGCCATATCAATTTTTGCGTCTATGACAGTACCTGGGAAGCATCCGAAGCCTTCGAGTTGGACCATAACCTCGTGGTCGATGCCTGGGTGAAGAACGATCATCTCGGATTCGAGGTGTTCTATGTCCATCGCGGCGTAGTGCGCAAGTATCGGCCCGACTTTCTCATCCGGCTCAAGTCCGGGGACATGCTGGTTTTGGAAGTCAAGGGCAAGGATAGCGAGCAGAACCGGACCAAACGCCGATTTCTCGATGAATGGACACGGGCAATCAACGAACACGGAGACTTTGGCCGCTGGTCCTGGGACGTGTCGATGGACCCTGGCGATATCAAGGATATTCTCGTCCGGCACGCGCAGTCTGAGACGGCCTGACAGCGGAATCCCAAATCCTGTTCCACTTCATCCGGGCTACATCGCTCTGGCCGAGTCGTCCCCACCTGTCATCAGGCATTACACCGCTCATTCCACGTATCTCGATGATTGACATGCCCTCTCAATCGTAGGTGACAATGCGCATCTCCTCGAACTCCAGTACGTTATCTCGGTCGATATCGAATTCCGGAAGATAGTCTCTCCCGTCATCTGGGGGTGAGTATTCAATCGGGATCGCCACAATAGATATAGTGAACTCGTCGTTCAGACTCGCAAGAACGTTCTTGAGCGCTCCGGTGATGCTCACTGCTTTCGTCAGGGGCCGGAGCGGATGGGGCGGCCTGGGGTCAAAAGGACCACGATCAACCACATCACAATGCCCGGCATCCCCGAAGCACCCACCGTGGCCAAAGACCGAGAATTGACCCGCGTATCCGTTCTCACTAGTAGGTGGGGTTTCTTCATTTGCATCGGGATTGTTAATAAACACTCTTGCTTGATAGGACGCCCCTGCGTGTTGCAGCCCGAGAAGCTGAAGCTCAGCCTTGGAGAATTCGGATTCCAGCGGAGAGTCTGAAAGCTGAAGACGTCCAGATACATATTGGTTTGCCATATGACTTTCCTCACTTTGTTAACTGGCTGACTGATGCCCCCACATACTCGTAGCCAAGATCGTGTATGTCTAGGACTTCACGCACGGATAAACCGAATGGTATCAACTGTTCGTCCAGCAAGCTCTGCGGAACATTACGACTTCCCGGGCGATTCTGCCAGATCCACCACAGCCGATCGACCATACAGTGATGGGCCCAGAATATCGGATCGAATGCGGCAAACGCTGGATTCATCATAGAGCCGCCGACCCAAGTGTGAACAGAGTCGTGAATATCCTGTAGAGCGTTGGAGAAATCAACGAAATTCGAGATTTCGACCAACTCCTTCTGCGTATTGATCATATCGACAATCTCACGTGTTGGATCATGCGGGTCACGATCCCTCCATGTATCGTATGGAAAGGGCAAGTTACCCGGATGGCCGGGAGCCCTGAATGTGAGGCGGTCTATTGAACCTCTCACGGGCAGGTTCAACTGGACTCTGAACTCCCTCAGTACATTCGGAACGTCCTGGCTGTCCACTTTTGCTGTCTCTTCCGTATAAGCGGTCGGAATCCCCCTCCAATGGGACGTCTGGGACGTCCAATTCCACCAGGGCAGCGTTACATTATCGTCGTGGTCTTGTATGTGGACCTCAAGCCACTTCAGATAAGCGCGGTGCCAAGGAAGAAAGAGACGCTTCTCCATCCAATGCCGGCAATACTGGTCAGGAACTCCGTGAAACCCTGCGATGTGGGTAAACCCACGATCGTCTTTAAGGGCCATCGTCTTACCGAAGGCTCTGCGGAACGCCTCCAATTCATTAGCCTTCAGATTCCTTACACTTTTGCGAAGTTTGGGGCGATCTGACATACGTTATCCCTCTCTCACATCCTATCCGTTTCTTGCCGGCCCTTGAGAATGAGCGAACTGCCCACCAGCCCGATCACGATCCCGAGTATGCCATCAACATACATCATGACCCAGCCGCCAGCCAAGGCACCGATTGTTCCTTAGATTTTCCTCTTTCTCTGCGTAGCTGGAGAGCCTGCATTCAACACCTGCGAGATCGTCGGAGAGATTCGCTGGAATGGGCAACAGTTCGTGGCAAACGAGGGAATAGGCGACTTCCTGCCGGGTATCCCCCGGCATTTGCGACCAGGAAAGAGGTCGAGAGCGCCGTAGAATCCGCCTTGCGGCGCAAAGGAATGGTGGAGGAAGAGCCGTCAGGGCGGCTATAGAAGAGCCCAGCTCCGGGTGAGCCAGGCCGCATTTGCACCCCCCGATGAGGGGGTATAGGATAGCTGGAGAACGGGCAAAAAAGCCCTTCAATACCCGCCAAAAGTCCTTCCGGACAAAATAATCGCATTTTTCCCCGTAAGTCCCTGAAATACCACAAGTTTGGTTTTGAGGGGGGGGTACTCCCTGCTAGCAAGAGTTAGCACTCGCCCAAAAACAGCCCAAATATTTACGCAATTATTCGAAAATTATTCGCAATCGTCTTCACTTAGACCATCAGAATACAAAAGCGCATCAACCAATAAGAGAAAGGTAACTGTTCAGCTCGCTCAGGTGCTGGTCTGTGGGGAGTCCGGTATAGCCTTTGCGGTGTTGCCAAACGGTCCGGGCTCAGGCAAAACGGAGCATATCTTACGAGAGGAAAAAGGAGGCAAAGCATGATTGCATTGGTTGCAAAGCTGACGGTTCGCGAAGGCAAGGAGCAGGATTTTATTGATGCCATGAAGGATGTTGTCCCGGCGGTGCGTGATGAGCCCGGCAACAGCGCCTATGTGATGAACCGTTCAAAAGAGAATCCGAGTACGTTCGTGTTCTACGAAGAATATACGGATCAGGCCGCTTTTGATGCCCATCGCAAGCATCTGGGTGAACTCGGGGTGGATCTGAGGGCCATCCTCGCTGGCGCGCCAGCGCTCGAATTCTATGAGAAGATCTACTAGGGCGCATTCTCCGTTGAGGTAGACTATCTATTGAAGAGGGACACGGCATATCGTGTCCCTCTTTTCGTTTGCGCGTATGGGAATGCTTGCGTAGTGTTGAGGTGAAAGACCACACTCAGAACGAGGCCCCTCATGATGCTCGAAATTGATCCACAGGCAAAGCAAGGTGTCCAACTCGGTCCGGTGACAGTGACCGCCGAAGATATTCAATCCTTTGCCGAGGCGATGGGCGATCTGAACCCGCTGTATACGGACGTGGAGACGGCGCGTGCCGCCGGCTACCCGGACGTTATTGCCCCCCCGATGTTTTGTATGCGAATGCGCGGCGGTAAACTGCTCCCCGAGGTCCCGCTCCCGTCCGGCTTCATGAGTCTGCACGCGGGACAGGAAATCGAATTCCACGACGAGATTATTGCCGGGCAAACGTATACCATTACCTCGCGTGTGGCCGATGTGTATGAAAAAACAGGCCGGAGCGGTCCCATGGAGATCATTGTTCGGGAGTCAACGATTACGGATACCGAGGAGCGGACTATCGTGACGATCCGCGAGCGCCAAATCGTGCGCTCACCGGAAAAGAAAATCTAGCCGCGGGCAAGTACGGACCCATGCGTATCAGTTTGGACCCCTGGGGAGGCGATTACGGCAGCCAGATTTCGGCTCCCCAGGCGGTCGATGCGGAGCAGTCCTCCGCTCAAGTCACGGGGCAGCAGGTTGAAGCCGGTCCGTGGCAGCCCAGGACACCGACCCCTGAGCAGATACCGAACATGACTGCGGTGATTGACGGCGTCATGCGGGTCGATGCGCCTGCGGTCCTCAGTGACGAAGAAACCCGCTTCCTGGCCCTGTTCGGATCGTATGCGGCTGGGGCGGTCGTTATTGACCGTCGTGTTGAGATTATTGAGGAACAGCTCGACCGCTTGTTTATTGTTGGCGGGGGGCAATCCGGACAGGATGTGGTCGTTACGGCAGGGACGGGTGGAAAGATTCCGATGCGCTACCGCAGTGTGAGTGCGTCGGACCTGACCCCGGACTCCTTACGTGAAAGCCTCATGACCGCAATGCGTCAGGCCGAGGTCGATTTGGCCCGAAAGCTGTCCGGGAATGAACGCCTCATACTTGCGGACGGCAATCTGACCTTTTTAAGCGATAGCTCCTCCGTGGTCGGGGTCATCAAGACGATTCAGCGGATGTATCTTGCGCCCAAAGAGGCAAAAATTCTCGAACAGCTTCAGCCGGGTGAACGAACACCGCTGTTCCAATTCTCTGGCAGCAGCAGGCGAAAAAGTTTTGAGGTGTTCACCTGTTATCTCCGTTTGGCGAATCCGCGACCGATCGAGCATCCATTTACCGGACTGGTGCGCTTAGAAGTGAAGCTTGGGCTTGGTATTCAGCAGGCGGTTATACTGTTAGATCAAGCCGCCCAGGCTGTTTCAGCTCTGGCCTCCCGCGCGCCAAAGGACCCCCGCGCCCCTCAAAATTTGATTCCCATCGGTGGACTAGAGCGACGGCTGCGGCACCGGCTGGGTGACCCCAAGCTGGTCCGGCGGTGTATTGAGAAGGCCCTCCTGAACCAGGTATAGCCAAACGGAAAGGAGAACGCATGGGGAGAGTCATCGGCACGCAAGACGCCACCCCACTCGAATTCTGGGTGTGGCTCGAAAAAAGTGAACCAATCCAGGTTGATGATGCCATCGTGGTCGAGACCGACTCGCCAAACGGCCCACTGAAATTATTCGGTATGGTCGATATTGTCCGAGCCCGCCATCAGGGCTCGACATTTGACTCCGATGTGGTTGAGGCGGAGCGCGGTCTGCCGGTTGAACTCTCTATCGCCGCGCACGTCAAAGTGACCCGCTTGATACCGGAGTATTATTATCCGCCGATGCCGGGCGACCCGGTCCGTACGGTCGAGGATGAAGAGTTCGCGCAGGCCCTTTTTATGGACAAAATGGAGCGCAAGTTCCCGATTGGCTTGTCCCTGTCCGGCAAGGAGGTCGTGTACGGCAACCTCGATTTTCTGAACGGCCGCAAGGGCGCCCACATGAATATCAGCGGCGTGTCCGGTATCGCGACCAAGACGACTTATTCCACCTTTCTGCTCCACAGCCTGCTGCACTGCGGGCAGCTCACCGACGCGAAAAACACCCACGCCATCATCTTTAATGTCAAAGGCGAGGACCTGCTGTTCCTAGACAAAGCCAGCAACGCTATCGACCTTGAAAACGAAGCCCTCTACGCCCAAATGAGTTTGCCGGCAGAGCCGTTTGATTCGGTTCAATTCTATGTCCCGCCCACGGAAAGCGCGCGCGGACCGATCATGCCCAAAGTCAGCTCCCGTAAGGCGGATGAGGTCACGCCCTACTTCTGGACGGTTCGGGATTTCTGCCGCCAGCGTTTGCTGCGTTATCTGTTTTCTGAAGGCGGGGAAGATGCTTCTTTGCTGTCAGCCTTGACCTACCAGGTCGAACGCAAACTCCTCGAAGCAGCCGAAGACGCCGAGAAAGACGGTCCGGGTCCGGGCGTGTTGCTCCCCTCGGGAGGGGACCTGGCAGAGGACGACAGTCCACTCCCTCCGACCGAGGTTCGCGATTTTCCGACCCTCCTCCGAGCGATGGAGACGCTTGCGAGTGCAACCAACCATTCGCCAGGCACGGTCGGCGCGTTTATGCGCCGTCTGTACAGTGCAGAAGACAAGGTCTCGTATCTTATCCGCGACCCCGCGGACTCCGACGCGGCCCGGCACGCGATCAACTGGCGCAACAAGCAGGTAACCGTGGTCAGCCTGAGCGGACTATACGAGGTGGGCAAGAGCTTTGTGGTGGGCTCGGTCTTGCAACAGATTCAGGAAGAAAAAGAAGCGACCGGGTCGGCAGAACCCCTGTGTTTTATCGTTGTGGACGAGCTGAACCGCTACGCGCCCCGTGACGGCTGGTCTCCGATTCGAGAACGGCTGCTTGAGATTGCCGAGCGGGGGCGGTCCAGCGGCACGATTCTGATCGGCGCGCAGCAAACCGCGTCCGAAGTGGAGCGGCGGATTGTTGCCAACCCTGCCTTTCGGATCGTCGGTCGGCTGGATGCCGCTGAAGCCGAACGCGCCGAATATGGTTTTCTACCACCGACCCTGCGCAAACGGGCCGCTATTTTAACCTCCGGGCGGATGATCGTGTCTCAACCCGACATTCCCACCCCAGTCCCGATTCTATTCCCCATGCCGGCCTGGGCGACCCGGGCAGACGAACAGAAATTGCCGCCACCTGCTTTGAAGCTGTCCCGAGTCCGAGAAAGCGAGTATTAGAGACACGGGCATGAAGTTTCTCCACACCTCGGACTGGCACGTGGGCCGGACTATTCGCAATCGCTCGCGGATGGATGAGCACCGGGCGGTGTTTGTCGAGATCGTCGATATTGCCAGGCGCGAGCAAGTCGATGCCGTCCTGGTGACAGGTGACGTCTTTCACGAGCGGCGCCCGCCGCTGGCCGCCGAGGAACTGGTGGCACACACCCTGGCGCAACTCGCCCGCGCCAATATCGTCTCCGTCGTTATTCCTGGCAATCACGATGATGCTGCTCGCCTGCGTACCCTGAAGCCGCTCGGTGATTTGCTTCATGTGCATATGATGACGGATATGAGTGAAACCCCGTCGGACCTCATCGTTTCCATTCCCCAGCGGACCGGTAGGGAGCGGGCGCTGGTGAGTTGTCTGCCCTATCTGCACCCTCACCGCGTCCTGACTGCGGCCGAAGGAACCGACAAAAGCGAGAACGAACGTCTGAGTGTGTATCAGAGTATGGTGCAGGACTATCTGCGTGCCCTGGAAGAAACGACACTGCAAATGGATCCCAACGCGGTGTCTATCCTGCTCGCTCACGCCCACGTTTCCGGGACGGAGTTTGGAGGGGGCGAATGGCGCTCAAGCGTCTTTCCTGTCGATCCGGGCATCTTCCCCGGTCAGATGCACTATGTGGCCCTTGGGCATATGCATCGGCCTCAAGAAGTGCCCGGGACACGGGCGCAGGCACGTTATGCTGGATCGATCCTGCAAATGGATTTCGGCGAACAGGACCAACAAAAAAGTGTGTATCTGATTGAGGCCCATCCGGGGAAACCGGCGGAAATCTCACCGATTGCGCTAACAGCAGGGAAATCGCTGCTGCGCCGGACGGGAACCGCCGAAGAAATACTGTCGCAGGCGGAAGAGTTCACCAATGCCTGGGTTGAAGTTGTCCTGAAGCCAGAGAGTCTCTCCTCCGAACTGATCGAACCCATCCGAGCGTTACCGGGTGTGGTTTCGCTCCGATTTGAAGAGACGTCGGCCAGCGACTCCGTCAACGAAGCGGTCCACAATCCAAAGGAGCGACCCGCGGCGGAACTTTTCACCGACTACTACAAGTCAAAACGCGGCGCAGAGCCCGAGCCCCAGCTTGTGGCCCTGTTTGAGCGGCTGTATCAGGAGGTCAGTACCGCGCGGGACGAGCCCGTATAAGCCCCAACCCCGCACCCCCAGTCCCCCATCAAAACCATGCGCCCGCAAAAACTCAGCCTCAAAAATTTCATGCCCTTTCGGGTAACAGGCGATCAGGTCCACGAAGTTGACTTTTCGCGACTCGACCTGTTCTCCATTACTGGCCCAATGGCCAGTGGCAAGTCTGCGCTCATCGACGCCATGGTCTGGTGCCTGTACGGCCGCACCGCGCGTTATGGAGCGGATTCAAAAGGCGTGATCTCGACCGGTGAGCAGACGTGTGAGGTCACGCTCGACTTTACGCTCGGAACGCGTTGGTTTCGAGCCGTCAGACGAACGGGGAAGATCACCGACTCCGGTCTCAGCGAACGCGAAGGGGAAGAGTGGATACAGGATGCCTCCGGGTCCGCGCGACTCACCAATCGGATTGAAGAGCTCCTGGGTCTCGATTTTGACAGTTTCACAAAAACCGTCATCCTCCCCCAAGGCCGGTATGCCGAGTTTCTTACCAGCGAGCCGAAAAAACGACGTGAGTTACTGGCAAAAATCCTGGAACTTGGCGTGTACGCTCGGGTGGCCGACCAGGCCAAACTTGTGGCTGATCGGGAAAAAACTCGAGCGGAAACGCTACGTGAAACTTTGGCCCAATATGCCGGTCTGAGTCAGGAGCATATTGCGCTTCAGAAAGAAGAACTTTCCCAGCTCAGCCAGCGCATTGAACAGGTTTCTCAGCGGGAGCAACGCTTACGCGACGTGGCCCAACACGCCGATCAAATAGCGGGATTGCGAAGTCGTGTGACCGAGCTTCAGACCGAAATGCAGACGCGCACTCAGGAGAAAGAGTTGGCGCAAAAGAAGGCTGACGAGGTAACCGTCCAGGTTGCCAGCCTGACAGATGAATTGGCAAGGATTGGTCAGGAGCGAGAATCGCTCGGATACGACACGGCGAGGCACGAAGTTGTCAAACGTGCAGTTGCCCATCTCAAGGAATGGGTGGTTGCCCGAAAGGAGGCCGAGCAGAAAAACGCTGAACAGACTCGTGTTCGGAAGGAAGTTGAGGCGCTTGCCCAAAAGATCGAGTCCCACACGCGGCAGGTCGAGCAGGCGCGCTCTCAGCATCAGGCCGATACCGCCACGTTTGAGGAGCTTGTCACCGAAGTCGGCGACGTGGCCACACTGACGGAAAAGCTTGGCGCGGCAAGGCGCTGGAAAGAACTGCAACAGGAACAGCGGCGACTAACCTCTCGGATAGAGGCCCTGCGCCAGGACCACACCGCGACCCAACACCGTCTGGATGACCTGAAGCGGCAAGATGCGAGCTACGAACAGACCGTTCGAGAATTAAAAGACAAACTCGAAGGAGCAAAAGAAGAGGAGCGGCAGAAGCGTCAGTTGATTGCTGAAGCCGAACGCCTGGGCCGAGAATTGCAAGAGGCGGCTGAGGCGGAAGAACGAGTCAGGGCTGAACGTGAGACTGACCGTACTGAACTGACCAGGGCCGAACACGCCGCCCAGCAGGCTCAGCAGGCGCTCACTCAGGCCGAAGAGCAGGAGCAAGCGGCCCGCACCGCGTTTGAAGACAACCAACGCCAGCACGAGGCCGCCCACCTGCGGGCTACGCTTCACGTTGGCGACCCTTGCCCCGTGTGTCAGACAACCGTCAGCCAGCTCCCCGTTGCTCAAGAAGCTGGGGACGACCTGAAGATGCTTCAGACTCAAATGGAGCGTGCCGCACGGGCCGCTCGACAAAAACGGACAGAAGCGCAAGAAGCAAACACCACGGTTGCCACACGCCGGGCGAGACTTGATGCTGCGGAGCAGGGGCTGAAAGAACGCGAACACCTCAGACAAGAAGTCCAGAACAGCTTTGTGTCACGTTTCCCTAGATATGCGTCTCCTTCCGAAGCTCTTCAGGCTGTACAGACTCAGCAAGAAGAACTGAGCGCAGCGCTCAAAGACATGGAAGCTCAGGTCGTATCCGCCGAGCAGGAAAAGGCGAGACTGTCACGCCAACGTGAAGCCGCGCAACAAGAAGAGGCAACGCTGGGTGGAGAGTTGCGCGTGACAACCGAAAGGATGGAGGCTGATACACGCGAATTAGGAGTGCTCGGAGGTGAGATAGCGGCATTTCTCACCCCGAATGGAGACCCTGAGCAGAGTATTGAGCAGCGTCGGACCATGGTCGGGCAGGCTGAGCAACAGATGAAGGCGGCGGAGAAAGCCTTACGTCAACTCGAAGCGGTACTCAATTCGTTGCACACAACCCGGGTCCAAAAAGACGGCGACCTCAAATTGCTCGCCTCTGAGTACGAAGGTGCGCTGCTCCGAGCCGCGCGCGAAGCGCAGGCCGTACGCGCCTGCCTTGGTTTGGCGGAAGACGCAGTGTTGCCACAGACCGAAGACGTAGAAAGTGAACTCAACGTGCTGTCGGACAAGCAAACCCTCTATGCAGACTTGTCGCAGCGTGAAGAAAAGGCACGGGCGAGGCGAGAACTGGCGGAACGCCAAGCCACCGAGTCACAGGCCGACCTTCAAGTCCGAACGCAAATGCTGGAAGAGTCACACAAGAAGCAGCAACAGGCATCCAACACGATTGCAGAGGAGCGGGAAAGGCTTCGTGGGCTGATCGAACAACACCACCTCACTGATGCTGGCGAGGACGGAGAGCATGTCAAATCGCAACTTGAAACGGTCCGTGGACAGATGATGTCTCTCCAAGAACAACGTGGGCGTTTAGAGGCGGAACATGCCGAAGCCGAACGGCGTTGGCAGGAGAAAGAGCAAGAGGAAGAAAAGCTGCACGCCGCACAGAGTGAAGAACGTCTGGCCTCGGACCTGCGTAAGCTCCTGGGCTCGGAATTTACTGACTTCCTCTCGCGCGGAGCCATAGAAGCCCTGATGCGCGATGCGTCCGCTCACCTGCAACGCCTCACCCACGGGCGATATGTGTTTGATATTGCGTATCGAGGGCGGGCGATCACGCTCCAAATTGTTGACCATGAAGATCAGCGTCGTGCCCGGCCCACCCATTCGCTGTCGGGTGGAGAAACGTTTCTGGCCTCGCTTGCCATTGCGCTCGCGCTGTCGCAAGGGTTTCGGACCGTGGCGACCGGTCGGGCGGTACAGACCTCAACTGAATGCCTGATTCTGGACGAAGGGTTCGGGACACTGGACCGGGAAGGCGTGCAGATGGTCACGGAGACCCTGCAAGAGTTGCGGGGTGAAGAAGGCCGGATGGTGGGTATCATTACCCATGTCGAAGAGGTCGCCGCGGCCATGCCGATGCGCATAGAAGTACGCAAAGGTGGCAGGACGAGCGAGATTACGGTATCAGGCTAAGGCATTCACTCTCTGGAAGAGGATGTTAAGGAGGACGGTCATGGCACTGCATTCAGAAACGGTCGGCCTTGTCGGACAACCTGTTGTCAGCGAAATCGACCCCCGGTGGGTCATGTCGTACGCGGCCGGACTCGACGACTATTTACCCTGTTATATGGACACCTGTCGGCCGGACGGGATCGTTGCCCATCCGCTCTTTCCGGTCTGTATTGAGTGGCCGGTCATGCTCGCCATGCGAGACAGTGCCCTGAAAAGAGAAGAGGCCCTCCGGGGCGTTCATGCCACGCACGATCTGGTCATTCACCGTCTTATCCGGGCGGGCGAAAAGCTGACAACGCAGGCAACGGTGGCCGGCGTTGAACAGCGTAAACCGGGGGCCTACCAGACTGTACGTTTTGATACCCGGGACTCCACTGGCCAGCCGGTCTGTTCGACCTGGTACGGAACGCTTTTTCGTGGGGTTGACGTCGAGGGAGATGATATCCCAGTCTCCGACCTGCCAGCTCCATTGGAAGCCCTCAATAAATCCAGTCCGACGAAGGCGGAAATTCCGGTGTCGATTTCGGCGGGGGCAGCCCATGTCTATACCGAGTGCGCGCGTATCTGGAATCCGATTCATACCGACCCAGCAGTCGCCGAGCAGTACGGATTGCCGGGGCTGATCCTGCACGGAACCGCAACGCTGGCGCATGGCATCTCCCGTGTCATTGCCGAGGAAACCGACGGCCACCCGGAACGGGTCAAACGGATAACCGGGCGCTTTGGTGCTATGGTGTTCATGCCCTCACGCCTGACCGTTCGGGTCGTGTCGCGGGAGGCGAGTACGGAGGGAGACGTGGTGCGGTTTGAGATACGGACTGAGGAGGGCAAACCTGCGGTTCGGGACGGAGCGGTTTTTTTAGGTCAATAAGGGTGCAGTCAATAAGGGCACGGAGAAGGAGGGGCGTATGCAACGCGGACTGATTTTCCCCGGAGGCGGGATGTCGCAGCGCGACATGATGGTCGTGGCCAAAGAAGCCGAAGCGGCCGGTTTTGATTCTCTGTATGTCACCGAAGCCTGGCGCAGCGCCTTTGTGCCGTTGACCGCACTCGCCCTGGCAACCGAACGGGTCCGTATTGGTTCCTACGTGCTGAACGCCTACGGCCGCAGCCCTTTTATTGCCGGCATGAGCGCGGTTGATGTGGACGAGATTTCCGGCGGGCGGTTGCTGCTTGGGGTCGGCAGCGGTAACCGCCATATTAACGCCGAATGGCAGGGCGTCCCACATGAAAAGCCCTATCAGAAAATGACCGAGTATATTGAAAACCTCAAACAAATCGTCCGTACTCCGGCCGGCTCGCGCGTCTCATACCAAGGCGAAATTCATCAGATGGACTGGGTTCCGGCCGTGACTCCTGTTCGTGAGAGTATTCCCATATACATTTCCGCTATTTTTCCACGCATGGTCCGCGTCGCCGGCCGGGTCGCGGATGGTATCGCTATGGGCGCGATATTATCCGCGCCGTACGCACGTGATGTGATTCAGCCCGCAGCCCGAAAATCTGCGGAAGAGGCGGACCGGGACCCGCACGCCCTCGGCTTTCTGATGGGCTCGTTTGTCTCAGTGCATGAGGAGCGTGAAACCGCCCGCCAGGCCGCGCGTGAAGCGGTCTGTCGTCTCTTCTCCCCCTTGCCGCATCCGTATTACGAGTACATGCTGCGGGAACAGGGTTTCTCGGCTGCCGCAGACGCAGCGTTGAAGTATGTACCTGAGGGAAATATCCAAAAAGCGGCAGAGGCCATGACCGATGAAATAATTGATACTGTCACCATCGCCGGGACTCCCGAAGAGTGCCGCCGCCGTCTGGCCGAATATGAGGGCGTGGTGGATGAAGTGCTTTTTGTCAACGTGTCCTACGCGTCGGGGGGTGCCGACATGATGGAGGGGTATCGGCGTTTGTTGGCGGTGTAAGGTCTCTTCCACGTCTGGTGAAGGCGCGCTTACGACAAAAGCTTGCTCAATGAGTCAGCGCGTCTGTGCGAGGCGGGCCAAAGAGCCGTCGCGGGGGAGGGCGGTCCACCCCTCCTGTTTGGCGGTCGCCATATGTTCCTGTGGAATGGGTTCGGTCTGATCCGTGGCCGCAGCCCACGCGACAAGAGCGGCCACGACCGCATCAAGCGCATCGTCGCTTTTCTCACATGCGCGTTGTGCGTCAACCGGCCAATCCAGCCAGGTTTTCGTTGCAGTAATCAAGCTGCGCGTCACGACGCATCGTTTTTCCTCGCCCGGCTTCTTCTTATAGCCGGTGGAAGGGAAACCCCAAATATGCAGAGCGGCAGCGGGATATACCTCGACAAAGCGACCGCGGCCGCTACGGTCGATCTGCCCGCTCTCGGAGAGCAGTCGGGCGGCGCGCATGGCCGTAACACCGATCAGGTCCGATGACACGCTCAACGGCCAGCGCTTGATGCGCTCACGCACGACGTGATCCGTCACTCGGTATCTGAGCGAAGCGGTACCGACCGCCGGCCACACGTTCCGACGCTGGTGCGTGTAAATGGCGGCGGCGAATGCGATCGGCCAGCCGAACGGGGCGTCGATGCCAACCTTGTCCGAGCGACCAAACATCTCCAGCAGTATCGCGTCGTCTGCTCCACACCGAAGCTCACGGATGCGGGCCTTCGGCTTAAGCCATTCGATGAGGCAATACGCTGTATTCTCCGGCTGCGCCGCCAAATCGACGCCGAGCGTCGTCGTATGTGGCATTCAGACACCTCCCGAAAGATTGCTTCAGCGACGTGGCGACTACTCTTCCGTTCGTATGGCGCGAAGATGCGTCTGCCTGGAGCAACGCCTAATATACGCGATCTCTACCGTGTCGTCCGAAACGATCCGATAGATAACCCGGTATCTATTCTTTGCTACCAAGAGGGCTCGGTACCCTTCAAAGGCATCGAACATGGCCGGACCCATGAAGGGAAATTCACCGAGGAGTTCCAGCTTATTGATGATCTGGTCTTGGATCGGAGAAGGCAGGGCTTCGAGTTCTTTGACGGCACGGGGAAGAAGTTTAACCTTTCGGTCCACGTCCCCGCTCTTTTCTGGCCCGTCGTGCTTTGAATTCAGCGAGGTTTATACTCTTACCGGCCTGAGAGTCTCGTTCGGCTTCCGCCAGCCGTTCCCGCCAGTCAGGCTGGCTCATCTCCTCTAAGGTCGCAACCATCCCGGCATAATCTTCATAGTTAACAAGCAGGGCCGCCGGCCGGCCTCTTTGCGTGATCACGACAGGGTCCCGTGTCTTTTTCACGCGCTCAACAATTTTCTTGGCTTGACTCTGGAGGTCTGAGATCGGAACGATTGTTTCCATAAGGACATATAGACTTATCTATATAGATAAGTCTATAGCCAAGTAAATGGATATTTTAGGGGGGCGTCGGCAAGGGACTCGGAGCCCCTTGCCGACGCCCGCTACTAGCTCTTGGCCTTCTTCTCGTCGATGCTGTCGAACACCTGCTTGGCGAGCCGCAGGCCGTTGACGCCGACTGGCCAGCCGCCGTAGTGGGCGAGGTGGATCATGATCTCGTTGATCTTGTCCCGGCTGACGCCGATGTTGAGCGCGCCGCGGATGTGGACCTTGAGTTCCGGGTCGCGGCCCAGCACGGTCAGGGCAGCCATGGTGATCATTGAGCGCTCTTGGATGGCCAGGCCGTCCCGGCCCCAAACATCGCCGAACAGATTTTTCACCGTGATATCCAGAAAATCTTCGTGCATGCTGCCCGGTCGGGGTTCCACGCCGAAGAGTTCTTTCATTTTTGCCGCACCCTTTTGATACCGTTCGGACTCTGCCATATTCGCCTCCTTCTGTGTTGTGAGATCCATGCCCCCTACCTTGCCTGGCAGGGGTCCGTTGTCTAGTATCAGACCGGCTGTTCTGTCGTCAAAACCGAAAAAGAGTATCTGATGTCTCTCGAAATTACCGTTCACGAACTCCAGGCCAAACAAAACGCGGGGGAAGACTTCGTGCTGCTCGATGTCCGCGAGGCCGAAGAAGTGGCGCTGGTTCAGCTCCCGCACTCGGTCCATATGCCGATGGGTGATATCCCCAGCCGTTTGCACGAGCTCGACCCTGAGACCGAAATTATAGTCTACTGCCACCACGGAGTGCGGAGTCTGCGGGTTGCCCACTTCCTGCATCAGCACGACTTTGCTCGGGTCGTCAGTCTCGCGGGCGGAATAGACGCCTGGGCCAACGAGATCGAACCGAGTATGGCCCGATACTAAATCCGTATTGAGATAGGAGCGCTATGAGTGAACTGCCCGATCCCCAGACTCCGGGGCCTCTGCACGGTATTCGCGTGGTTGAATGTGGTCACATGGTTGCGGCTGCGTATGCGGGTAAGCTGATGGCCGACCTGGGTGCGGAGGTAATCAAAGTCGAAGAACCGGGCGGCGATCGTGCCCGGCAGCGCGGGCCGTACCCGGAGAATATCCCCCATCCTGAGAAGAGTGGGCTGTTTCTGTATCTGAATACGAATAAGCGGGGGGTGACGCTGGACTTGGAGACGGTAAAAGGCCGGGAGTTGTTCCAGCGGCTGGTCAAAGATGCGGATGTCGTAGTCCATAATTATCATCCCACCCAGCTCGCCTCCCTGGGCCTGGAGTATGAAGCCCTAGCCCAGTACAACCCTAACTTGGTGCTGACCTCGATTTCCCCCTTCGGCCAGACCGGCCCGCACCGGGAGTACACCGCGCATGATTTGACCATGTGGAGTGCGGGCGGCATTGTCTTTCTGGGCGGAGCGGGCGGACGACCGGACCTGCCGCCCCTCAAGGCCGCCGGTCAACAGGCCGGATTCCAGGCTGGGGTCAACGCCGGTATTGCCTCCCTGGGAGCACTGTACGCCCGACTCAGTACTGGCAGAGGCCAGCACATCGATATCTCAGTCCAAGAGTGTCTGGTCGCTATTATGGAGAATAACTATATTGCCTGGCCGTACGATCAGACGACACCGTCGCGACTGGGCTTTCGGTTGATTCCCCAGGATGTCCTGCCCTGCCGCGACGGCTATATTTATGTGCTCGCGGTCGAAGAGCACCAGTGGCAAAACGCGGTTGAGTTGATGGGCAATCCGGACTGGGCGAACACCGAGCTCTTCCAGGGTTTTTTGTCTCGCTCAGTCAACTGGGACGCCCTGAAAGCGCTGCTGGAAGACTGGTTGCAGGACAAGTCGGTCCACGAGGTTTACCACGGGGCGCAGCAACGGCGCGTGCCGTTTGCGCCGGTTTCGACCATGGGCGACCTGCTCAAATCCGAACATCTCAATGCGCGCGGATTTTTTGCCGAGATCGGGCATCCTGAAGCCGGCACTCTCCGCTATCCGGGTGCACCGTTCAAGTTTGCCGCCTCGCCATGGACCCTGCGTAGTCCGGCCCCGTGCCTGGGCCAGCACAACGCGGAAGTCTACTGCGGACAGTTGGGGCTTGCGCCGGAAGAGTTGCAGTCGTTGCAAGCAACGAAGGTGATCTGAGAGCATCAGAAGAAGGTGTGAAGAATGATGTCTGAGCAGTTACCGTTATCAGGTGTTCGTGTCGCCGATTTTACCTGGGTCTGGGCCGGGCCATTCTGTACCTTGCAACTGGCCCATCTGGGAGCCGAGGTCATTCGGATCGAGTCGGAGAGCCGCCTGTGTGTCACGCGCCGTATTCCACCGGTTGCCGATGAGGAGGCCGGGCCGAATCGTTGTGGGTATTTTAATCAGTACAACCAGGGCAAACACTCCATCTGCCTCGATCTGAAGAAGCCGGAAGGACTGGACATCGCAAAAAAGCTGGTGGCGGCCAGCGATATCGTTGCTGAGAATTTTGCCGCGGGCGTGATGGACAGGATGGACCTGGGCTATGACACGCTGAAGGCCATGAAGCCCGATATCATCATGATTGCGCTCTCCGGCTATGGTGCGACCGGGCCGGAAAGCCCGTATGTGTCCTACGGTCCGGCCCAGGTGCCGATGAGCGGGTTGGCCTCTATGACGGGCTTTCCTGACTTCCCCCCGATGAGCGTCGGGTTTTCCTATGGCGACCCGAACGGTGGGTTGCACGGCGCTTTTGCGGTGCTGGCCGCGCTGATGCACCGTGCCCGCACCGGGGAGGGGCAGTATATTGACTTGTCGCAGTGGGAGACTTCGGTGGCTCTGGTGGGCGAAGGGATCATGGCTCAGGAAATGAACGGCGCCGCGCCGCAGCGGATGGGCAACCGTGACCCGTATATGGCTCCGCACGGTCTGTTCCGCTGTCAGGGGGAAGACCGTTGGGTCAGTATTGTGGTGGCAGACGACGCCGAGTGGCAGCAGCTATGCGCCGCTATGGGGAAAACAGACCTGGCCAAGGATGCTCGTTTTGCGACGCTGGCAGACCGGAAGGACAATGAAGACGCCCTCGAGGCCGCGGTCACGGACTGGACGACAACATTGTCCGCGGAAGAGGTCACCCGCACGCTCCAGGCGACGGGTCTGGCCGCCTTTCCTGCCATAACCAATAAGGAACTGGCCGAAGACGAGCACCTGCACTCTCGGCCCTTCTTTACCAGGCTTGAGCATCCGGAGGTCGGCGTGCGGCAACATGCCGGCGTGCCGTGGAATTTCTCGGACACTCCGTGTCAGGTCCGTCGGCCCGCGCCCTGTCTGGGCCAGGATACCGAGGACGTTTTACAGCGTGTGTTGGGCTATTCGGCAGACGAAGTCGCCGCCCTCAAGGACAACGAGGTCTTAACCTGAGGACGGCTGGCCCTTCTGAAAAATAATTCCATGCGCTTGTCCCTCCGTTTTCTCCCTTTGCTGGTTGGGATTCTCCTGCTGCACGGCGGCGCGGCAGGTCCGGCCCACGCCCAGCTCGGCGGTATGGTCATGGAGCTGTATGGGACGGTCAGCCTGGCGCCGGGTCATCAGGTCGTGACGCTGGCCGTGGGCAAAGGAGAGACGCTGCGTTTTCGGATCCGGGATGTGGAGAGCCGTCATGCCGATTTCTCGGTCGTCAACTTTCTGTCCGAAATTCGTCAGCGCGAGCCGAGTCTGTATATCAAGGGGCCGGCGCATTATGTGGACCTGTTGCGCAAGGAAGAGCCCGAAAAACGTCTGCTCAAACTCACCGGTGCATACTATCCGAGCGCCCGGAATTTCGTGCTGAGCCGGGTGCGGCCGGTCCGGCCGGGCGAGCAAAACGAGCGACGCTTCTAACTCCCGGTATCAAAGGACTGCACGATATCAGCGAGATAGAGAAGCGCGGCATTTCCTGTCTGCTATACCACTGATGAAGGAGGACGGCAGGATGAGCGAAAAAAAGAAAGCGATTGTGGTCGGGGTTGGAGCAGAGGTCGGGGTTGGTGGGGCTGTCTGCCACCGCCTGGCACGTGAGGGCCTGCATGTGTTTATTGCCGGGCGCACCCAGGAAAAGCTGGAGCATCTCGTGCGGAGCATTCAGACCAAGGGCGGAACCGCGACCGGGGTGGTGACGGATACCACGCGCGAGCCCGATGTCCTTCGTTTGTTTGAGAGTGCTGAAAACGAGGGTGACGGCGTGCTGGACTGCGTGGTGTATAACGCGGGCAATAATTTCCCCAAGCCACTGCTGGAGACCGAAGCCGAGTTCTTTGAGCAGGTCTGGCGAGTGGGCTGTCTGGGCGGCTTTCTGGTCGGCCGGGAAGCTGGCCGGCGTATGATTCCCCGCGGTCGGGGAACCATTATTTTTAGCGGCGCGACCGCCTCGATTAAGGGTCGACCGCCGTTCGGTTCATTTGCCTCAGCCAAAGCGGCCCTGCGCTCGCTGTCGCAAACCATGGCGCGCGACTGGGGACCGCAGGGGATACACGTAGCGCATGTGATTATCGACGGTGGTATCAACGGCGACCTGCTGAACACCCGCCGCCCACAGCTCAAAGAGCAGCGTGGAGAAGACGGTCTGCTGGATGTGGATGCCATTGCCGATACCTATTGGCATCTCTATACCCAGGATAAAACCGCCTGGGCCCAGGAAATCGATCTGCGACCGTATAAAGAGACATTTTAAGCCTGGGTCCGGGGAGGACCGAAAGAAGAGGGGCGTATGGATTTTGGCTTACTGTTGCCGTTTCGGAATCCGAAACAATGGGAAGTGCCGTTTCCGCAACTCTACGAGGAGCATATCGAGCAAGCGGTCCTGGCCGAGGAGTTGGGCTACGATCATATCTGGACGACCGAGCACCATTTTGCGGACGACGCCTGGTCGCCCTCCCTGCTGCCGATCCTGTCCGCCATGGCCATGAAAACCAGCAGGATTCGACTCGGGACCTATATTATCATCCTGCCCCTGCATAACCCGGTGCGGGTCGCGGAAGATGCCGCGACCGTTGACATTCTCTCCAACGGCCGGCTCGACCTGGGTCTCGGCCAGGGCTACTGGCTGAGCGAGTTCGCCAGTTTTGGGATTCCGCGCAAAGAGCGTGCGGCGCGGCTCGAAGAAGGAACCGAGATCATCCGGCGCTGCTTTACCGAGGACAGCTTCTCTTATGAAGGCAAGCACTACCATCTGCGCGAAGTGATCCTGGCTCCCAAGCCCGTCCAAAAACCCCACCCGCCGATCTGGATTGCGGCGATGGCGGAAAAATCGGTCGCCCGGGCCGCGCGGCTGGGCTATCACCTGGGCGGCAGCGGTGGGGCTGATTTGCAGCAGATGTATGATGCCGGGCTTCAGCAGTATGGCCGTAATACGGACGACTATCACATTGCCCAACTGCGGGCGGTCTATGTGGCCGAGAGCCGAGAACAAGCCTGGGACGACGTGGAACCGCATCTGCACTATATGATGAGTTCCTATGACCGGCGCTTCAAGGAGGCTGACGACCTGCCCTGGAGTGACTCGGTCATGTCCACCCCCACGGTGCCACCGGTAGGCGAGCTGCGCCACGTCAAGGACCTGTCCTTTTTCCAAGCGCCGCTCATCATCGGCACCCCGGATGATGCCCTTCAGGAGATCGAGCGCTACAGCGCGGAAACGCGCGTTACCCATCTGGTGATGTGGATGCAGATGGCCGGACTCGATCCGAAGAAATCACAGCGGTCAATGGAGCTGTTTGCCAAAGAAGTCATGCCGCATTTCCGGTAGGAGGAGGCCCTCTTATGCCGTCCACCGCACGTGTTGCTGGTATATGTGATCCGGCATTCAATGCCGTCCGTGAAGCGCTTGAGCAAAACCTGACCGATGGCAATGAGATTGGCGAGTGTGTCGCCGTTGTTGTGCATGGGAAGACGGTTGTTGATTTGTGGGGTGGGTATAAGGATAGGGCACGGACGCAGCCTTGGGAGCGCGATACGCTCGTATGCATGTTCTCGGTCGGAAAGCCGCTCTCCATCCTGCCGGTGTTGATCCTCGCAGATCAGGGTCGGATTGACCTTGACGGACCCGTCTCCCGCTACTGGCCGGAGTTTGGCCAAGCCGGGAAAGAGCACCTTACCGTCAGTCAGGTGATTTCTCATCAGGCGGCTATTCCTGGTGCGCTCAAGGCTCGAAAAGGCGATGCCTACCATTGGGGAAACATGGTCCGGGCTATCGAGGAACAAGAACCGTTATGGGAGCCTGGGACGAACGGATGCTATCATACGGTGAGCCTGGGCTATCTGACTGGCGAGTTGGTGCGACGCGTTACTGGAAGAACCATCGGCCAATTCTGGCGCGAAGAAATAGGTATGCCGCTCAACATCGACTATCATTTTGGTCTGTCCGCGGCGGATCAGCAGCGCTGTGCGGAAATATACGAAGCCCCTCACGGACCGTTTATGGATGCGATCCGGGATACGAACACCCTCCTCGGCAAATGCTGGGTTCCATTGCCGCTACAGGACCACGAAGAGAATTTTAACAGCGAATTGTATCGGGCTGCGGAGATGCCGTCTTTTAACGGTCAGGGTGTCGCCCGTGGTGTTGCCCGGTTATTTTGCCTCTTGGCCTGCGGGGGTGAACTTGAGGGCAGGCGTCTGCTCAGTCAGACTTTGGTTGACCATGCCATGACCGAGGCGTGGTATCAGACCGACGCGCTTGGGCTGACGTGTCGGATGTCGAACGGTGGCTTTATGCTGCGCAACCCCGAATTAACCGCGTATAATCACAATCCCAGATCGTTTGGACATCTGGGTCTGGGTGGAGCCATCGCCTTTGGTGACCCGGACGCCAAACTGGGCTTTAGCTTTTGTGGTAATCGCATGGCGCCAATAGGTGATCTTGGACCGTATGCGAGCCGGTTGCTCCAGGCGACAGAGTCCTCACTGTAGGCCCGAAGTCCGTTCGTTCCTCATCAGCAGCCCGGACGATGGTCATGCCGCATCTTCGGTAAGCGGGCGAGATGGGAGAACGGGTAGGTATCAAAGCCATCTCTTGGTATGCTGTAGGTGGAGGGTCCGATGACGAGTGTCCCAACATGTGGGCAGAGTCCGCCGCTGGTGCTGCATACGCGCCCGGCAATCGACATGAGCCCTGAGCAATTCTATGAGTTCTGCTTGATTAACCGCGAGTGGCGCATTGAGCGGACCGCTGAGGGAGACCTGCGGATTATGGCACCAGCCGGAGGAGGAACGGGCAGTCGGAATGCGATCATCACGTCAATGCTCACAACCTGGGCGTTGCAAGACGGAACGGGCGTCGCCTTTGACTCTTCTACCGGATTTACCCTGCCCAACGGGGCAACCCGTTCCCCTGATGCCGCCTGGGTGCAACGCGCCCATCTGGCAGTATTGACCGCCGAACAAAAAGAGAAATTCCTGCCCCTCTGCCCTGACTTCGTGATTGAATTACGCTCCCCATCCGATGACCTCGGGAGTGTGCAGGAAAAGATGCAGGAATACCTAGATAATGGGATGCAGTTGGGCTGGCTGATTGATCCCTCCACACGACAGGTCTACGTCTACCGTTCGTCTGCCGCAGTTGACCGTGTGGACGATCCCCCCCGCGTATTAGGAGACCCCGAACTCCCCGGCTTCGTGCTGGAGACGACACATATCTGGGAACCTCCGTTTTGAGGCAGGGCGAGTCCACAAGGCCCACCATTCTCTCCTTTACAACTCCGGGTGCTGCTTATGCCACTCGGTGGCCTGTTCATACGCATGGCCAACCTGACAGATCGTCTGCTCGTCAAATGGCTTGCCGGCAATCTGAAGACCGACAGGTAAACCATCCGTATCAAAGCCGCACGGCACCTGAATGGCCGGCAGGCCGGTGAAATTGAAAATCGGCGTATAGACGCTGAAGTCCGCGGAAACGATGCTCAGACCGGGCGAGCCTTCGGCAATGGGGTTCACCTGAAAGCCGGCGGTGGGCAGCATCAGGACATCGACGCTGGTGTCGAGGGCGTTGAGGAGATCGTCCCGCACCTGGGCGCGGACCTGGGCACCCATCATATATTGCGCACCACTGACCAGGAGACCGTAGGCCACAAAAAGCTTGGCATGGGGATTATATTTCTCTCCGCAGTTGCGCACATTGTCCACGTGGATGGCAGCGCACTCGGAAAATAATCCCGGCCACTCAATGGCCTGGAGTTGGCTCAGCGTAATGGAAGGCACGTCGACAATTTCTGCTCCGAGGCGCTCGAATTGTTGTACCGCCTGGTTATAAGGTCCGAGCAGCTTGGGGTCACAGTTGTCTTCATAAATGGAGCGCAGCAGCCCAATCCGCATACCCGTAATGTCCTGACCGATTTTCTCGGTAAAGTCCGGCACAGGTGTATTTGCCGAGGCTGGGTCCAACGGGTCATAGCCGGCACAGCCTTGCAGCATCAGGGCCGCGTCGGTCACGGTTCGGGCGAGCGGGCCGGTATGGTCGAGGCTCCACGAGAGCGGATACACGCCCGCTCGACTGACACGCCCATAGGTGGCTTTGAGTCCGACAATGCCACAGCACTGGGCCGGCCAGCGAATGGAACCGCCCGTACACGAGCCCATCCCGGCATAGGCCATTCCGGCGGCAGTAGAAGCCGCGGTGCCACTGCTCGACCCGCCGGCGTCATGGGCCAGGTTCCAGGGATTATGCGTGGGCTGGTAATAGGACTGCTTGGTGGGAAAGCCATAGGCAAACTCATAGGTCGCGGTCTTGCCCAGGACCAGTGCGCCGGCTTCCTTGAGTTTTGCCACAGAGGTGCAGTCCTTCTCGGCGACATAGTGCTCCAGCGATTGGGAGCCGCAGGTGGTTGGACCGCATTCGTAGATGTCTTTGATGCCGATGGGGACGCCGTGCAGTGGGCCACGATAGGCCCCGCGCTGAATCTCGGCCTCAGCAGCCCGGGCCGCTTCCATCACCTCATCTCTGAAAACCGCATTAAAGGCATGGAGCTGAGGTTCGAGTTGCTCCACTCGATCCAGCATGGCCTGGGTGACCTCGACCGGGGAGACGTCTTTTCGCTGAATGTTCCCGGCCAATTCCTCAATCGGCATATAGGAGAGTTCTCGGGCAGCCGTCATGATGCTCCCCCTTTCTTATCGAGCGCGTGTACCAGCACAGGCTCGCTCTCCGGCATGCTCATGCCCTCAACCAGTTGGCGGGACTGCCGCATATCTTCCACGATCCGCTGCCAGCGTAAGAGGTTTTCATACGGGATCACCAATTTATCGAGTTCGGCATCCGTCAGCTCAAGATCCCATTCGGCGAGTTTGGCTGCAATGAGGGCTTTGGCGTCCATGTCCTTCTCCTATTTCAGCTCCGTTTCCACAAAGACGAACTCGTAGTCGTTGGCGTTAATCACATCGTGTTCGACTCCGACATTCCGAAAATAAGGGACGCCCTGGGTCAACTCGGCTTCGTGGTCGCCGTCCGGGGCTTTCAATAACAATGTCCCTGTGGTCATGGGCACGACCACATAGTCGTACTCGTGCCGATGGTAGCCGGTGGCCGCCCCTGGAGCAAAACGCCATTCCGTTACGCGTACGCGTTCATTCTCGATGAGGACGGTTGAGCGAGCTTGCTCTTGCGACATACAACCCTCCTTCCCTGTTGCTGTGGAAAGAGCGTAGCGCAAGAATTTTGAGATGCAACAGACCTACGAACGATCAACAGCTACCCACTCACGCTGCATCCGGTCCGGGTGGAGGCCCAGGCGTGGCTTCCGCTCGGGAATAATCTGATAACAGGTGGACTGAACGGTCCCGAGTCCACGGACCGTCTTATACCCGGCTGACTGCTGCCAGCGCTGGCAATCTGTGGTGCTACCCCAAGAGCTGAGCAGGACGTAGTGCACGGGTGCGTGCTGCGGAACAATGCCGCCGAGTTGGGTAAAGACGTAGGGGGTATGGATACGCTCGTTCTTGAGTGCCTCATAGGGCAGGATACCAAAGCTCGAAATATCCGAGAGCGCGACAGTGACCTGACCGGACTCCGTGTCTGAAAGCGGTGTATCCCGGAGCAGCATGGTTTCATTCAGGATGGTCCCGGTCGCTTCCTCGTTGTCCGCCAGTATCCGTCCCTTGCGGATGTAATAGGCCGTCCACCATTTTTCTCGGGCTTCATCCTGCACCTTCACATGCTCACGCTCGCGCTGCCAGTCTTCCATAGCTTCAAGCGTGTCAAATTTGGCAAAGAAGAGCCACCAGGAAGTTCCCGCAATCGGTCCGCCATAGGTTTCCCGAAAGCCCCCCTGCGCTATGGCATGGGGCATGAACTGTTCATGGCGTTTGATGTAGGCGTCCAGGAGTTCCGGGCGTGGACGAAAGCCGCCTTCGGCAATGTGTAAGGTAGATGGTAAATCCTCAGCCATGGCATCCTCCCTTCTTCAGCACAAGGAGCGCTGGGGCGAGTGTACTCAGTTGCGATTTGAGAGGCAAGTTTGCGAGTGGGAATATCTCATCCCCTCTTGGGAAGGGTGCCGCAACGCGGCGGGGTGGGTTTCAGCCGGTTGAGTAGGCTGTGTCAGGGCGGGGAGGGCCAGACCGGAGGAATCCACCCCGGCCCTTCGGGCCACCCCTCCAAGGAGAGGAGTGGGTATGGAAGGCTTTTGTCCGGCGCGGCAAAGTGCTATGCGGCAGGGGAGGAGGACCCTATGCCAACATCAAAGTCTGCCGCAATCCGCGCCAAGCTGGATCACCCGGTTATTGATTCAGATGGCCATATGATCGAATTTGAACCCGGCTTTCTCGACTATCTCAAGCGAGAGGGCGGAGCCTCCATGGTCAAGCGCTTTCTCTCGCCCGAGCGCAACTCTGGAGGCTGGGGCCGCTTGTTCCGCTGGTATGGGCTGTCGCCTGAAGAGCGGCTGGACCAACGTGCGACGCGCTCGCCGTGGTGGCCGTTGCCGACCAAGAACACCTTGGACCGCGCAACTGCCATGTTGCCCAAGTTGCTGTCCGAACGGATGGACGCCATCGGCCTGGATTTCACCGTTCTCTATCCGACGCTGGGCCTCCAGTTCCCGCATATTGAAAACACCGAAATACGCCGGGCAAGCTGCCGGGCGCTCAATACCTTTCATGCCGAGTATTTCCGCGAGTATGCCAGCCGGATGACCCCGGCGGCCGTCATTCCCATGCACACGCCGCAGGAGGCGATTGAAGAGCTTGAGTTTGTGGTCAACGAACTCGGTCTCAAGGCGGTGATGATGGCCGGGCATGTGCAGCGTCCCATTCCGGTTGTCGAACGTGCCGCCCCGGAGGTTGCCGAGCACGCGTTTTGGCTGGACACCTTCTGTCTGGACAGCGCGTATGACTACGACCCGGTCTGGGCGCGTTGTGTCGAGCTGAAGATCGCGCCGACCTTTCACTCGCCGGCCATGGGCTGGGGCAGCCGAACCTCCATCTCGAACTATATGTATAACCACATCGGACATTTTGCCGCCTCGGGCGAGGCGCTGTGTAAAGCCATGTTCATGAGCGGCGTCACGCGGCGCTTTCCGACGCTTAAGTTCGGCTTCCTGGAAAGTGGGGTCGGCTGGGCGTGTAATCTGTATGCCGATATGATCGGCCACTGGGAGAAGCGCAACGGGAAGAAGATGGACAACTACGACCCGGCCAATCTGAACCCCGAGCAATTGCTCGATCTGTATCAACGCTATGGCGGCAAATGGGCCGAGGAGTATCCCGGCCGTCTGATCGATGGAAAAAACCTGATGGGCGGGACGCGGGAAGATCCGAACACGCTGGATGACTGGGCGCGCTGCGGTATTGAAACAGCCGAGGACATCAAAGATCTGTTTGTCCACAATTTCTATTTCGGTTGCGAAGCCGACGACCCCATGAATGCCACTGCGTTTAATGCTCGTCTGAATCCGTTTGGCGCTCGTCTCAAGGCTATTTTCAGTTCGGACATCGGTCACTGGGATGTGCCTGACATGGAAGAAGTCCTGGAAGAAGCCCACGAGTTAGTCGAGCACGAAGTGATCTCCGCAGATGACTTTCGGGATTTTGTCTTTACTAATCCGACCACGCTGTGGACGGGGACTAATCCTGACTTTTTCAAAGGCACGGTGGTGGAGAAGGCGGTGGACAAGCTGCTGGCTCAAGAGACCGCGTAACTGCGCGGGATAATAGAGGAGTGCCATGGCCTACGAGCTGTTGATCAAAAACGGAACCGTTGTGGATGGCACGGGTGTGGCCCGCTATCAGGCCGATATTGGGGTGGCGCAGGGCCGGATTGTTGAAATAGCTCAAACCGGAACGCTCGGTGGGAGTGCCAGCCGCGTTATTGATGCGTCCGACCTGATTGTTGCCCCTGGCTTTATTGATCCCCACACCCACTACGACGCCCAGGTCTGCTGGGACCCGCTGATTTCCTGTTCTTCGTGGAATGGGGTGACGAGTGTAGTGATGGGCAATTGCGGGGTAGGGCTTGCGCCGTGTCTGCCCGATAAGCGGGAAGTGCTGGCCTGGGATTTGGTCAATGTGGAGGGGATGTCCTTTGAGGTGTTGTCACAGGGCGTGACCTGGGAGTGGGAGAGCCTGGCGGATTTCATGGTCGCCCCGTTTCGGACGGGTATGGGCATCAATCTCGGTTTTTTGGTGCCGCTGTCGCCGATTCGATCCTATGTCATTGGGGAAGCCGCCCAAGAACGCGGGGCAACGCCTGAAGAGACCCTGCGGATTGCGACCCTCCTGCGAGAAGGCGTCCAGGCCGGGGCGCTCGGTTTTTCCACCACCGTGGCTACGCAACACGTAGGCTTCAAGGGCCGCCCCCTGGCGTGTCGTCTCGCCAGTCGGGACGAGCTGCGGGCCTATGCTCAGGTGCTGCGCGACCTCGGGCAAGGCGCGATTGAGGTGAACCTGGGTGGTGCCGGGTCATCCATCCTGCCCTCGGGCAGTCCCGAGCTGATTGATTTCCTGCTGGTCGAAAGCCAGCGTCCGGTCACCTGGCTGTCGGTGCAAACGCGGAGCGACCAGCCAACCGCCCACCGCGAACTGCTGACCAACACCGACGGGCTGATTAAACGGGGAGGCATTCCCCAGGCGAGCTGCCAACCTACAGAGCTACAGTTCAATCTGCGCAACCCCTTCATCTTGGGCGCGTATGACGTGTGTCACTCATTGTTTAATTGTAGCGCTGAGGAACAGGCGCGGATCTATGCTGATCCGACATTTCGGGCCGAGTTCCGAGCGGCGTGCGCGGCAACGCCCAAAGCCTTCAGTGGCCAGTGGCAGCAGACGCAGGTGTGCAAGGTCGGCAAACCCGCGCATCAGGCCTGGCTGGGGAAAAGCATTGCGGAACTGAGTCAGCAGGCTGGCACGGAGCCCTTTGACACCTTTTTCGATCTGGCCCTGGCTGACGATTTGGCGACCGAGTTCTCCCTGGCCATGCTGAATTTCGATCTCGACTTGGTTGAGGAAGTCATTACGGACCCGCGCGTATTGATCGGCCTGTCGGACGGCGGAGCGCATGTCGATATGCTGTGTAACGCCGGCTATCCGACCTATCTGCTCGGCACCTGGGTGCGCAGGCGTCAGGCCATGAGTCTGGAACGAGCGGTGCAGCGCATCACCTCCGAACCTGCCCGGTTTTTTGGGGTGTTGGATCGGGGTGTGATTGCAACCGGTAAAGCCGCAGACTTGGTGGTCTTCGATCCCGACACGGTTGATGCTGGGGAAAAAGTGATGCTGAACGATCTGCCGGGGGGAGAGCGACGCTTCGTGCAACGCGCCGAGGGCATATACGCTGTCGTCGTGAACGGGGAGATCGTGCTCACTCACGGCGAGCACTCCGGAGCGCTGCCGGGGCAGATGGTGCGCGCGGGTTGAGAGCGCGTTGCCCGACGATTAATCGTCAGCGCGCGGTAAGGAGGATGCATGAAATTCGCTATTCTCTATAACACCGACTATTACCCTGACATCCACGGCTCGGCTGAGCAGTATTACAACCAGATTCTTGAACAGGTCGAATTGGAAGAAGAACTCGGCTTTGACGCGGTCTGGTTTGGCGAGCACCATTACTCGGGCTATTCGTTCGGGTCGCCGCCTGTCATCGCCATGGCGGCCGCCGGCCGGACCAAACGCATTCGACTCGGGACTGGCATCTCCCTGGTACCGCTTAATAACCCTATCCGGCTGGCCGAAGAGTATGCCATGCTGGATGTGCTCTCCGGTGGCCGCCTGGAGTACGGCATCGGCAGAGGCTTTCTGAAATATTCGCATAAAATTTTTGGGGTAGACGAAGCGGAAAATACCGAACGCTATCACGAGGGGACGGATATTATCTGTACAGCCTGGACGAGTGCGCAGCCCTTCTCGTATCGCGGTAAGTTCTGGGAGCTTGAAGACTACACATTTTTTCCCAGTCCACTGCAAAAGCCCCATCCGCCTATCTATGCTTCCGGAGCGATTACGCCCGAGAGTTATCAGTGGGCCGGTCAGCGGGGCTTTCATCTGGCGACCGCTTTTTTCTTACCCAATCAAGAGCACGTCCAGGAGTGCATCGGCCTCTACCGTCAAGCGCTTCGGGAAAACGGCCATGAGCCGACAGACCACGATATCGCCGGCGTGTATCAAATGTATTGCGGCGAGTCGAACGAAGAAGCCCGGCGCAACGGCGGTCAGCACGCGCTGACGTATTACGCCTTCTTTGGGGCCCTGGCCCAGCGTGGCGCCTTAACCTCTCAGTCATTTACCTACCACAAAGGGACGATCTCGCATCTCTTTGCCGGGCTGACCTTCGAGGATCTGGACAAGCGCAACCTCGTCCTGGTTGGTGACCCGGAAAATCTGATTGAGCGTATCCGCTGGGCCAAAGAATTCTACGGCACGAATTATCTGATTCTTGAAATCGCCCAGGGCGGCATGAAGCACGAACACGTCGTGCCCTCGCTCGAACGCTTTGCCAAATATGTCATGCCCGCATTTCGGGATGAAGCGTGAGGTTCCCCCTCCAACCTGTCTCTTGCCATATGTCCCTAAAATATGAAAGAGTCAGTGCAGCCGCCTGCTACCGGTGACAGGCGGGTCAATCTCAAACCGTAGAACGAGAAAAAAGGGAGGACTGCATATGCATATTATGTCTTTCTCGGAACGTGAATACGTCGATGTCTCCGAGGATGCGATTATCGAAAACGGGAGTAGCTATTTTGGTCTCCCGAACACCATGTTTAACCCCGACCGAGGCGGCCAGCTCATGAATGAGTATCTGGACGAGCGGGTCTATGCCGAAGAGTTGGGCTTTGATGGCGTCATGCTCAACGAGCACCACCAGACCCCGTTTTGTGGTGGTGGGGTCATGGATGTGGAAGCCGCCATTCTGGCCCGTATCACCAAGCGGGTGAAAATTGTCCTGCTCGGCAACCCACTCCCGGTGGGCGATCCGCTGCGACTGGCCGAAGAGTTGGCCACGATTGATATGATTTCCGGTGGCCGTCTGGTACCGGGTTGGGTGCGTGGCGCGGGCACGGAACAACTCGCCAATAACATCAACCCGGCCTACAATCGGGAGCGCTTTAACGAAGCCCATGAATTCATCCAACAGGCCTGGACCAAACCGGGGCCGTGGCGTTATGAGGGTAAACACTATCATTACCGGAACGTGAATCCCTGGCAGCTGCCGGTGCAGAAGCCGGTGCCGCAACAATGGATTCCGGGGCTGATCAGCCCGGAAACCGTCATTTGGAGTGCCAAACACCGCTATCCCTATGTGGCGCTGGGCACCAATGTCGAAGCCACGGTCGAGATGGTGAATCTGTACGCCGATGTCGCCGAGCAGGAAGGCTATCAGGCCGGGCCGGAAAACTTCGGCTATCTGCAGAACGTGTGTGTGGCAGAGACAGAGGAGAAGGCGCATGAGTTGGCCAGGGGCTTTGTCTTTGGTGGCGGATTCGGTTCGTTTGCCCGCGCCGAATGGATGTTCCCCCCGGGCTACAACTCCAAGGCCGCGACCAAGCGTCTGGCGCAAGCCCTGACCGACCCGCGTACCGGCGCCGAAATCATCAAGCATACGCAGGGTGAGATTGACGTCGAAGAAATCAAGCGAAGTATTGACGCGGGTTTCCAGGCCTCGCTTGACAGCGATCTGATTATGGCCGGCACACCGGAGACGGTGATGAAAAAGATTCGGAAAATGTGCGAAACACTCCGACCCGGCATCATGGGCCTGTGGTATCACCACGGCCCGATGGATTTTGAGCAGCGTAAAACCTGCTTGCGTCTGCTGGGCCAGGAAGTCCTGCCGGCCATGCGTGAAATGGCCAAGGAACTCGACCTGCCTGGGCCGTTTGAGATGGCGCCAGGTTCGCGTCCGCTGCCGGCCTCCGGCAAACGCGAACAGATCGTGCCCGATATCGCCGCGGCCTAATGCGTGGCTCAGGTTAAGCAAGGAAACAGGGGTGGTCCTACGGACCGCCCCTGTCACCCGCCTCCGCGCTCACGATTGAGGCTATCCTCATGAGCCCCGGTCACGACCACCACGTCGATCACCTGTACGCCCGCACGACCGACGAAGCGCAGGCAGTCATCAGCTAAGAGACAGCGTTGACAGCCGGGCTTTTAGTGAAAGTCCATGACGTTGTGATAATAATCCCAATAGCCACGGATGGCGCTCTCGGTTAAGAGGTTTTCCTGATTTTCTCTCCCCGTCCCACCGAAGGCGAGTAGGGAGCATTCGTCCTTTTCCTGGGCGATAGCTTGCTGGACCAACTCGGTGGCATAGCCGTCTTCCATGGAAATATAGCCGGCCGGACCGACCAGATTGGCCTGCTTGATGCGGATGTTACGGATTTCTTCGTCATCATCTTCATAGCCAAAGAAGGTAAACAGCAGTTCAAACTGATCCGGCTCCTTGGGCAGGATATGTCGGGTCGCCAGCGTATTTTGAATCTGCTGGACAACCAGGCAGGGAAAAATCATCTGAATGTGGTTGGTTAATTCCAGCTCGAATTCCTTGCGTGAGGTGAGGAGTGAAGGGTCGGCTAAAGTGTAGTCCGTTTGGTAACTGCGGATGTTCTTGCCGGTGTAGGCGGCCCGCTCTTCCTGCTCCGTCTTTTTATACGCGCGCAGCATGCTGTGGCGGCCCGCCTCGTCCATAATCACACCGCCTCCTTGGGATGAACGATAGATACCAAAAGTGGTGTGAAACAGATGCAGCAGACTGGCGTGATAGGGGTCCTTCACATTCTCCGAGTAGAGTTTCCAGTTGGCATGAACGAATTGACGGGCGTAGCCCAATACCTGGACCGGTCGGTTAAAGACGCGGTCGAGCCAGGGCCGCATGGCCGGACCTATATAGTCGGCCAGCGGTTCAGCCTCGGAAGAAAAGGAAGCGAAGATCAGCCCGTTATAGGTATCCACGCGCAGTTTCTGGAGGGAGTGCTGCGCGAGATCAAAGTCGGCCGGGTACCCGCCCTGACGGCGAATACCGGTGCGAAACGGGACGCCAATCAGATCGCCCCGCTGGTTATAACTCCACTGGTGGTAGATACAGGTATGGGTTGCCCGGTTACCCCGAGACTCGCGACACACCAGCGCCCCGCGATGAGCGCACCGATTCACAAAGGCGTGCAGTTTGCCTGCTTTGTCACGCGAGACAACGATGGGTGTGTCGCCGACAAAGGTTGAGCGAAAATCTCCGGGATTAGCGACCTCAGCTTCGAGACCCACATAGCTCCAGATCGGCCCTCTGAAGATGCGTTCTTGTTCACGATGGTACACGGCAGGGTCGCAAAAGACCTGATATGGGACTGAGGTCAGACCTGCTGTCGTTGGCCAACTCAACTCGACGGGCGCATTGTCCATGGGTGAAAGGCTCATCTGAGCACCTCCTTGATAAGCACTTTTCTCCTCCCACCTCCTTTCCCTAGTAGACACCGGTTTGTATCGATTGACAAGCCATATTTGAGGCGCGTATACGAGGAGCAGGGGTGCTGTCCCAACAGGCTCTAAGAGAAAAGGGAGGACCTATGAGTGCGCAAAGCTTGAACATCATGCTGGTTGACCTGTTTCGATCTGAGACGGAGTTGGCCCAGTACCAGAAAGACCCCGAAGTGATTCTGGCAAACTACGATGTGACGGACGAAGAGCGGACGCGGCTCAAAGACCCAGACTGGGGATGGCTTTATACCCACGGGATTCATCCCTACATTCTGGTCCAGTTTGCCTTAGCCATGGGGGTAGAGATCCCGCAGTATGTGCAGCAGGTGAAAGCAGCGGCAGGGTAGAGTAGCCAACCCGGATACCCATAAGACAATAAAAAAGGAGAACCAAATGGCAGACATCGTTGCAGCCATGTCGTCAGTTCACAGTCCCCTGATGATGAGTGCGCCCCAGATGGCGGATGAGGCCACGTGGGGGAGGATCAATACGGGCTTCGATACCCTCCGGGAAACCTTTACCTCTGCCGGAGCCGATACGATCATCGTTATCTCCGACGAACATTTTAATGCGCTTGACCCGCGCCGCTATCCGTCGTTTGGCGTGGTGACGGCTGAAACGAGCGTTGGTCCGGTCGAAAACTGGCTCGGTGTTCCCTGCAATAGTATCTCGGTCAGATTTGAGCCGGAGCTGGCTGAAGCCGTCCTCGACGAAGGGGTGCGCGAGGGCTTCGATTTGACGCGGATTGGCGAAGTCGGTTTAGACCATGGATTTCTCACCTGCCTGAACTTTCTCACCCCGCAGTGGGACATGTCCTATCTGTGGCTGATCCAGAACTGTGTCCTGCCACCCCTGCCGAGCCTGAAGCGGTGTTATGATTTCGGGCGGATGGTCGGGCAGGCTATCCGGTCGTGGGACAGTTCCCGCCGGGTGGCTCTACTCGGTACGGGTGGATTGTCGCATGCGGTTGGTACGCCGGATATGGGTAAGGTTGACCCACAGTTCGATCAAAAATTCCTCGACCTGCTGTGCCAACAGGACCCGGCCATGCTCGATATCACGGATGCGGAGATTGATGCGGTCGGCAACGGTACGCATGAGATCCGGAACTGGATTGCGGTGGCCGGTGCAGTCGAAGGCGCAAAGGGCGAAGTCGTCATGTATGAAGAAGGAACCATGGTCGTAGGCTTCGGCATGATGCAGTTCCAACTGTAAAGCTCATTTCGCGAAGAGGAAACGTCTCCAGCATCTCGTCGCTATGGAAGGAGACGTTTCCTCTTTAGTTCGGATGAGTGGAGCCAGGCCGCGTGGAACGCTGGCTGTCCTGGGGGTGGGCATCCTCGCCATTTCGACTGCCGCGCCGCTGATAAAGCTCGTCCCCGACGTCCCGCCACTCGTGGTAGCCGCCTTTCGGCTCGGTCTCGCCGCGCTGATATTCACCCCGCTGAGTCTCGTCCGGCTCCGAACCGCCGGGGGCTCGCTCTCAGTTCCTGACCTGCGGGTGGTGAGTGTGGCCGGTCTGTGTCTGGCACTCCACTTTGCCGCCTGGATTGCCTCGCTGCGCTACACGTCTGTGGCGAGTTCCGTGGCACTGGTGACCATGAACCCGCTCCTGCTCGCCATCGCCGGCTATCTCATCTGGCGAGAACGACTCGCCCGGCGGCAGTGGTGTGGGATTGGCTTGGCATTACTCGGCAGCCTGTGTATAGGCTGGAACGATTTTCAGCAGGCAGGGCCGGCCATGGCGTCCGCGCTGTATGGCGATGTCTTAGCCGTATGCGGTGCCGTCATGATCTCTGCCTATCTGCTGTGTGGGCGCGCGGCTCGACCGCGTCTCGGCTTGAGCGTGTATGTCGGACTGGTCTATGGATGTGCGGCAGTTATCCTGCTTGCCGGCTGTTTTATCTTCCAACTGCCGCTGCTGGGATATGCCCCACGAGTCTACCTCGTCCTGGTCCTGCTTGCCCTTATCCCTCAAGTGTTGGGTCATACCATTCTGAACTGGGCGCTGGCCTATATGTCTCCGACACTGGTCGCACTGGCGATTCTTGGCGAACCGCTTGGAGCCGCCCTGTTGGCCTGGATATTTCTCGACGAGTCGGTGGGCCTGCTCCAAGGGATAGGGGCGATGGGCCTGCTGACGGGGATTGTGCTGGGACAGCAACGCTGACGCAATGGAGATGCTGAGGAAGCGGCCCGACACAGGACAACCACACGGGTTGCCCTGGTCGCTAGTCATCCTTCGCCAGAGAGAGCAGAATTTGCAGCAGATACCAGAACATCAGGGCCACACCGGCAAACAGCGCGAGCGAGGCGGCGACGTGCTGGTCGGGCCGATAGTGATGAATAATGTTCGAGGTCGTATACAGAATAGACCCGGCGGCAAAGGCAACCATAATGGTAGAGAAGAACAGCCCCAGGCTAAAGCCAAACATCATGCTGGCCAAAATCACCCCCAGGGCGACAAATCCACCCACGGCGAGAATGCCCCGCAGAAAAGAGAAGTCTTTGCGGGTGGTGAAGGCCGTGAACGTCAGCCCGCCAAACAACAGCAAGGTCATCAGTCCTGCCGTAGGAATAACATCCGGCGAGCTATAGTGCGTTGCAATATATAGCATAGGGAGAAAGATGACTGCCTGGGCCAGGATATACAGACCCAGACCCAGGTATTGCATCTGCGGCGAGGCATCGGACTGCGCCCAACGGTCGGCCAGCCAGGACACGCCCATGAAGGCAGCGAGCACGACGAACCAGCCGTAACCACCAACCATGGTCTGTACCAGAGCTGGTGCAAACGACGACTGCAACAGGAGATTTTCAACCAGGATAAAGGCCAATATCGCCAACGCGAGGTGGGTATAGGTGCGGCGAATAAATTCCGCTCGCGCCACCTCGGATGCATAGGCCGCGGGCCGGGAATACGTCATAGTTGAAGCCATACATACCTCCGTAGAGTTGACTGTCACTTTTCAGGCTAATGCCATGGAAGGTGACAGTCAATGCCGGGGGTGATGGGCAAAAAGAAGGGGCAGCCGTACCGGGCCACCCCTCTACATTCGATGGAAAGAAATAGACGCGCAGGGCCACGCGTTTATTGAGCGAACGCTGCTTTCAGTCCCTCGGCTACTTCTGCCAGTGCTTTCTTCTGAGCGTCAAGATGGAAGAAGCTGAAGAATCCGTGAATCGTTCCGTCGTAGCGGGATATGGTGATATCAGCGCCGGCGTCCTGGAGCTTTTTGCCGTAGGCTTCGCCCTCGTCGCGCAGGGGATCAAACTCGGCCGTGATGACCAGCCCCGGTGGCGGGCTGTTCACGTATTTGGCCAGGAGCGGAGAGGCGTACGGCGCCTTGCCGGCCTCATCGTTTTCAAGATAGTGGTCCCAGAACCACACCATGGAGTCCTTGGTCAGCAGATAGCCTTCCCCGTTCTGCCGACACGACTCGGTATCAAAGGAATGGTTGGTAACCGGATAGAGCAAGAGCTGGTAGGCGAGCGAAGGGGCGCCACGGTCTCCCGACATGAGCGCTACTGCTGCGGCTAAATTACCTCCGGCACTATCGCCGCCCACCGCCACTCGTTGCGGGTCGCCGCCAATAGAAGCGACATTGAGCACCGCCCATTTGGTCGCTTCGTAACAATCCTCAGCTGCAGCGGGAAATTTGTGCTCCGGAGCGAGACGGTAATCGACTGCGATCGTGATACAGCCGGCGGCGTTGGTCAGGGCGCGACAGGTTGCATCGTGGCTTTCGAGGTCGCCGACCACCCAGCCGCCACCATGAAAAAAGACCAGAACGGGAAGCGGACCGTCTCCCTCTGGCGTATAGATCCGAATCGGCAGATCGCCGTTCGGAGCCGGAATGGTCCGATCTTCAACTCTGGCAACCGGCTCCGGATTTTCAACTTGGAAGAGTGGCACGATGGCCTGGCGGGCCTCCGCAACCTCCATTTCGTTAAAGCCGCGGCCGCCGGCGGCCACGAGTTGGTCAATAAAGGCTTGTTCTTGCTGACCTAGGGGCATACTTCCCTCCTTGCTGTGATTCGTGTTGTGCTGGGTTGATGGGTCATGACCGGAATGAGATGTTTATCTGGGGTGGGTGGTGTTTTTCAAGAGGGCAGGCTGTGGAGATATACGGACGCGTATCAAGCGCCTGAGGCGTCTGCACCACACCGACCTCTGGCGGAACGGAGGAGGCGCGAGACGGTTGAGCCTGCGTCCCCGGTTCTCTTCTTTCAGCCCGAGACTTTAGGGTGTTGGCCGTGCGTTCGCCTGCCCGTTCATCCACTGGGCAAATTTGTCTGTTTCATTCCGGGCCTGCCGCCACAGGAGTTGCACCGCCCGGTCCGGGTCCCAGCTGCCGGGCCGCTCGATAAAGTCAAAGCCCAGTTTATCCGGGGAGTCTTTAATGCTCGAACGGAGAAACGGATATCTATCCACCCAGGCAGTAACAGGCGAATCATAAAAATAAGGAACAGTTTCAGACCTAAAGCTTGCGGCTCGGCCCTGCCGGATGTCTTTCCGTTCGCTGCTGAGGTAGTCGTGCTTATACTGCCGGATCGCCTGGGCCGTCTCATAATAACCGAACAGGACTCTGGCACCGGCCACCACGCGTTTTTCTGCCTCTCCCTGGCTCTGGCGGTTCAAGGTGCGGATACGATTCCTGGCTTCTCGTACGCTCTTCTCGTAGACCGGCAGCGAACCGGAAAGCACGGCCAGCGTTTCCAGCCCGCGCAAGGTAGCCAAGGCTTGGTCGCCTATGGCCCCCGTTCTCGCTTGCACGCCTTCTGGTAACGGTGCCGTCAACATGGTTTGCAGGCTGGCGACCGCCTGTTTCTCCTCTTTCTTCTCTTCTATGCGCTGCCAGATTTCGGGCTCAAAGAAGATCGGGCGCCGTTTTCCCTTGCGGGCGACTAACAGCAGGACGGCCTTTTGCTTTTTCTGGGCATCGCGGACCGCATTGCGGTAACTCTTACAGTCCTGAATAGGCCAGCTATTCACCTGCTCAAGGACATCGCCCTTGCGTAACCCGACGCGTGAGCCTGGGGTGAGCTGGGTAATCTCAGCAATGGGGAGACCGGAGGCATCCTCCTGCCTGGTTGGGTGGAGGGTGAGACCCAGATACTCGTGGGCCTCCTGGCAGGGGTTTGCTGCGGCGGGAGATGGTTGAAAAAAGAAACTCACTGTGACCACGGTCACAATAACACAAGCAGAATACTTCACGGTGCTCTTCCTTACTCTCTTGACTACCCGCATTGTATATATGGGAGCCTGTCGAGTCCGGTCAAGGCACATACCGGACGGACCGTGGCCGCAAGCGAGCCGGGGCAGTCGCTGGTGTCTGCGGGATTTGCGCCGGAGCCTGAGACCGGCGGGATGGCAGAGCTATCTCTCCCCCCAGCGGAGTTTGCTGCGCAGGACCTCAAAGAAGGTCCGATTGGGGGAGATGATGAGCGGTACGGTCACACGGGAGCGTTGAATACTCACGGTGTCCCCACTCTTGAGCGGATGCCCTTCCTGGCCGTCCAGGGTCAGCGTGACGTCCTCGTCCGGAGTCTGGACCACCACTTTGATATCGGCCTGGTCGGGGAGAATAACCGGACGGTTTGTCAACGTGTGCGGACAGATTGGCGTCAGCACGACAACGCCCAGCGTGGCATCGATAATCGGCCCGCCCGCCGCCAGGGAATAGGCGGTCGAGCCGGTTGGGGTGGCGACAATGAGCCCGTCCGCTTTATAGGTACAGAGATGTTTGCCATTCACCCAGGTGGCAAGATCCATAATACGGGCCAGGGCGCCTTTATTGATGACCGCATCGTTCAGCGCCTGAAACGTGCCAACCGGCTGCCGGTCGCGGATAAGTGTGGTCGTGAGTAGACTGCGTCGCTCTATTGCATAATCGCCAGCGAGGATACGGGTGAGCGTGGTAAACAGCTCTTCGGTCGTTGTTTCGGTCAGAAAGCCCAGCCCGCCGAGATTGACACCCAGAATAGGCACTTCCCGCGTCGTGGCCCGCCGGGCGACGCTGAGCAGCGTCCCATCACCACCCAGCACGACAACCAGGTCGGCCTGAGCCATGATCTCGACTTTGCGCGATCCCTGCCCCAGACCCAACTCTTCACTGGTGCGGTCCTCCGGCAGAATGGTCTTGCCGCGCTCTTGCAACCAGGCAACCAGGTCGCGACCCAACGCAATCGCCGCCGGCGTATTGACCTTGATGACCAGACCGATTGTCTGCATATAGCGAGCGGAGCGGTGAGGGCGCTCCCTTTTCTCCGTGCCTAGCGTATAATGGTAGACCTATGGCAATCCGTCAGCCTCATCTGAAGGACCAGCACAGTTTATTCCCTCATACTGCCGAAAAGGAAGCAGCCAAGAAAGCCCCTCTGGCCGAGCGGATGCGGCCCCAGACGCTGGATACCTATGTTGGTCAGACACATCTCCTCGGACCGGGCCGCCTCTTACGGCAAATGATTGAGCAGAAAACGCTGACCTCTCTGATATTATGGGGACCGCCCGGCAGTGGCAAAACGACCCTGGCCCGGGTGCTTGCTCAGGCCGTCGAACTGCCCTGGGTGAGCTTTTCGGCCGTGCTGGCCGGAGTCAAAGAGCTGCGTCTCATCCTGGCGGACGCGCAGCGGCACCAGCAGCAAACGGGCCAATCGACCGTTTTATTTGTGGATGAAATTCACCGGTTCAATAAAGCCCAACAGGACGCCTTCCTGCCGCATGTAGAGCAGGGTCTGATTATCCTGATTGGTGCAACAACGGAAAACCCGTCTTTTGAGGTGATTGCGCCTCTCTTGTCGCGCTCTCGCGTGGTGGTGCTGGAAGCGATGGAAGCCGAGCAGTTGGTCCAGATTCTGTCTCGCGCCCTGCAAGACGCAGACCTCGGCCTGGGGCAGTACCGGATTGGAGCGGACGAAGCAGTACTGCGGACCCTTGCCGAATCCGCGCAGGGAGATGCCCGGGTTGCCTTAAACACCCTTGAGGTCGCCACGACCCTGGCGGTCCAAAAAAAAGCCACCCAGCTTGACGTGGCCCTGGTGCAAGAAGCAGCCCAGCAGAAGGCCATCCTGTACGATAAGGCCGGGGAGGAACATTATAATATCATCTCCGCCTTCATTAAGAGCTTACGCGGGAGTGATCCCGACGCGGCGGTGTACTGGATGCTGCGCATGCTGGAGGCTGGGGAAGATATCCTCTTTATTGCCAGACGGATGGTCATCTTTGCAGCCGAGGACATTGGGAATGCCGACCCGCAGGCATTGCCTCTGGCTATCGCGACAAAGGAAGCGGTGCATTTCGTCGGGTTGCCGGAGGCGCGTATTCCATTAGCCCAAGCCGCCACCTATCTCGCGGCTGCACCCAAATCGAACGCCTCATACAAAGCCATGAAAGCCGCCCAGGCCGATGTGCACACCTATGGCCCTTTGCCTGTTCCGCTCCATTTGCGCAACGCGCCGACAAAACTGATGAAAAACCTGGGCTATGGCAAAGAGTACCAGTATGCCCACGATTATGAGGATGCCGTTGTGACCCAGACCCATTTACCTGAGAAGCTGGCCCAACGACGGTATTATGAGCCCAGTGATCGCGGCCATGAAAAAGGAATAAGCGAACGGCTGAAGGCGCGGCGGAAAAGGCAAGCGGACACGCAAGACTGAAACGAGGCGGATTCCCAGGGCTTGGTCGGGGCAGCGTCTGCATCCGCGCTGCAATACGGAAGGAGAAATACATATGGCATACCCACCACCGGAACCTTTTACGATTGCTATTCCAGATGCGGTGCTGGACGATCTGGAAAATCGGCTCAGCCGCGTGCGCTGGCCGGGTGAGCTACCCGATTCAGACTGGGATTACGGAGCGAATCTCTCCTATATTCAGCAACTCGTTGAATACTGGCGCACTGCGTATGACTGGCGCGCCCAGGAACGGGCGATGAATCGCTGGGCGCATTTCAAAACCACCATAGACGGCCAGGGGATTCATTTTATCCATGCGCGGGGGAAAGGTCCCGCGCCGCTGCCATTGATTATTTCGCACGGTTGGCCCGGCTCGTTTTATGAGTTTATGGAGGTGATCGGGCCGTTGACCGATCCCGCCGCCCACGGTGGTGACCCGGCCGACGCCTTCGATGTGGTGGTGCCGTCCCTGCCGGGCTATGGGTTTTCCGCCCCGCCCCAAGAACGCAAGGTCAACATCAGTCGTATGGCCGAGTGGTTCGCCGTCTTGATGACAGAGGTCCTCGGCTATGAGCGCTACGGTGCCCAGGGAGGCGATTGGGGTTCCATGATTTCGTCCCGGCTGGGCTATGCCTACCCTGAACAACTGATCGGCGTACATCTCAATATGGTCGGGATTGCGCCCCACCCCGCCAACCGCCAAGACCTGAGCCCTGCGGAGGAGGCATTTCTGAAAGGGATGAGAGCCTGGCAACGAGAGGAACGCGGCTACCAGGAAATTCAGGGCACCAAGCCGCAGACCTTGGGTTTTGCGCTCAACGACTCGCCGGTTGGCGTATGCGCCTGGATCGTCGAAAAGTTTCGGACCTGGAGTGACTGTGACGGGAATCCGGAAAACTCCTATACCAAAGACCAACTGCTGACCAACGTCATGATCTACTGGGTCACGCAAACCTTCCATTCGGCCTCACGGGTTTATTATGAAGAGCGACACCACCCGTGGCGGCTGGGAAAAGACGAAAAAGTGAGTGTACCCACCGGGATCGCTGCCTTTCCAAAAGAGATAGCCTGTCCGCCGCGGGAGTGGGCCGAGCGGGCGTATAATGTTCAGCACTGGACCGCCATGCCGGCCGGCGGCCATTTTGCGGCCATGGAACACCCGGCGTTGCTGGTCGAGGATATTCGGGCGTTCTTTCGCGGTCTGCGCTAAGGTCGATGGCCGCCCAGCGCAGAATTATTCTCCACGGCTCGCGGCGCTCACCTTTTGTGGAGAAGGTCTATCGGGGCCTTATGCTCAAACGACTGCCGTTTGAGATCCATGAGCCACACACGTTTCAGGACCTGCGGCGGCATAATCCCACGACGGGCAAGATGCCGGCGCTTGAGCTGGACGGACAACTGCTCTTTGATTCGACATTTATCCTACGCGCGCTTGACGCCTACCAGCCGAGCCCGCCGTTACTATCGGCCGATCCCCTGATTGCCGCGCAACAACGCTTGATTGAGGATTGGGCGGACGAGTCCCTGTATTGGTATGGCTTGGCCCTGCGTTGGACGATCCCGGCCAACGCCAAACGTGCGCTCCAAACCTTCGTATCCGCGGCGCCTCCGCTGCTCCGTCCTCTGGTCAGGATCATGGCTCCACGCCTGATGCGGTCACAGGTTCGGGCGCAGGGGACAGGCCGTCTGCCCGCGGACATGCTGGCGCGTGAACTCGACGGGCACTTGGCGGCTTTGGTCAAGATGGTCGGGCGGGGTCCCTTCTTTTTTGGCTTGGACCAGCCCAGCGTTGCCGACCTGGCCGTCTACGGACAATTATTCTTCCTATACGACAAGGCTACACCCGAGGGCCAGGCAATCGTTGAGAACTATCCCGCGTTGACCGACCTCTGTCTGCGTTTGGATGTGATGACCGACTAGGGCAGGATACTCAGACGAACCTGTCTGCCCAAACCGCTTTGGGGTCCTGTACGCAAAATCGGTTTCAGTTCCGGGCCTGCTGTGGGGTAATCTCAAAGGCGAATGCCTCTCGATACCAGCCGATCCAGCGAAAAATACGGGCACGGAAATATTTGCGAAAGAAGAGCGGAAAAACAGTATCCTGGACCCGTTTCTCCTCCAGCCAGACTGCAACGCCTTGGAAGCGGGTCGCCCCTATCTGACAGGTGACGGTCGGCGTCTGTTTCAGGTTCTTTACCCACTGTGAGTTCGAGCCTCGACCGGACGAGACATAAATCTTGTCCTGGGTTGTCACAAACCAGATTTTGACCGTGCGTGGTGTACCCGTCTTTCGGCCGACGACGGTCAGTTCAAGAAGTGATTTGCGATTGAGGCTGGCAAGGCTATGTGGGTCGTTGACGGCGGCCATAGCGCTGGCATCATTTCAGCGGACCGAAGTGCCCCGCCGTGCCCTTGAGGTTCCGGGGCTCGATGATGATCGTCCGCTCTGGGGAGGCGACCGTCGTGCCGAGGCGCCAGGCTTGGATACCATGAGCGGCGGCGATCTGTATTACGCGCTCAGCCTCAGCCTCAGCCACTACGACACAGAAGCCTATCCCCATGTTATAGACCTGATACATTTCCGCGTCGGTGATCTGTCCAACGTCCTGTAACACTGTGAAGACCGGGGGAGTCGGAGGAAGGCTATGAATCTGGTATCCCACTGCGGCCTCGGTCCGGGTGAGATTGAAAAAGCCGTCTCCGGTAATGTGGATCAGGGCCTTGAGTTGAACGTTGGCCGCAAACATGGCGGTGATTTCAGGAACATAAATATGGGTCGGTTCCAGCAGTTCTTCTCCGACGGTGCGCCCCAGTTCCGGTAGATAGCTATCGACCTTGAGTCGGGCGTCTTTGAGCAGGACCTGCCGGGCCAAGGTCAAACCGTTACTGTGGATGCCGCTGCTGGCAAGCCCGATCAGCGTATCACCTGGCTCGACCTCTTTACCGATAATGACACGGTCAAGCGGAACCGTACCGATGGCGGTACCGGCCAGGTCCAGGCCGCCGCCGTCTCGAACGCCGTGAACCATCTCCCTGAGTTGCGCAATTTCTCCACCGGCAATATTGACGCTGGCCTGCTCTGCCCCACGATGCAGGCCCTGACCTAAAGCGTCGAGCATATCCGGTTGTAAGCTCTCGACCGCGACATAATCAACAAACGAGATCGGGGTCGCGCCAACGCACAACAAGTCGTTGACGTTCATGGCGATGCAGTCAATGCCAACCGTATCGTATTTCCCCAGGAGTTCTGCCACCAGGAGTTTGGTTCCAACCCCATCGGTGGTAATGCCAATGCCGAGGTTGAGCGCGTCGAGACGGATGATATTGGCAAAATATCCAAGGGGCAGATAAGGACGCGCGGTCGGATTAAAGGAGAAGGTTTGTTCGACCCAGGCACGGAGTCGATTTAAGCCCGCTTCGGCCTGGGTGCTATCGACGCCCGAGGCAGCATAGCGTGGGTCTCTCGCGTGATCCATGATGCTGCCCCACTCTACCGAATCTCTTCTCCGAAGGCAATCGTCTGGCTTCGCTCTTGACTCCATACTGAGCCACGCTCAGTATGAAAGGGAGTCCACAGATACGTTTCAAAAGAGTGAACGTGTCCAGCTTTGGCGATGTGAGGAAGAACACGTTTACTCTTTTCAGTCCCGTGAGACAGTATGTCAGAAGCCTATGTATGAAACCTTTTATGGTTTTCAGGAAAATCCGTTCCGCCTCACCCCCGACCCACGTTACCTCTTTCTGAGCGCCACTCACCAGGAGGCCCTTGGTCATCTCCTGTTTGGGGTGCATGAAGGCCATGGCGTGGTTGTCCTGACCGGAGAAATTGGGGCGGGAAAAACGACGCTCCTGCGGACTCTGGCGAGCGATCTGAATGCGTCGACAACGCTTGCTTATCTCTTTAATCCCGCGCTGTCCGATGTCGAGCTCTTGCAAGCGATCAATGCCGACCTCGGACTATCGGCCGACTCGACGAGCAAAAAAGCGTTAACCGACGAACTCAACCGTTTTCTTCTCGCCCAACAGGCAGCGGGACGACAGGTGGTAGTAATCATAGATGAAGCCCAGAACCTGGCAGCGTCGGTTTTAGAACAGCTCCGTCTCCTCTCTAACCTTGAGACCGAACAAGAAAAACTGCTGCACATCATTCTTGCCGGGCAACCGGAGCTGCGTGAAATCCTGGCCCAGCCTGCACTGGCTCAGCTCGACCAGCGCGTGACCGTACGCTGGCACCTTGAGCCGTTAAGCCTAGAAGAAACCGCGGCCTATGTCCGACACCGGCTCAGCATTACCGCAGACGGACGGGCAGCGGCGCTTTTTTCGCCCGCGGCCCTGCGGCAAGTGTACCGTTTTTCGGGCGGTATCCCGCGACTCATCAATATCCTGTGCCACCGTGCGTTATTGGTTGGCTACACTCGAGAAGAGACGCGCATACGGTCCCGGACGATTCGGCAAGCGATCAGGGAATTGCGTCGTCATACGACTCGCAGTCCACGCTTGCGCTGGTCAGCGGCCACTGCGGCAACCGCACTCGTTGTTGGCGGATTCCTGCTGGTCGGGGGAAGATTTGATATTCCTGCGGTGTGGAATCAACTGGATATGTGGGCATCACGCGAAGAGGCACAACGCTCTCCTCCAGCGGCTGCTCTTCCCGTACCGGAAACGCAGCACAGCGGTTCTCAGGAAGAACGGGAAGGAACGGAAACCCTGCCCTCAACTTTGGAGCTGAAGGCTGGAGACCTTGCCGTTGCAACCTCCACTCCTCAGGAATTACTCCACACGCTCCAACAGGATGAGATGCTGCACAGTGCGGTACGCGCAACTCGCGAGTTGATTGCCACGTGGCAGGCATCGCCTTTGGAAGAAGTGGAGTGGCAAGGCGGCAAACTCGACCTTGCCGCCATTGCCGCTGCTCGCCGGCTTGAATATCTGCCCGTGCGAAGCGATATTCGCCTCCTGACTCTGCTGGACCTGCCAGTGATGATCGGTTTGGCCGTTCCACCCTCTCAGCAGACGCGCTTTGCTTTGATCAGCCGGATGACAGAGACCCATTGCCTTATCCGGCTGGAGAGAGATTATGTCGTGCCACTCAAAGCGATTACGCAGCGCTGGATTCGAGAAGCGCACGTCTTTTGGAAAAACTACGAGGAGATCCGAACGACCCTGGCTATGGGCAGTAGTGGCCCGGCGGTCGGGAAATTGCAAACCTTATTGGCCAAGGTCCCCACACCGTCTCATATGGGGGCCCTGTTCATCCATCAGGCGGGAAAGCCGTCGCCGTTTTTTGGACCACATACGCAAGACGCGGTAGCGCAATTCCAGAAAACGCAGCGCCTCGTATCCGACGGGATCGTTGGGCCGCAGACCCTGATTCTCTTGTATCGTCGCCTTCCCGAGTATACGCCGCCGAGTCTGAGTCGAAGAGAGCGGGTAGGGAGTTCATTTGCCACCCAGCGTCCAACGAGGGGCCGGCAAGGAGCAGATCGTGGAGAGCGGATCAAGTCATTGAACAACTGGAGCCAGGTGGGAGGGGCGCATGAGTACGATTCTTGACGCCCTGAGAAAAATTGAAGGAGAAAGACACGGGCAGGACAGGCAGGTCCGGGCTCGTATACTGGTACACCCGCCTCGACCTCTCTTCACTACTCCTCCGCACCGATCTCTACTGTGGGCGGCTGGTATGAGCTTTCTTCTGGTAGGATTTGCCGTAGGCATATGGGTAACCCATCAGGAAGAAACCCCTCCGGTAGAAGGTGGAACGCTTCTGCCGGTTGCACCTGTAAGTTTTGAAGAGCCCGAGAAAACCGTCTCCGCCGTTACGGCGGAGCGAGCCCAAGAAGAACAGTGGAGCGTCACCACTCCCCTGCCTCCTGAGCGTCCCCTTACCCTCTCAGAGCCGCCGTCTCTCCAGGATTCTCCCTTTGCCTCCTCGCCCCAAGTTGCTCTGCGCACCTCGCTTGTGGACGCCACCCCTCAGGGGTTTTCTGAGCGAGGTGGAGAGAAAGTCCATCAAAAACGGGAAACCCCTCAAAGGCGTGAAGACCGCGTCTCGCACATTGGGGGGCAAGGTGGAAAGGCGGAGCGCTCTGAACAAGAACAGCCGCTTGTGCCAGGGGGGCTAGCGGACATAGCAGAGCCAGACGAATCGGAAGATGTCTATGCTCCCGCCCCGGCCAATTCAGCGGTCAGCTTTCTTCAGTGGTCACCCGAGTCCGCACGACGAAAAGCCTTTGTCAGGGTCGGAGGGAGCCCGTTAACCCTTGTCCGCGAAGGCGATGCTATTGAAGGCTATACGGTTGTCGAAATTCGGCCAGACGCGATTGCACTTCGGTCTGGCACAGCCCGTTTTCAGATCCGCGTTCGCTGAAGTCTTGGCGTCTTTCTGTATGAGACTGACGGAGAGGGAAAATTACGAAGCTGCGGACTTTCTCACCTTCGCCTCTGCCTTGAGTTCTTTGATGCGGCGTTTGAGTGCCTTTTCGCGACGTTTGCGGCGTCGACGGATCTCCTGATCTCTTTCTCTGTGCATGGGTTGGTCTCTCTTACTCCTCTCTCCGGTTACTCGTACAGGTGTTTCCTTAGGCTTAGAGCGAAACTAAGGAACCCCACTATATCTGGCTAAACACGGCCTGAAAACAGGGGCAAACTTTCTCGGTGGAAAAAAGGCGAGCTACTAGATGTTGTACACCCTGTATTTTTCTGCTACAGGAAGTTGTGGGCGGTCCAAAATAGACCGCACCTGTATTCAAGTGGACGAGTGGGTGGAGTTGGTCGTGTCACAGGGGGGAACCTCGTTATTTTCCATAAAAGGACTCAAGGAAGGCCCTACCCTTTTCTTTGACGACGATGCTCCATTTACCGATGTGGTTGCAGCGGTTGAGGAAGAATTGACGCGGACGAATGGCTTCTTTCGTGGCTCCCCTATCGTATTGCACTTTGGGGGCCGTCTCCTACAAAAAGAAGAATGGTGGCATCTGAAGGAGGCCCTCCACAGAGAAGAGGTGCTGCTGCGCTATGCGGTTTCAAACAATGCAGCCAGCAGGAAGATGTTATACAAGGAAGGGCTGTCTGTCCGGGAAAGTATACCATCGCCCCGAAAGCAGAAAACGGACCAAGACACTATTCCGCCCGAAGGACAGCGGGCATCATACCTGCGCCACGGGCTGCGGGGCGGACAGAAGAAAGTTTTTGATGGAGATGTGATCCTGGCCGGTGATGTGAACCAAGGGGCGGAAATCATCGCGGGAGGGGATGTGGTTGTGATAGGAACGCTGCGTGGAGTTGTCCACGCTGGCTATCCCGATAACGCAAGGGCTGTGGTTATCGCGCTCAACCTGACGCCGTTACAGCTCAGAATTGGACCCTTGATCGCCATTCCGGAAGAGGGGCAAAACCACCGAGGTGTCCTCCACCCGGAAGTCGCTCGGGTGCTGGATGAGCAGATTGTGATCGAACCGTATAACGGGAAGCTATAGGAGAGGTGAGCCATGAGTGGACGAGCAATCGTCGTTACCTCAGGCAAGGGGGGGGTCGGGAAAACGACCGCGACCGCGAACATCGGCCTTGGTCTCGCCAGCCAGGGGAAAAAGGTTGTGCTGATTGATGGGGATATCGGGTTGCGCAATCTTGACCTTATTATGGGAGTCGAAAACCGGGTCGTGTACAATATCGTCGACGTTGTGAGTGGACGCTGTCAGCCGAGGCAGGCGCTGGTCAAGGACAAGCGGATTTCGAGCCTCTTTCTGATTCCAGCCTCGCAGATTGACCAGAAGGAGGCGATTAATGCTGACCAGATGCGGGATTTGTCTGCACAGCTGAAGGAAGAATTCGATTTTGTCTTAATAGACTGCCCGGCCGGGATTGAGCAGGGGTTCCGAAACGCCGTGGCAGCGGCCGATGAAGCGATTGTCGTCACCACTCCAGATGTCTCTCCGGTCCGCGACGCGGACCGCGTCATTGGCCTGCTGCAGAGTTCGCTCGGCGAGCCCCAGCTCATCATTAATCGGATGTCCATGGCCATGGTCAAGCGCGGAGACATGCTCGACCAACAAGATGTGCTAGACATCTTGGCCGTCCGTCTTCTTGGGATTGTCCCCGAAGATGAAGCAGTCGTGATTGCCGGTAACAAAGGAACCCCGGTCGTCCTGAATGGCGGCTCGCCGTCTGGTGATGCCTATGGGCGTATCGCGCGCAGGATTCTTGGGGAAGACGTTCCGATTCCCGAGTTGAACGGCCATAATAGTCTCGCCAAGCGACTCGGCAAAATTCTCTTTGGGAGATAAGTTATGACACTAACGGAACGTATCCAGCATTTTTTTGGCAAGGGTGGCAGTAAGGACGCTGCAAAGAGTCGTCTCCTTCTGGTCTTACAAGACGACCGACTTGGCTTGACTGCCGAAAAGAAGGAAGCGTTGCGTAAAGATATACTTGAGGCAATTCGGAAGCACCTCGATATCGATGCGGAGGGCTTCACGATGGAGTTTGTATCCAGCCCGACAGATCAGAACAAAATGCATGTCTCAGCCCCCGTACAGGTTGGCCGAGGGACGGTGAATTTCTCAAAATAAGTACTGTTGAAAGCCGACTGGGGGCGACAGGACGGACTGAAAAGGGCGGCAGAAGCCGCCCTTTTTTGTGTCCCCTCTTTCCTTCCGAGAAGGGGCGATCCTACAATATTTATAGAATATATCGGGACAAGTCCTGATCTTTGACAATCGCGTCCAGCTTGTCTCGGACATAATTGGCATCGATCGGTAGCTCCCGTCCGCTCAATTCCGGAGCGTCAAAGGAGAGGTCTTCGACCAGTCGCTCGACTACTGTATGCAGTCGCCGCGCGCCGATGTTTTCAGTCCGTTCATTCACAGTGGCGGCAATCTGAGCAATTTGCTCTACGGCGTCAGCCGTAAAATTGAGCCGGACGTCTTCTGTATCGAGTAGGGCGACATACTGGGTCAGCAACGCATTTTTGGGTTCTGTCAGGATGCGCACAAAGTCGCCGTGCGTCAGAGATTCCAGCTCCACGCGAATCGGGAAACGCCCCTGAAATTCTGGAATCAGGTCGGAGGGTTTGGCGGTATGGAATGCTCCCGACGCGACGAAAAGGATGTGATCGGTGCGGACCATGCCATATTTGGTGTTGACGGTACAGCCTTCGACCAGCGGCAACAGGTCACGCTGCACCCCTTGGCGAGAGACATCTGCACCGTGGGCGTTCTCTCGACCGGCAATTTTATCGATTTCGTCAATAAAGATGATGCCAGTCTGCTCAACCCGACGAACGGCCTCCTGGACGACCGCTTCCATATCAACCAGCTTGTCGGCCTCTTCTGCCGCCAGGATCTCGAGCGCTTCCGGGACCTTCACCCGGCGTTTTTTGGTTTGTTTGGGCATCATATTGGAGAACATATCCTTGAGCTGATTCTCCATTTCTTCCATGCCCTGAGGGGCCATGACTTCGACAAAGGGGGCGGCGGAGCGGGTAATTTCAAGCTCCACCTCTCGCTCGTCCAGCTTCCCTTCGTGGAGCATACGTCGCATTTTTTCCCGGGTGCTGTGTCCGGCGCTTGTTGCTCCCTCTTCACTCAGGCTGGATGATGACGGGGTTGGAGGAAGCAGAAGGTCAAGCAACTGCTCTTCCGCCTGGGCCTGGGCCTTGACTTGAATCCGTTCTTTTTCTTCCTGTTTGACCAGGCCGACGGCCAGTTCTGTCAGGTCTCGCACCATAGATTCGACATCGCGCCCCACATAGCCGACCTCGGTAAACTTTGAGGCCTCCACTTTAACAAACGGAGCCTGGGCCAGACGCGCTAAACGGCGGGCGATCTCGGTTTTGCCAACCCCGGTCGGACCGATCATCAAAATATTTTTTGGGGCAATCTCGTCACGCAAATCTTCCGGGACCTGCTGCCGTCTCCAGCGATTGCGCAGCGCAATCGCCACGGAACGTTTGGCCTTCGCTTGGCCAATAATATACCGGTCCAACTCGGAGACGATTTCTCGCGGGGTCATAACCGGGGAGCCTGCGTCTTGAACGACTACGGGCGCCCCGTTGACGACATCCGTCATCTTATAATTCCTCCACTACAATCTGGTCGTTGGTGTACACGCAAATAGCTCCGGCGATGCGCATAGCCTCCTCAACAATCCGCGCCGCATCCAGAGGCGTGTGGGCGACTAAGGCGCGGGCCGCGGCCAAGGCATAATTGCCGCCCGACCCGATGGCGAGAACTCCGTCGTCAGGTTCAAGTACATCTCCACTACCGGAGATCAGCAGAGATGACTCATGATCAACGACAGCCATCAGCGCCTCAAGACGACGTAAGACCCGGTCTGCACGCCAGTCCCGGGCCAGTTCGACTGCGGCTCGCCGGAGGTTGCCATTATATTCTTCCAGTTTGCCTTCGAATTTTTCACACAAGGTAATGGCATCCGCAGTCCCGCCCGCAAAGCCGGCCAGAATGCGATCCTTATACAAACGGCGTACTTTCCGTGCGGCGTGCTTGACGACGGTGTCTCCAAGGCTGACCTGCCCGTCTCCCGCCATAGCGACCTTGCCGTCGCGGCGGACGGTGAGAATAGTTGTCCCATGCATAGCTGCGTTCACCGTGTATCCTCCAACCACCGGATCATAGTATACCACCCACAGCATAGAGTATTGTCTGGCAATGCACTATTGCCGGCGAGGCGAGAGAAGCGAACCACAAGCGGGTCGGCTTAGGCCCGCGGGTGTGCCTTATCATACACTTGGGTCAGCCGGTCTAAATTGACGTGGGTGTAGCGCTGGGTGGTGGACAGGCTGGAATGTCCCAACAATTCCTGGATAGCCCGCAGGTCAGCTCCTGCGTCAAGCAAATGGGTCGCAAAGGTGTGGCGCAGGGCGTGGGGACTGATCTTGTGGGCCAGCCCGCACTGTTTGGCATAGCTGGCCACCAGTCGAGCAACACTACGGGGAGTGAGTCGTCCGCCGCGTTGGTTGAGAAAAACCGGTCTGGCGTCACCAGCCGACACGTTGTGGGACGCGGGCTGATAATTATTGCCGAGCAAGGCCGGAATCTCTGTCCGATAGCGGTGTAGAGCATCAAGCGCCGTGCGGCCAATTGGTACGATCCGTTCCTTCTGTCCCTTTCCCTTCACCCGCAGGACTTCAAGGTTGGGATCGACATCTTCCCAGTTCAGGCCGGTTAATTCACTGACTCGAAGCCCGCACGAATAGAGCACTTCGAGTATGGCCCGATCACGCAGTTCGGCGGGGGTATCCGGGGCGGGAGCGTCTAAAAGGCGAAACATGTCGTCAACCGGGAGATAGGTCGGAAGGGGATGGTCTTGCTTGGGCGAATTCAGATGGAGGGTCGGGTCTTGGTCAATCACGGCCTCGCGCAGCAAGAAGCGAAAAAAGCTCTTGAGTGCCGAGAGCTTCCGACTAATCGAGCTTTTCGTATGCTGTCGGTACAAGGTGGACAAAAAAGCCTGAATGACGTGGTGGCTGATCCGGGTGACATCGACCTGACGAGGCTCAGCCTGTTCCGTCGGCTTTTCAACAAAAGAGAAAAATTGGTGCAGATCGCTACGGTAGTTACGCAGCGTATGGGTAGAGACACTTTTCTCTACCTCCAGATATACGGTATAGCGGTCAAACAACTCGCGGAGTGCTGGTGTCATTGGAATTTCAATTTACCGACCTCAATGGTATCAACAAGTCCGGTTTGAAGAAAGTGACCAGGCAGGACGGCCGACGATGCAAAAACGAATCGTGTGCCGGGTAGGGTGAGAAGGAGCCGGATGGGGGCGGACGTGCGAGCCTGTTATCAGTGCCACAAAGAAATATCTCTCGAAGAGCCCATTGGACGACGCGACACGTGTGCAGGGTGCGGGGCTGACGTACGCTGCTGTCTCAACTGTGCCTTTTACGATGCGCATGTCGCTGCCGCGTGCCGTGAACCACAGGCCGACCTCGTCCAGCATAAGGACGCGGCAAATTTCTGTGAATTCTTTGCGCTTAAGAATATGCAGCCGGGTCCGGTGCGTCCATCCGGGGGAGATGCTCGGGCGCAATTGGACGCCTTATTCAAAAAGAAATCCTGATGGAGTTCCGGCCATGACCGCTCAGCGTTGTCCCGTGGTGCTTGTGAGCCTTGTCTGGCTTGTGCTGCTGAGTACCTGTCAGCCCGACCCCCACACGGCCCAAGGGACGGCCGAACTCTTTCTTGACGCGCATTATGTGCGTATTGACTTGCCGGCCGCCAAAGCCTATTGCGCAGGCTTTGCCCGGAACCGGGTAGAGGAGGAAATTCGACTGACCGAGGGCTTGTCGATCGATGCAACAACGCGGCAGCCGCGGGTGTACTATGAACTGCTTGAAGAAACACCGCGCGGCGAATCGAGCGTGTCTTTCCTGTATAAGGCGGATTTTGACGTTGACGGAGCCGGACGATTTACTAAGAATATTGTGTTGACCCTGCGAAATGAGGCCGAGGGCTGGCGTGTGGTCAACTACCGCGAGTATGACTAAAGCCCTCCTGTGGTTGACAGGCGGAGAGCAGGGGCAAAGGATAGTGAGGAGGCAAAAAACAGGAGAGGCAGAACAAGACAAGGGTCGGAAAGGAGGAAGCGATATGCAGGACAAAACCTATGTCATTACCGAGATCGTGGGCACCTCGGAGCAGTCGATCTCGGCGGCGGTGAGCAACGCGGTTGATCGCGCCAACAAGACGCTCAAGGCGCTCGACTGGTTTGAGGTCAAGGCACTCCGCGGAACAGTCGTGGATGGCAAAGTTGGTCAGTATCAGGTCACGCTCGATGTGGGCTTTCGCTATCTGAGCGATGAAGAGATGAAAGCCTGGGCAGAAGGCTAAGCCAGAGACGAGCCCGAGCTGTAGAGACGGAAGGGAGGAGTTATGTCAGACAAAACGTATAAGCTCATTGAGTTGGTTGGAGTATCGGAGAACTCGATTGAAGAAGCCATTCAGAATGCGGTCGCCCGAGCCAATCAGACCCTCAAGAATCTGGATTGGTTTGAGGTCGTTGAAGCGCGCGGTATGATTCAGGACGGCACCGTCAATCAGTTCCAGGTCAAGATCAAGGTCGGGTTTCGGCTGAATATATAAGGAGGGACAAGAGCGACTGGAGATTGGCGAGGATAGGGCAATCTGAACGCTCTGGCTTTTGTATCAGAGAGCAAGGCAGTACTGCTTCCACTTCTCCGTGCAAGACGCTATAAACGGGTTGATCCGTGGACGGGCTGGCAACTGTGAGAAGCATGATTATTGAAGGAGATGCATGATGGCGTTACACATTGGTGAGGAAGCTCCTAATTTTACGGCGGAGACAACAGAGGGGACGATCAACTTTCATGAGTGGATCGGAGATGGCTGGGCCATTTTGTTTTCACATCCCAAGGATTTTACTCCGGTGTGTACCACCGAGTTGGGCTATATGGCCGGCCTCAAGCCGGAATTTGATAAGCGCAACTGCAAGATCATCGGTCTGAGCATTGACCCGGTATCCGACCACACGGAATGGGTCAAAGACATCGAAGAAACGCAGGGGCACTCCGTCACGTATCCGTTGATTGGAGATACGGACCTTGCCGTTGCCAAGCTGTACGACATGATTCACCCGAATGCGAGTGGGACTGCCAAGGGCCGCACCGCGGTCGACAACGCAACCGTCCGTTCGGTGTTTGTGGTCGGCCCGGACAAGAATATCAAGCTCATGATTACCTACCCGATGAGCACCGGGCGGAACTTCGACGAGGTGCTGCGCGTATTGGATTCCTGTCAATTGACCGCCCAACACAAAGTCGCCACCCCGGTGAACTGGAAACATGGGGAGGACGTGATCATTGTCCCCGCGGTCTCGAACGAGGAAGCCAAGGAGAAATTCCCCGGCGGTTGGAAGGCACCCAAACCGTACCTGCGGATCGTACCGCAGCCGCAATAAGATCGCTCGGGCGAGCCGCGGGATATGAGTAAAGAGTAAACGTGTCCAGCATCTGCATGTCTATTGGAGGACACGTTTACTCTTTCATGCCGTAGCACTTCAGCACATTCTTTCCCAATATACCCTCTCGGGCCGACTCGGTCATCAGATTTGTGAGCTCAATCAAATTGGGAATATATTCGGGTGGATGATCGGCATGCGGAAAATCGCTGGCCCAGAAAAATCGATCTTCTCCAACAAAGGGCATCACCCCGGCGAGTGCCCGCTCATCCGGGTCGCCCGAGATCCAACACTGTCGGCGGAAATACGTACTCGGCTTGTCTTTCAGCAGCACGCTCTTGCCCAGCGGTGAGTCGTAGACCGCGTCCATACGTTCCAGCCAGTATCCGATCCAGCCCGCGCCCACTTCCAGGACGATGACTTTGAGCTGCGGGAATTTGTCGAACACCCCATACTGAAAGAGCGAGACAAACCCCCCTCGAATGGCGTCGCCACCGGCGATGTTTTGGTAAAACGCGGTCGAAAAACTCGTCATCCGGCCAAAGCGGGTTGGGGCCGCCCAGTGTGGCTCAAACGACGGGTGAATGCCAAACGGCAGACCCAGCTCCTGGGCTGCGGCAAACACGCGGTCATGATCGGGGTGGCCGTGGGCTTTGCGGCTCCAGATATACGGAGCCACAAAAAAGCCTTTCATCCCATCCTTGGCCGCTCGGTGCAGTTCTTCTTCAGCAAGCTCGGGGATGCTAATGGGGATATGGGCAATGGGCAGCAGGCGCCCATCCGAATCTGAGCAAAAGTCCACTAGCCAGCGATTATACGCCCGTGCGTAGGCCATCGACAGCTCAAGGTCTTCGCATTCGGGTTCCCATAACAGGCCAAGCGTGGGGTAGAGAAACACCTTCTCAATATGCTCGATGTCCAGGCGTTGCAGCCGCTCTTTCGGGTCCATAGAGCCAAACGAGGCGTTATCGACATAGCCAGACCCAGTCGGCTCGCGGGTATACTCAATACCCCCAAGCTGATCCATCACACCCAGCCCCGAAGGGGCGCCCTTGCGCGTCATTTTGGATGGTTGGCCGTTGACCTCAAGATATTCCAGGCCGTCGTCGTCTTTACGAATGCGGATCGCGCGGGCGCGGTATTTGGGTTCCAAATATTTTTCCCAGAGATCAGGCGCTTCGAGTATGTGACCGTCGGCATCGATCACACCTGACATGGGGAGACTCGGTAAGGCTTCAGGGCCGGGCATACATTCCTCCTTTATTGAGCATGCAAGCCGATGATACTCCCTGGGCAGCGCAAGCGAAGCGCCCGGCTCGGGAGAACACTTCAGCTAGGTCCCGGAACTCGAACGTTGCCGCTTACGCAGGAGCTCTTCTCCTTCCTCAATCTGCTCGGGTTCCATAAGCGCAACAATATACTCTCGCACCTTGAGCACGGCATTCTTGTGCTCGCCCGAGGCATTTGTCGCCGCCAGACTGATCCACAGATAGGCCTGGCCATAGTCCAGCGGCGTACCCTGGCCCCTGGCATAGCGCAGCGCCAGATTATACTGCGCCTGGGCATCACCCTGATTTGCCGCCCGGCGATACCAATTCGCCGCTTGGGTGTCGTTTTGTTCGACCCCTTGCCCGGTCGCATACATGAATCCCAGATTAATCTGTGCCTGGGCATGACCCTGTTCGGCGGCTTGACGACACCACTTGGCGGCTTCCGTCGCATCTTGGGCCACGCCCTGGCCGGTGCGATGCATGAGCCCCAGGTTCCACTGCGCGTCGGCATGACCCTGTTCGGCGGCCTGGCGATACCACTTGGCGGCTTCCGTCGCATCTTGGGCCACGCCCTGGCCCGTATAGTAGTGGAGCCCCATAAAATAGAGCGATGGCGGATGGCCCTGTTCGGCGGCCTGGCCATGCCATTGCAGTGCCTGGGTCGCATCCTGGGCAACGCTTTGGCCCAGACCGTAGAGCACGCCCAGTTCTGCCTGGGCCAGCATGACTCCTTGCTCGGCTGCTTGGGTGAGCTGGTCGAGCGTCATGCGTTCAATCAGATTATCGCGGGCGCCGGCGTACTTTGCGGCCGTTGCCTTGGCGGCATTGAACGAATCACGGTCGCCTTTATAGACAGCCAGTTTGGCCGCACTATCGGCCGCTTGGTTGATCAAGAGCAAGGCCTGGATGTCATCCCGCTCGATTCCCTTGCCCGATGAGTACAGAATGCCCAGGTCGTACTGGGCCGTCACATGGTCCTGCTCGACGGCTTTGCGGTACCATGCTATCGCTTCTTCCATATCCGCTGCGACGCCAAGGCCGTTGGCGTACATGACTCCCAGGTTCCACTGGGCCGTCGCATGGCCCTGCTCGGCGGCCTGGCGGTACCATACCCCGGCCTCGGTGTAGTCTTGCGCTACGCCGTAGCCATTATCGTAGAGGAAGGCGAGGTCGTACTGCGCCTCAACATCACCGGTCTCGGCCCGGGCGCGCAGTTCGGCAATTCTGTCCGCCCGTGCCAGGCTCACTCCACAAATACATACTCCAACACTCACGAGTATCCAGCGTGCTATTGTCTGCATATTCGTTGTCCTACCGTACTCCTTCTCAAATGAGAAGAGCGGGCAGTGCCTCCCCACCTTCCTCCTCGGAGCAGGCGTTATTCGACAAGAGCACGCAGAACCGCGCCGCGCGTGTCGCCAGTCCTGGACGCAGTGTTGCTAGCGGTCTTCCTGTCTTGCTGTGAACTGGTGACAACCGCATAGCCTGATGCGACAGCGGCCGGTCCAGGCGTGTTCGTGCACCAGAGCCGGGTGGCCACAGGTACACCGGGAGATACCCGTCGTCGTAGGGCGCGGCGGACCGTCGAGTTTCGCCCATTGCCGTTCCAAATCCTGCCGAATCTCTTCATCCCGCGTCATTATTGGGCGCTCTTTTTCTGGCGTGCGTCGAGACTCCCCGGTCGGCCTGGCTGTTCAACGTGTGCTGTTTTTGCCCACTGTAAGAGAATGGGAGGAGTCGTATCATGGGTGCAGTGCATCGATCCAGTCAGGTAAGGGTTGATCCGGTACGTCAGCGCTCTCGGGTAAGAGTTCAAGCACGTCTAACGACATCCGGTAGCGAATACGTCCGCGCCACAAATATGGTGTTTTCACCGAATTGTTCACCATGCCGCCGTGGAGAGCCGGGCAGGCGCCCTGCGGGGGGGTGGCCTCCACCCATAGTTCTGTCCCACGATGCTGACGGACCCAGGCGTGTGAGTCCGGGTGGATACGATCCCAACTCTCGGGCTCCACAATCCGGGCTTTTTGGCAATACATGCTTCTTCCCCGTTTCCTTGTACCTCAAGATGTAGGCGTGAGAAAAGATTCCCCCGTGTTCTTGATCGGACGCGCCCGTTCGGGTTACTCAGAGTCGTTGAACCTTATCTTCGAGGACGCAGGAAAAAACGCAACCCAGCGGAGGAAGTGATATGGACACCTTTCAATATGAAACCGTTCTGAGTACGCTCGGCAACAGCGGGGTGCGCACCATAGCCCTGAACCGTCCGGAGCGCCTCAACGCCATGAACGGACAGCTCATGGTCGATATTGCGCGCGCATTTGACGAAGCCAATACCGATCCGGAGACCCGCGCCATCATCTTTACCGGTCAGGGTCGCGCCTTTTGCGCTGGCGATGACCGTAAGGCCCATCGCCAGCCTGGAAACGAAGGAGAGGCCAGAGATGCCGTGGACGCGGTCCAGCGGGCGACCCTGGCGATTGTCTTTGGCGGGAAGCCGGTTGTGGGGGCTATCAACGGCTGGGCAGTCGGGGGTGGGTTCGAGTTGGCGATCAATTGTGACTTTCCGATCTGGGCGGAAAGCGCCCGAGGGTTTTTCCCTGAAGTATCGCTCAACGCTTTTGTGACGGGGGCTGTCTCATCGCTCCTGCCGGCCCTGGTTGGGCTGAACAAAGCCCGGGAAATGTTGTTTCTGGGCGAACAGTATGACGCCCGCACCCTGCTGGACCTGGGCGTGGCGTGGCGCGTCGTCGGCGATGATCGTCTGCTCGCCGAGGCGCACAGTGTGGCGGAGAAACTGAGTAGCCTGCCGCCGCTTGCCGTCCGAGCGATGAAACGCGTACTCAATCAGTGCGCGGTCAGTGATATCAACACCGCACTTCGACTGGAAACAGAGGCGACCGTTGCCAGTTTTCTCGACCCGGAAACAACCGAACGGCTCTCGAATTTCTAGCCGAGAATTTTTCATCGGAATTTATATACTTGGCTACCCACCAGACGTGAAAGTGCCCGGCTGCGGATAGTGTCGTCCTCCTGTCTTGACGGTCTGTCGTCCCTTGGTATGGTGTCCTCGTTCACGGCAGCAAATGACCTGCTTGGTCGGGTCGCCTGCTGAATACAATAACCACCAAAAGGCGCGGGAGTCATGACCTGCGCTGTGGTGAATACGCAGGACCTCACACTGGTCATTTGCTGTGACGTGAACACGGCCCGGCATCTCCGCCGGGACCCTAGCGGAGGAGGTGTGTAATGCACCGGCAGCTTATGAGATGTATGGTGGCCCTACTGTTGACCAATATGGCAGCCCACGCAGCCACTCTGGATGTTCCCGCCCCCCATACAACCCTATCTGGCATTGGGGTCGTTCATGGCTGGAAATGCGAGGCGGGAAAGTTGACCGTTCGCTTCGATGGGGGCGACCCACTTCCTTTAGCCTATGGCAACGCGCGTGCAGATACCGCTTCAGTCTGTGGCGATACCGACAATGGCTTCGTCTCCATTATGAATTGGGGCAATCTCGGTCCCGGGACCCATACGGCGGTGGTCTACGATAACGGCACAGAGTTCGACCGGAGTACCTTTACGGTGGTGACGGCTGGGGAAGCGTTCCTTAAGGATGTCGAGGCGTCCTGTACCATTCCTGATTTCCCTGACCTGGGCGATACCGGCCACTTTGCCTGGGACCAATCGACACAACACTTAGAATTGGTGGAAGTGGAGTGGGCCCCGCCCCTCACTCCAGATTGTGCCCGCTGGCCAGAGACGGACGCATTTGAAGATGCCACCCCCACCTGGGTCCGGGCCTGCCTCAACGCAGGGGTGGATATCCATGCGGAATACCGCAATGGCTTCACGCCGCTCCATAGTGCCGCGCACCATGGAAATGCCCCCGTCGTACAGGTGCTCCTTGAAGCAGGAGCGGATGTGACCAGAGCTAAGTCAAACGGCTATAATCCACTTCATGCGGCCCTGGTTGAGGGCACCCGTAATCCAGAGGTCGTGCGGCTGTTGCTCGACGCGGGCGCCGATCCGCACGCGAAGTATCGGGACACACCAGCGGTGTTTTACGCGGAAGCCCCCGTCACCCTCCTCCAGTTGTTTCTGGATGCGGGCGCCGATCCGCACATCATCGGTCCCCACGGTCAGACGCTGATGCACGGCGCGGTGTACGATATTCGGTCTGTGCGTTTGTTACTGTCCCTCGGCGTGAACTCCGATGCCGCTACCGACATCGGTCGCACGCCTTTAACGACGGCCGTGGGGGGAATGGTGGATCAGACGGTCGTGCAACTCCTGATCAATGAGGGCGCGCGGGTCAATGTTTTTTCCGGCTATGACCGCCGGACCCCTCTGCATACGGCCGTGCTCGACAACAGACCCGCGCTCGTTTCCCTGCTCTTGAGCGCGGGTGCGAACCCCAACGTGACGGATGCGGACGGGAATACGCCTTTGTACTTTGCCGAACGGTATGGCTACGATGCCATTGCGCGGTTACTACGGAATGCGGGGGCGCGCGGATGACAATCCAAAGTCAGCCGGGTACTTCCTCTGGATTCTCCTCAGCCCCGTCTGAATAAACGTTGCGTGCTCGTCGCTGACGGGCTGCCCAGAGGGCACTATGGCTTTAATGGCGAGTTCCTCATGATCAGACCTGACACACACTGTCACGTTTTGACAGGGCTGGGTACTGTCCTAATTTGCTGTTTTTCCCTCAACAGAAACAGTGGCTTACGGTTCAAAATAGGACAGTACCCAGGGCTGGGGATCAACTTCAAAAGAAAAACGGTGGGCAGAAGAGCCGTGATGGCCCTTCGTGAGAGAGTGTCGGTCTCCCGCCGTGCTAAGCTTCTACGCCTTCTGCTATTTCTGTTGGGGGACATGAGATGTTGCTCGTCAGGCTGGCGGTGGAAATAGGACTGACGGACCCTATTAGGAGTGTGGTGAAGTTGATTGAGACGGCCCGGGATACTCCCACGAGTGAGCCGCCTCCGGTAGAGGCACAAGAGCGTCCACGGTTGCGGTTGATTCGTGATGGCAGGGCAGCCTAATTAGGGCAGCACTGAGGGCCCCTTAACTTGCGGATTGGTGTTTCTCCATCTGCGCTTTCTTGTCCTCAAACGCCTTTATCGGTTCAGGAATCGGCGGCAATAATTCATGAAACGCATTGTGGATATTACGAGCCATCTTTACAAGTAAGCTTAGTAATTTATGAACATCTTGTAATGTCTCACATAGGTGCTGTTTCAAACGGACAGTAGTGTCGCCGCTGTCGTCGATATATTTTTGATCTGCTTCGCCGCCATTGTGTTCATATACGTGTCGGCGGTGAAACATCCTGTCTACAAATCTGCGTTCATCTTCCTTCGTGTCTGCAAATATGTCGATGTCAAACCAGTCCTCGAAGATAGTCTTCACTTCTCCAAGATTGTGAAAGCGCTGTTTCGACAATCTCTTTCTCCGACGCTCTGTCATTGGCACCTCCCGCGCCAATTGCTTCGCGTACTGCCCTATGAAGGACTCAAAAGAAGCTACTCCATCTCTGACACAATTCTCAGGCGAACCGCTAGAGTTTAGACGCTCACGAATAGTCAGCACAGTCTGGCCTTCGAAGAGCGCTAAATCGTTGCGCGTGCCGCACGAGGAACAATATCCAAAGCGTCCCAGAATATCATTGAACTCCCCACAGGCTACGCAGTTGAATTTTTGCTGTTGACTTTGCTCAGACATATAGAAAGTAGGTTTTCCCCCTTCTTTGCTTACAACCTCTGCAACTTCGTCCATATCAATAACAACTTCATCATCTTCCACAGATTCCAGCGCCGTACTCAAGACCTTACAGTAATGACGTACATAGCGCCGTTGGGATTCCGAGAGGAATCGATGAGGCTGCTCCACGATGGCGCAATAAGGACAGACGCTAGGGTATGGGCCACTACGCCAATAGCCGTTGCAAACCGGACACTGATGGCCGAACTGGCCTTCGCTATCGCAGGCAATCCACACTGGAAAGCAGCCGGGGAATGGCGGCGGGCTAGACAATTGTCCCGCTCCTCCTAACAGTGCAGGTCCCACGGGCTCGCCGTGGAATGCATACACAGCGATTACCCTGATTACCCTAGCCGGTAGATCGCTGACAAGACGAAAACTAACCTGATAACTTTGCCGGCCATCCTCTTTTGTCACAATGTTGAAGGCGACTTGGCATCCTAAGGGGCCGATTTCTTCAAATTCGTCGGACACGCTGTGTCTCCCTGAACGAACCAAGTTTACATAGACGATATGCTTCTATGTCTTAGTTCTGATACCTAATTTGTAGAATTATTTCCGTTCACTTCCCCATAGAGCCCAGGCAATTACACCAGGAAGGAGCGCGAAAAGCTCCAGACAGTCAATCAGAGTACGGGAAGAAAGAGAACCGCCCACAAATTCGGCTATTATGGTTATAGGCATAACACCCACAAACGTTACGATCACCATTGCATTAAAGAAGGACCAGACGAACCAAGGCAACAAAAGCACATAACGTAAAATTCCTTGACCCTGGAGTCCTTTTCCAGTCTTGTACTGATACGCTACTATGCTCGACACTAACGCCATTCCCCATAATAACTCTTGGCCCCACAACCACTCAGGATATATGGACGCCAAGAAGGCAGCTATTCCACACTGAAGGTAGAGGAGACTAGCGGTGATTCCGACCCTCTTCGGTCTAATTTCAGAGTCGGCGTTCTGTTGCTCTGAAGATTTGGTCGGTACTTGACGGGGATTTGCTTTCGGTGAGCTGGCGTCCGGCACTCGCTCCGGCGGCGGGGCTTCTTGTGCGGATTGGTCTTGATGTTCTCTGTGGCGTGCAATACGTTGCCATTCCGTCGGGTTCTGGCTGGGCCGCAGGGCTTCTCTCGCAGGTCGGACCCGGCCTCCCGTGTGGCCGGGAAGTGACTTCCGCCACTGGGCGATGCTTTGTGGCCGGTCCTGTTTGTTTACCTGGATAGCCCAGTCAATTGTGGCGAGGAGCCGGGCGTCGTATAGACCTTTACCAACTGTTACCGCCGGAGTCAGGTCTTGGTCGTCTCCGCGTTGGTTGAGAGATCGGGTTACGGCATCGGGCAGCTCCGCCTCCGTTATCCCGCTCACACACCGGTAGGCCACCATGCCCAGCGCGTAGAGGTCAGTCCACGGTCCTACGTTTTCGGCTTTGGTCGCGTGTTGCTCAAGCGGCGCATAACCCGGCGTCAAAATCGCTGTTAGGCTCTTGGACCGCTGCCCCACGGCTTGCCGGGCCGCACCGAAGTCCAGCACCACGGCGCTCCCGTCCGAGCGCACCATCAGATTGCCCGGCTTGAGGTCCCGGTGGACGTAGCCGGCGGCATGCATCTCTTCTAAGCCGCTCAATACTTCGTGAATGAGCCGTTGGAGGGCCTCGGCTGGGAGGGTGGTATGCCTCGCGAGCAGTGCGCTGACGGTCTGGCCCTCAACGTATTCCAACACCATATAGGCCGTGCCGTTGCCTTCGAAGAAGCGGTAGACTTTATTCAAATGCGGGTGGTCAAAACGGGCCAGGGTACGGGCTTCGTCCAGAAAACGGCTCAAGCCCCACTCATAGTCCGTAGTGTCGGCGCTCGAATTGGGTACGACCGTTCCGTTGTTTGTGCGTGTGGCGAATTCGCTGGGCAGGTATTCCTTGATCGCTACGACTTTGTTGAGGTTGGTATCGTTAGCCCGATAGGTGATGCCAAACCCGCCCGCCCCGAGCACCTCGCGGACCGTGTATTCCTGTAACCGGGTGCCCGCCGGCAGGGCGTTGATGTGGTCCATGCGGAGCACCTTTCATTCTATTCCTTTTCCCTCTCAGGGTTGGGCACCATTTTGCCATGACCGGGGATAATCCAGTCCGCGCGCTGTAAAACCTTTTCTCGGCTCGCATTGAGCGCCTCTTGGTTCCAGGTCAGCGGGGCGTCGCCGGGTGTGATGTCCGGGAATGCCCAGGTATGGGTCAGGACGTAGGTCCCCTGGGCCGTCTCGACGACCAGCGACGCGTCCTCTTCGGTGTGTCCTGGGGTTTGTAGCACTCGTATGCCGGGTGCAATGGCATACTCATCGCCATGATCTTCCCACAGGTCGCCTGTATACGTCGCCCAAAAGTCGACCAGTTGGGCGTGAGGGAAGAGGGCAATATTCACGGTATGGTCGGGATGGTGATGGCTGATAAAGATATGGGTGACATCCTCAGCCGAGACCCCTTCTTTTTTCAGCGCGTCAAGGATGAGAGACCGCTCTGCAACCATGCCGGGATCGGCGACCAGCGTGACACCCTCGCCTCGGACCAGGGCAACTGTACCCGCCACATGTCTAGCGCCGTCATCAGTCACACCGGGCATGGGCTGTCGCCCTTCTATCGGCTTGACATAGCCTTCGAGCAGAACGGTGACGGTGTTCGTGTTTGGTGTTTCTTGTCCCTGTATTCCGAGGGGCGTACAAATAAACACAGCCGCCATGAGTCCAGCCAGAGCGACGAATCTGCATCTTTTTGTGTGCATCATATCTCCCTCCTGTATGCTCCCTGACATAGCATTCCGGTCTGTGGGGGACTAGTCGTCTCGTTTCTCGCTTTTTTTGTTCCGTGTGGTTATTATCACTGGCAGCGGGACGGTGGCGAATGCAGCGCTACGAGTAGAAACAGAAGAAACAGGAGACGCAGATGAGCGACCTCTCCTCTGACGAGATTTTACGTCTGACTCGGGAATACGGCCTCTACGAATGGGCCGCGCAGAAGGCGGTGAAGCCGCTCAGCGTTGACCATGCTCAGGGCGTCTACTTCTGGACGACCGACGGCAAGCGCTTTCTCGACTTCAACTCGCAACTGATGTGCGTCAATATCGGCCACGGTGATGAGCGTGTCCTGACCGCCATTCGGGAGCAATCCGAGAAGCTGACCTATGTGATGCCGCATCTTGTGACCGAGCCGCGGGCCAGGCTGCACCAACTTCTGGCCGAGGTCACCCCTGGTGCCCTCAAACGATCCTTTCTCACACTGAGCGGAGCGGAGGCTAATGAACATGCCGTACGGATCGCTCGCTTGGTCACGCAGCGTCAGAAAATCCTTGTCCGGTATCGTTCCTATCACGGCGCGACAGCCGGGGCTGTCAGTCTGACCGGAGAGCCGCGCCGCTGGGGAGCCGAGCCAGGTATCCCCGGTGTTGTGCGGGCCATGGACCCCTACCGCTATCGGTGCCGCTGGTGTCAGGAGCAGCCGGCCTGCAACCTCAACTGCCTGAATCACGTCGAAGACGTCATCCGGTTTGAGGGGGCGCACACGATTGCCGCCGTGCTGATTGAGACCGTGACCGGAACGAATGGCATCATCATTCCACCCGACGGCTATCTGCCGGGGCTGCGCACCTTATGTGATAAATATGGCATCCTGCTGATCGCCGATGAGGTCATGAGCGGCTTTGGCCGGACGGGGGAATGGTTTGCAGTCAATCACTGGGATGTCGTGCCTGACATCATGACGCTGGCAAAGGGATTAACGAGCGCCTATCTGCCGCTTGGCGCCATTATGGTAAACGACGAAATCGCGGCCCATTTTGAAGACAATGTCCTGTACGCCGGGTTGACCTATGGGGCGCATCCGGTCTCCTGTGCCGCCGCGGTCGCCACCATTCAGGTCTACCGGGAAGACGGCCTGATTGAGCATGCCAAAAAGATGGGGACCATTCTGGCGCACGAAATGGAACGCTTACGGAATAAGCATCCCTCAGTTGGAGAGACCCGTTCCATCGGCCTGTTTGGCCTGTTCGAACTGGTCAAAAACCGTCAGACGCGCGAGCCGCTAGCCCCCTTTAATGCGACGGCTGCCGAGATGGGGCCCATGGCTCAGCTCGGCGCGTTTTTTCGAGAGAACGGGCTTTTCACCCTGGTCCGCTGGAACACTTTTTTTGTGAATCCGCCGCTGTGTATTAGCGAAGAACAACTCCGCGAGGGATTGGCGATTATTGACCAGGCGCTCGATATTACTGACGCGGCCGTCTCGGCCTGACGGCTCTTCCCGGGAGCGGGCGTGCATGAACACCAAATCCTCTGTACCGATTGCAAGCTGAGCGAAAGACGAGGAGAGCATGAGAGCAATAACGAGGAGAGCGCTGCTCCGTTCCGGTCTCACTTGGTGCGCGGTTTCCCCCTGGCTGAAGCCCCTGGGGGCGATCGCTGACACGGACGCCAGCCCGCCAGCTCCGCAGATGTCGCCCGGTGTGACCGATACCGAGATCGTTCTCGGTATATCCGCGGCCTTCTCTGGCCCATCCCGGGGTTTGGGTATCGAACTGTATCGCGGCGCCAGCGCCTACTTCGACCACGTGAATGAGCAGGGGGGGATCGCCGGTCGCAACGTAATTCTCAAAACGTATGATGATGGCTACCAACCCGCCCCTTCTGTTAAGAATACCCTGAAGCTGATGTTGCAAGACCAGGTGTTTCTGCTCTTCGGTTACGTTGGAACCCCAACGGTCACGCGGGTCCTGCCCATGCTCAAGAAGTTCCAGGACAGGAATATCTTTTTGTTTTTTCCCTTCACCGGTGCTCAGCCACAGCGGGAACCTCCCTATGGCGACTTTGCGTTCAATCTGCGTTCCTCCTATCGCCAGGAAACCGCCGGTCTGGTCGATAATTTCGTTGGCATCAACCGGAAACGTATCGCCGTGTTCTACCAAGCCGATGCCTATGGGCGCAGCGGCTGGGCGGGCGTCCGGCGCGCCCTGAAGCACTACGGAAGGCAGATTGCGGGCGAGGCGACCTACCGCCGCGGCACGAGGTTCACCGCCAGCCTGCGCAGACAGGTCGAAATCCTCAAGGCGTCCCAGCCCGAAGCCGTGATCTGTATCGGTTCCTACGCGGCCTGTGCGGGTTTTGTCCGCGATGCTGTCAACCTCGGCCTGCAAGTCCCGATTGCCAACCTGTCCTTTGTTGGCAGCGAGAACCTCTTGAAACTCCTTAGTCACTGGGCGCTGACTGAGGGGCGAGGTGACATCGAGTCGTATACCCGACTGCTCGTCAACTCCCAAGTGGTTCCGAGTTACGAAGAGGCCTCCATGCCAGCCGTCAGAGAGTATCGCGACTTGATGCGACTCCACAATCCGCAGCCGCCCATAGAACTGCTGAAAGAACCCTATCTACCCTCTGAGCACAGCTTCGTCAGTCTCGAGGGATTTATTAATGCCAAGTTGATGGTCGAAATCCTGCGTCGGCTGGGCGACAAGCCGGAACGGAGCCAGCTTGAGCGTACCGTTTTCACCGTTCAGGATTTTGATTTGGGTATCGACGAACGGGCCTCTTTTGGTCCCGACCGTCGTCAGGGGCTCCAGCAGGTCTATTACACCGTTGTTGACGAGGGCCGTTTTGTCATGCTGGACAACTGGGAGGACAGGTTTGCCTGACATGAAAATCCAAAAGCTTTTTCAGAAAACACTGTTCGGCGTTTTTTCTCTGTTTGGTCTGATTAGCCTGTCCACCTCCGTGCTGTGTATTTATACCGTCGATACGCACTTGTCCGAGGAGTACGAGAGCAATAGCAAAGACATCGCCAAGACCATTGCCGATTCCAGTGTGGACATTCTCTTGAATCGGGATCTGTCGGCACTGCAATCGCTCATCGATCAATTTGTCGAAATTCAGAGCATACGCTATATCTATATCACGGACGAAGAGGGCGAGTTTGTCGCCCATACGTTTGTTCCCGGTGTGCCCGAAGAAATTCGAACCGGAGACCGGAATAACACGGCGACTGTGGAGCGCAGCCTGCCGGGGATGGGTGATTTTGTGGAAGTGGGTAGTCCGATTCTGGCCGGCGTTGCCGGCAGCGTTCATGTCGGCATGGACCCCGATCTGATTGCGCTGAAGATTCAGCGAGCAATCGGCCGCCAGGTCTATCTCATCTCCATTATTCTTGTTATTGGCGTTTTGGCTGCCATCTGGTTTGTCAACCTGGCGGCGAAGCCCCTGGGCGACCTCCTCGCCTATGCGGTTGCCCTCGCGCGTGACCAGGACAATGGAGCGGACGACACGCTGCTGGCACGCGACGATGAGGTTGGCCAACTCGCTCGACTCTTTCTCTATTTTTCAGAAGGTGTGCATGCCGAAGGGGAGCAGCGTGTGTCGGTTGGAAACGATAGCTAGGATGTGACCTCGGAGGATTTCCAAATAGTGCCTGGACCGCACGGGGCTGGCTGGCCCGCTCCGGACACCGTCTCGCGAGTGGTTGCGGTTGATTGACGATTGAGAGTTCTTGGAAATGGCGCAACAAAGACATATGCCGCGTGCGATGATCGCCCTGTTGTGTACGGTCCTGCAGATCTGCTTCGGGACCGTATACGCGTGGAGTTTCTTTCAAACGTTGCTGGTCAGGCAGCTCGGCTGGTCATTTACGGAAACGGCCTGGGCCTTCAGCCTCGCGATCTTTTCGCTGGGTACTGCGGCGGCCTGGGCCGGCACAATGCTGCCGCGGTTCGGCCCGCGCAAATTGGCCGTGGCCGGCAGCCTCATGTTCTCGGGTGGCTATGTGCTCGCCAGCCTTGCCTTGCACCTGGATATTATCGAGCTCTTTTATCTCGGCTACGGAGTGATCGGCGGTGCCGGTATCGGGTTTGGCTACGTGACGCCGGTCGCCACCGTGGCGAAATGGTTTCCGGATCACAAGGGCTTAGTGACCGGGATCGTTGTGATGGGTTTTGGTGTGGGCGCGTTTCTTTTGAGTAAGGTGTTGGCCCCGCTGCTCGTGCTGCAAGCGGAGGGTGACTTGGCGCTCGTTTTCTTGTGGCTCGGGGTTGTCTTTGCCTGTATCTTATTGCCTTCCAGCTTTGCCCTGAGCGATCCCCCGACCGCCGTGGCCACCGTGGCTGACGTCCAGCGCAGTGACGACCCCGACTCTGCGGCCCCCTACCTCCGGTCTTCGGCGTTTATCTTCATGTGGGTTGTCTTTTTCTTCAACATTGCCGCGGGCATCTCCGTTATCAGTTTTCAGTCGGAACTTCTGCAGGAAGTGTGGGGATTCGCCGACCCGTCCCTAGAGCCGGCAACGCTGGTCGAATACGGAGCGACACTGATCGCCGTCAGTTCACTGTGTAACGGTGTTGGACGGTTGTTCTGGGGGCTCCTCTCGGACCGTATCGGGCGCGTCCGGGTCTTCAGAATCCTGCTCGCCAGCCAGATGATCGTCTTCGGTATCTTGATGACGGAACGCAACCCCTGGATATTTGCGGCCCTGGTTTGCTACGTCCTCTTATGCTTCGGTGGCGGCTTTGCCACTATGCCTTCTTTCGTGCTCGACGTTTTTGGGACGAAAAAGATGTCCACGATTTACGGAACAATCCTGACCGCGTGGGCCGCGGCAGGGATCTGCGGTCCGCTCTATGTGGGACATTTGAAAGACCAATATCCCGACCGGGCTGTCATGTATTGCTTTTTGATCGGGATTCTGATGCTGGGCATTGGGTATGTCTTCTCGTATTTGCTGAACGATGATCGCATTCGCCTGCGTCGTCCGACCCTGGAAGGGACGCTGCGGCAGTATGGCATTGTGTATCCTCGGCGCGCCTAGAGCCCGTTCCCCAATACGGTCAGGAGGTAAGTGGACAGTCCTGCCGTTCGTCCAGTACACTAGACGTATGGTATATGCCTGTTCGCCCGACGACGGTTTCGACGATGAGGATGATGAGGACGAACGCTGCCCGTGCGTCATTCATATTCGATGGCCACGGCCGCCCGTCGTGAAGTCATTCCGACCAAAATAATCAAGAGTTCGGTCTGCCCGCCCCTGGCATAAATCATATGCCAGGCTTGCCTTCCGGGCCTGTTCTCTCTATAGAGAGGCGAGGGAAATGGCCCATGTGGCCAGATCGTATAGACGTGTCGTGCAAATAAAGGAGAGACGCTATGGCTGAGTTTGATGTGCATATTAAAGGGGGAGTGGTTGTTGACGGGACACGCGTCCCGCGCTTCCAGGCTGATGTCTGGATTAAGGATGGAAAGATCGCTCAGATTGGCGGTCGGACGGCTGGCGGAGCGAAGAAAGTCATTGATGCGGACGGGCTGATTGTTGCGCCTGGGTTTGTTGACCTGCATACCCATTATGACGCGCAGATTCGCTGGGACCCCTGGTGTACGATTTCCGGCTGGCACGGCGTGACCTCCGTGGTTCTCGGCAACTGCGGCTTTGGTTTTGCCCCGGTCAAACCTGATTTCCAGGAACGATCCATGCTCACCATGACGCGTACGGAAGCCATCCCGTACGATTCCATGAAGGAGGGCATGACTTGGGACTGGGAAACCATTCCTGAATATCTGGATTCGCTGGACCGCTCAGCTAAAGGCGTCAACTGTATTCAGTACATGCCCACTGCGTCGCTTATGACCTATGTCATGGGGCTGGAGGCCGCCAAGTCCCGTGCGGCCACACCCGCCGAAAAAAAGGAGATGCAGCGGCTCTTGCATGAAGGCATGGATGCCGGACTGTGTGGCTTCTCCATTCAGCGGCTTGGCCCCGACTCAACGCAGGCCGATTATGATGGCTCTCCCATGGTGACGGACATCATGGCGGACGAGGATATTCTGAATCTGGCCACAGTCCTGCGGGAGCGAGACGAAGGGTTTATCCAAATCACCCAATCAACCGGACAGATTAAGGCTGATCTGGCCTTTTTGGAAAGGCTGGCGGAAACCGCCCGCCGGCCCATTCTGCACAACGTCATTGTTGCGGCCCGCAAAGACCCGAAAGTCCATCGTCGGAGCCTGGACTGGCTGGAGCGCTGCCGGGAGAGAAACCTGCCGATCTATGGCCAGACCGGAACGCATCGGACGGGTTTTGCGTTTACGCTGGAACACTGGAATCTGTACGATGCCAGCCCGGCCTGGCGTGAGCTGACGACCGGAACCAAAACCGACAAGCTGGCCAAGATGAAAAACCCGGCCCTGCGCGCCGCAGTCAAACGCGAGACCGAAGAAGCGGACCGGAAGCTGCAAGTCATCCAGGCCGGTGTTGGCGGCCCGATTCCCAGACTGATCGTTCAGACGGCCAATAATCAAGCCGAACTGGAACCCTATGTGGGCAAATCCGTCGGCCAGATTGCAGAAGAAGAAGGCAAAGACCCCATCGACGTCATGCTCGACCTGTCGCTGGCCGGTGATCTGAATGTCGAATTCCTTGGACCGGACCGGGGTTTTAATGCCGAGCATACGGCGGAGATGATCAACGCCTCGTATTTCACCGTTCCGGGAGCCTCGGACGGTGGTGCGCACACCAAGTTCTTCACGGGTGGCGCGTTTACGACCGACTTCCTGCGCTGGCTGGTTCGGGATGAACAACTGGTGAGCTTGGAAGAAGCACATTACCGGCTCTCCGCGCTACCGGCTCATGCGGCCGGCTTCCACGATCGTGGCGTGTTACGTGAGGGCGCAGCGGCCGATGTGGTAGTCTATAACCTGGACGAGTTGGACATTGAGCCGAATTGGATTGGCGAGATAGTGCATGATTTCCCAGGGAATGAATGGCGCCGGATTCAGCGGGCCAAAGGCTATCACGCAATTCTGGTGAACGGAGTCCAGACGTTTGAAGGTGGCGAGTGTACTGGAGAAACACCGGGCCAGTTGCTCCGCAACGGGAGGGGCTAAGCGTCGTTTCCTTTGCGCCTCTCAGAGTGGCGACGTGGTCGCCCGCTGTCTTCCCGTGACGCATTGTATTCCCGTGATTCATACAGGGGTTGGGGCGGGGTTCAAATCCGCCCCGACTCTGTTCAGCCCGCGCCCTGCCTGGTATACTTGAGGCACCTTTATAAAAAACCCATCCACGCGAAGGAGGTGGAGAGCATTGAGAGATGAGGCGATGAGTTCGCTTCCCGCAGTTGCTCGACCGAGGGCTAAGCGACTAACCCCCGCATCTGCCCACCTCCTGTGTCCGGCATGTTTCTGGAGCGGCCTGCCGCAGCCTCGTCTGCGTGGTTCTCTCGTCGTTGAAAGCCTTTTATGGGCACTTGGCGTGACAAGTATGGGACTGCTGCTGTTGGCGGGACAGCTCTCGCAGCTCCCTGTTGCGCTACCGTGTCTGCCCGGTCTGGGATATTCGGTCTGGAGACGCTATCGTCGTTCTGCCGCCTGTCCTCAGTGTGGTGGGCGTCCGTTGCTGCCTGAAGAGGCGATATATCCCCCAGACTGCTCTCATTTTCTTTTTAGTACGGAGCCACGGCGGATACCGGATGAAAACCGTGGGTGGTCGTCCGCCGGCAAAGACCCGGCCCATCCTCCAATGCCGGTTCTTGAGTCAGCACCAAAAAGCAGACGGGTGCCAAGACAAGAGTCAGAGTCAGGTGCCCGGGGAAGGTGAGCCGCCACTCCAAAAGGGGATATACCGTGCTCACCGTCCGGTGTTCGGGAGAACGCAGCATGCGGCAACCCCATTGCTGTGCGCGATCTCTGCTCCCTCCCCTCAACGAAAAGAAGCTCTTATGTGGACCAACGCGACACACGCAACGAAGGATGTGACCGATTATCAGTTCCGACGACTCATTGTCGATCTCGGACACGAGCACATTCAGCAGGAGGTCGTTCCCTGCCGCGATCTGGACGACTTCCTGGGCGGTATGGGGCGCGCGTTTCGTGTGCTCGAACACTATGACGTTGAGGACGCCTATGCCCCGGACGCGCCGCTGGTGATGAACCTGGGGGCGTTCTCCGGTACGCCGCTGATGACGGGCTTGCGCGTGTTCTTCTCCGCCTACAGTCCGCTTAAAGTTGCCAATAACGGCAAGCCCTTTGCCATGTGGGCGACGGCGTCCGGAAAATTCGCCACAAAAGTTCTGGCTGCCACTATTGATGAAGTCATTTTTCTAGGACGGGCGACGCGTCCAGTGTTGCTGTTGATACGCAATACCAACGACGCTGGCCTGTCCCTCTCGCTCGAAGATGCGCGGAGCATCTCCGGCCTGACCACCCATGATAAAATTCTCTCCCTGACCGATCGATACCGGGATGCGCACGTTGCCGTCATTGGACCCGCCGGAGAACAGTGGCAACAGAACCGCTACGCGTCTATTGCCTGCAGTACGGTGAATCAAATCCACTCCCGTGAATGTAAACCCCGATTTGCCGGTCGAGGTGGCATGGGCAGTATCATGGGATCTAAAAACCTGATCGCTATTGTCGCCCAGGCTCCCGACCGGACGCGGGGCAAGCTCTCTCCCGCCCTGCTCGCGGCGAATAAAGAGATCAGTCGAGGCCCGGGATCAATCAACTATCGCGATGCCAGGAAGGGCGGTAACGGTGGGACCTGGCGTAATGTCGCTGGCCTGCATCCGGTCGGGGCGTTACCCGAGAAGAATTTTTGGCCACAGGGCACCGAGCAGCCTGTGCCCCTGTATCGGGACTCGATGGAAGACGCCTACTGTATTAAAGACGAGTCGTGTTTTCAGTGCGGCATTGCCTGCCATAAAAATATTTACTCCGTGCGCGAAGAGAACGGACGGCGCAAGCCTGGAAAATTTTATACGAAGTTTGATTATGAGCCCCTGGACCTGCTGACGGTGAACCTCGGCATATATGATCCGGAGCAGTCTCTCGAACTTGTTGAGTTGGTCGATCAGGTTGGCTTTGATGCGATTAGTCTGGGCGTCACCTTAGGGTATATTATGGACTATAACGCCCGTCATCCTGAGCAGCCGATTGTGGGTGGTCTATCGTTTGGCGATTTCGCAGCGACACGTCACGTGATTGTTCAGGCCGCGGCCGGTGGGGTGCCTGAGATCGGACGCGGAGTGAAACGCCTGTCCGAGCAGTTGGGCGAACCTGCCTATGCCATGCACTGCAAGGGCCTGGAGCTGCCGGCCTATCTGCCAGAAACAAACCCGGGTTATCCGTTCGCTATTGCGGGTGGCCATATGGGGATGCGGACCTTCCTCCTGCTCGTGACCGAAGGGAAGACCGACCTTGATTACTGGGTCGATGCCATTGTGCGGCGTGGCATTTATTACACCCGGGATGATGTCATTGGACTCTGTAAATTTGCCGGAACGCCCGATGAGATAATTGAACCCGTTTTCCAGGACCTGTACGGAGTGACGGTCACGCGTGAGGATATGCAGCATACAACCCAGCGTGCCTATCTTCGGGGGCTCTTATTGGAACGGAAGCAGGGCGCAACGCTGGACGATTATGTGTTGCCCGCTCGGGTCTATGAACAGAATCCGCACGTCCAGTTACCACATTTTCTGACGCCAGACTTTTGGGACCAATTACGCGCGCGCGTTCTCCGGGCGTTTGATGAACAAATTGTCTCCTATGGTCTGCGCCCGGCCGCCTGAATATGACGTTGTGATGCACTTTATCCGGCTGTCCAAGTCGCATACGGACCGTCGTCCTGTGCGGGCTATTGCCTTTGATCTCGACAGCACACTCACGCGGCCCTATCTGGACTTCACACGGCTCAGAGCCCAACTCGGCCTGCCCGAGGGCGATATCCTCCACTGGGCCGACTCCCTTCCGCCGCGCCAACGGGCCGAAGCCTTTGCCGCCATTGAGGCATTCGAACAAGACGGGGTTGAGCATGTCGCCTGGAACGACGGGGCTCAGGAAACGTTAGCGGCGCTCCAGGCCCGTGGTCTGCCGGTCGCCATTATTACCCGCAACAGCCGGACCTCGCTCACAGCCGTATGCACACAGTTGGATATACGTGCCGACGTGCTCGTCGCCCGAGAGGACGCCACTCCCAAGCCGGACCCGGCCTGTATCCGGCTGGCAAGCGTCCGCCTGGGTGTTCGCGTGGAGACGCTGCTCATGGTAGGAGACTTTCGGCACGATACCGAGGCCGGACGTGCGGCCGGCGCCATAACGGTCCTCCTGACCAACGGCAAAACGCCGACCTGGACGGTTGAGGCCGACCTGGTGATTCACCGCCTGCCCGAGCTCTTGACCTATGTGGAAAAAGAGTAAACGTGGCAATATCTATATCTATTGACGGACACGTGTACTCTTTTCTGGACTCTCAACATAATACAGGAGGACACTCATGGAATTTGCCATTGCCTACCCGGCTAAACCAGATGCGTGGAAAGACATTGCTGTGGCTGAAGACAACGGCTTCAGCCATGCCTGGCTGTACGATTCTCAGATGATCTATAGCGATGTGTATGCGTGTATGGCGCTTGCCGCGGAGCACACCTCCACGATTGTTTTGGGGACTGGCGTTGCCATCCCGAGTAATCGTATCGCTCCAGTGACTGCCCACTCCATTGCTACCATCAACCAACTCGCGCCCGGCCGGGTCATCCTCGGTCTGGGAACCGGATTTACCGGACGCAATACAATGGGTCTCCCGCCGGTCTCGCTCAAAAGTACACGTCACTATATCGAGCAGTGCCGCAGCCTGCTCAAGGGAGAAGCGGTGCTCTTTCAAGACAACGAAGGAGATGGGTCTCGCCAACGCTGGATTCGTTTCCTGCATCAGGACCACGGCTATATTAACCTGAAAGACCCGATTCCGATTCATTTTGCGGCCAACGGGCCGAAAGCCCTGGAATTGACCGGGGAGATTGCAGATGGCTGGATTACGACCATTTCCAGCCCGGATACCTTGCGCAAAAACCTGGCGGTGGTCGAAAAGGGGACGGCTCGGGTTGGGCGCTCAGCTCACGACCTGCCCAATGTCGCCCTGACGACAGCCTGTGTGCTGCAACCGGGTGAGTCGGCAACCGCGCAGCGCGTCATGGACCGAGTTGGTCCCTTTGCCATTGTGGCTCTCCACGCCTTGTGGGAACAGTCCGCGGTCACGGCCAATATGCCGCCGGCTATGGAGTCACTCTATCAGGGCTTTGCCGACTATGTCGCGCAAATGCACACGCCTGAAGATCGTCGCTATCTCGAAGTCCACGAAGGCCATTTGATCTACCTCAAGCCGGGGGAAGAGCGCTACTGTAATGAAGACCTGATTCGCGGTATGACGCTAACCGGGACAGGGGAAGAGATCATCGCCCGGCTCAAGGCGCTCGAGGCGGTCGGTCTCAAGCAGGTGGCCGTGCAGGTGGTGAACAATGGACGCGAAATGATCGAAGAATTCAGCCGCGAGGTCATTGCGAAATACTAGGTGAACTATGACACACGAATCCGTCACGCTTGGGATCGCCATTTCCCTGAGTGGCCGCTATGCCCTGCTCGGGCGTCAGGTCCTTGAAGGTCTGGAGTGCTATATCCGCGATGTGAACGCCGCCGGTGGGATGCGGCTCGGGGCCGAGAATCGAAAACTGCCCGTCTCCCTGATTGTCGAAGACGACGCAAGCGACGAGACCAAAGTCCGCAGCCTGACCGAGAAGTTGATCACCCATGACCGGGTTGATCTGCTGATGGGCCCCTACGGCAGCGGGCTGACCCTGGCCGCTGCGGAGACGGCCGAGGCCGCCCAGCAGGTGCTGTGGAATCATAGTGGGTCGGCCGACGAAATCTTCGAGTGCAACCTCTCCTGGGTCGTGGGTCTGTTGAGTCCGGCGTCCCAATACTTATGCGCCATTCTGGAACTGCTGCGTACGCTCGACCCCGAGGCCAAACGGGTGGCCTTATTGAGCGCCAAAACTGGCTTTGCCACCGATATGGCCAGTGGCGCCTTGACGTGGATTCAACGCCACGGCCTGACGCTCGCCAGCCACCAACTGTACCGGTCCGGTCTCGACGATTTCAGCCCGTTGCTCAACCCGCTCAAGGACGACCCCCCGGACTGGCTGCTCAGCGTTGGCCGTGTAGAGGACGACCTGCGGCTGGGCCGACAGGTGTGTGACCTCCGCCCTCGGCTCAAAGCCGCCGGATTGGTCGTTGCGGCCATCAGTCGCTTTAAGGCCGAGCTGGGTGAGCAGGCGGACGGGTTTCTTGCGCCGAGCCAGTGGGAGCCGCAAGTGGAGTACGGGGTGGACTGCGGCCCGTCAGAAAACGAGTTTCTGACCCATTATCTCAAAGGTGCAACCGTACCTATCGACTATCCGGCCGCCCAAGGCTATACCGCCGGTGTCATTGCCCAGCGCTGCGTCGAAGAAGTCGGTGGCCTGGACCAACACGCCCTGCGCACGGCTGCGAGTCATCTGCGGTGTACGACCTTCTACGGACCGTATGCCATTGAAGCGCAGACCGGCCGCCAGACCGCCCATCCCATGCTGGTTACCCAGTGGCAGAAGGGCCGTAAGGAAATCGTGTGGCCGCGCACGGTGGCCGAAACCCAACCGGTCTATCCCGGACCGTTGTGGGAGTAGATGGATGAGGTAGCAACGCTCTGGGATATAAACCCGTCCAATAATTGAACTTGCTCTCCGCCTTGGTTACACTCCTGTAGAGTTGGGATAGAAGGGGCGTATAATCATCAATTCCCTGTTTCAGCGAGGATATCTTTCAGAAAGGAGAAAGGGAAATGAGTCACATCAGAGCCGAGTATATCTGGATAGACGGCAACAAACCGACTGCCACATTACGCTCAAAAACGAAAATACTTGATGGGCCCATTCGCAGCCTTGAGGACGTTCCTCTATGGGGATTCGACGGTTCAAGCACCATGCAGGCCGTAGGGCATGACAGCGATCGCCTGCTCCGCCCTATTTACTATGTGCCTGACCCCATCCGCCGCGGCGACAATATCCTGGTCATGAACGAGGTGCGGCTCCCGGATGGGTCCGTGCATGAGTCCAACACGCGGGCTCACCTGGTCAAGCTGCAAGAAAAGTATAAAGACCACGAACCCTGGTTCGGCATTGAGCAGGAGTATACGTTTTTCCGGGGCCGGTCGCCCCTGGGCTGGCCGGAGGGTGGCTATCCCGCGCCCCAGGGACCGTTCTATTGCGGTGTTGGTGCCGATGAGGTCTTTGGCCGAGAAATTGTTGAGGCTCATATGGATGCTTGTCTGGAAGCCGGGCTGGCCCTCTCCGGCATCAATGCCGAGGTCATGCCCGGACAGTGGGAGTTTCAGATCGGCCCAATAGGGATTCCTGAGGTGGCGGATCAATTATGGATCGCCCGCTGGCTGCTGTATCGCATCGCCGAAGATTCTGGCGTTAATGCCACGCTGCATCCAAAACCGATCAAAGGCGACTGGAACGGCGCCGGTGCCCACACGAATTTCAGCACCAAAACCATGCGTGAGGAGGGCGGCTTACGGGTGGTGAGAGCCGCCTGCGAGGCGCTGGAAAAGCGGCACGAGGAACACATTGCGGTGTACGGCGCCCACAACGAAGAACGCCTCACCGGCCTGCATGAGACGTGCAGCATCCACGAATTCCGCTATGGCATCAGCGACCGCGGCGCCTCGGTCCGTATTCCGATGGCCACGGCCAACGAGGGACGCGGCTATCTGGAAGATCGCCGCCCGGCAGCCAATATGGATCCCTATCAGGTGTGTGCCGCGCTGCTCGAAACCACGTGCGGCTGAGCCCGGCGCGCACCGCCTCTCGCTCGGAGGATCGCTATGCTACACACGCCGCTCTGCCAGGACCTTGGAATCACCTATCCAATTTTCTCCGTGGGTATGGGTGGTGGGATGGCCGGACCGCGACTCACAGCTGCGGTATCCAACGCCGGCGGGTGCGGCGTCTTGGGCATGGGCGGTCTGCCCGCGCCTTTTATCCAGGAACAAATCCAGCAGGTCCGCACGCTGACCGAACGGCCCTTTGGGGTCAATATCATTCTCCCCCTGCTGCAAGAGGGACAGATTGAAACCTGCTTCGCCGAAGCCGTTCCCCTGCTCGTTCTCTTCTGGGGTGACCCTGAACCCTACGTTAAAGAAGCCCATCGTGTCGGGACCAAGGTCTTTCTCCAGGCTGGCTCAGTTGAAGAAGCCTTAACCGCGGTGAACGCCGGGGTTGACGGCATTATCGCCCAAGGTGTTGAGGCGGGCGGGCATGTTAAAAGCACCACCTCACTCTCAACCATCGTCCCGGCCATGGTCGAAGCCGTTGGACCCGTGCCGGTTATTGCCGCGGGCGGCATTGCCACCGGACGCGGGGTTGTGGCGGCCCTGACCCTGGGCGCTCAGGCCGTGTCCATGGGTACGCGCTTTGTGGCCAGCGAAGAAGTCCAGGTTGTCCAGGCATATAAACAGCGCATTGTTGACAGCACGGCCGAAGATACGGTCTACACCACCCTCTTCGACGTGGGCTGGCCGGATGCCGCTCACCGGGTGTTGCGTAATACAGCGATGGACGAATGGGAAGCCGCAGGTTGTCCGGCCAGCGGCCAGCGGCCCGGAGAAGGCCGCGCCATCGGGACAATGCCCATGGCCGGCACGTCTGTGGAACTGCCCAAATACGGCATCTTCCCGCCTATGCCCGGCTTTGCGGGCGACCTGGAGCAAACCGCCTTGTACGCAGGCGAGTCGTGTCGGCTGATCCATGACGTCAAGCCCGCCAGTCACATCGTGCGCGACATCATGGCCGAAGCCGAAGAGATCGTACAAGGTCTGCGCGCCTGAGAACCGCACCGTAGACACCCCACGACCCGGCCCTCACCCCGGCAGTTCTGGCCTGGGGTACACCGCCGGTCTGCGGCGGGCCATCCGGCCTTCATTATTGACGGGAGATAGACAGCACGCTAGTGGAGACGGCATGCAAGAATCGTTTATCCTCCTGCTGTGGTGGATACTGTTCGGTGGCTCACATATGCTCATGTCCGCGCCCGGTTGGCGACCGAAACTGGTTGCCCGGCTTGGGGAGTGGGGCTTCTTCGGCGTCTATTCTCTGATTGCTATCGTCACCGTCGTGCCGTTGTGCATGTACTACGGCGCGCACAAGCACACCGGCCCGCAGCTCTGGGTCACGCTTCTTCCCTACCTGATAGCGCGTGATGTGAATGTCCTGCTCATGGGGCTGGCCTTTGTCCTCTTCGTCAGCGGCCTGGCGGCCCTTACGCCCAGCTCCATACTGGCCAACACAGCGCCCCAGGCGTATGGCGTCACCCGGATTACCCGCCACCCAGTGTTTGCCTCGTTCTTTTTGTTTGGCGTGGCGCACTGCCTGATGAATGGTGCCCTGAGCGACATCGTCTTCTTTGGTGGTTTCGTTGTCTACTCCTGGCTTGGCGCGTGGCGTCAGGACCAACGCAAAACCGGCGAGCTGCCCGGCTACGAGGAATTTCGGCTGTCCACCTCGTTTCTGCCCTTTGGGGCCATTGTCAGCCAACGGCAGCCGTTTCCTCTTGGAGAGCTGCGTTGGGGGGTGATCATCCTGGGTATGATTGTCTTTTACCTCGTGCGCGCCTTTCACCCCACTATATTTGGCGGGATTCTGATGACGCTCTAGGATATTCACACCATGATTCCAGAGATGTTTACCGAGACCTGGAACGGGCTACTCGGCCTGTCCAAGGTCCAATTGATTCTTTTGGGCGGCGGTATCGCCCTGCTCGTTGCGCTTAGCAAAGTGCTCCGCCTGCTGTTCCTGGCGCTTGTCCTGCTCCTCTTTCTGGTCGTGATTCTGCCGCAACTGCTGACACGGTATGCCGAGTATCCGTTTTCAGAACTCGCGCCGGGCGAGCGTGTTATTCCTCAAGACTGAAGTGCGAAAGGAGACGACAATGGAAGCTGAAAAGAAACTCGAAGAACTCGGACTGAGCCTGCCGCCCATTCCCACCCCGGTGGCCAATTATCTGCCTCTGGTGCGAACCGGCAACCTCCTGTTTGTCTCCGGCCACGGTCCCGGCATGCTGAAAGACGGCAGCGTATCGTTTATCCAGGGCAAGCTCGGCAAAGACCTGGATGTCGAGCAGGGCTATGATGCGGCCAAACAGGTCATGCTCAATATCTTGCAATCCATGAAGCAGGAGTTGGGGGATTTGGACAAGGTGCGCAAAGTGGTCAAGCTGCTGGGCTTTGTCAACTGCACGCCCGACTTCCCCGATCAGCCCAAAGTGATTAACGGCGCGTCCGACCTGCTCGTCGCCCTGTTTGGCGAGCGCGGCCGTCACGCCCGCTCGGCCGTGGGGATGAATCAGCTCCCGTTCGGCATCGCCGTCGAGATTGAGATGGTCGTGGAAGTCGAGGACTGAGGCCGGGACCCGCGCCGCCTCCTATGGAGTTCCGGGCACGGGGTCAGACCGCTGCAAACTGTGCCACCAGCGCGGCGTTGGATTCCGCTTTCTCAAAAGCGGCTAACACTGCCTGGGTAGCCTCCACGGTCGGCATCGCGGCAACCTGACGGCGCAGCAAGCGGGCCATTTTGAGCGTATCGGTATCGAGCAGTTGCTCCTCTTTGCGGGTGCCTGAAGCCGCAATATCAATGGCTGGAAACAGCCGTCGGTCGGCCAAGCGCCGATCAAGCAGCAGCTCCATATTGCCCGTTCCCTTGAATTCCTGGGCAATGACCTCATCCATGCGGCTGCCCGTATCAACCAGACAGGTCGCCACGATGGTGAGTGAGCCACCCTCTTCAAGCTGCCGGGCGGCACCAAACAACCGTTTGGGGATTTCCAGCGCATTGGCATCGATACCGCCGCTCATCGTTCGGCCGGTAGCCGTATTGAGATTGTGGGCACGGCCCAGACGGGTCAGCGAGTCCAGGACAACGATCACATCCTTATCCTGCAAGGCGCTTTCCACCGCTCGCTCCAGGCACGCCGCGGCGGTCTCCAGGTGTTCTTCCAGCGAACGATCATTCGAAGACGCAAATATCTCGGCCGGGACGGCCCGGCGAAAGTCGGTCACCTCCTCGGGCCGTTCGTCAACCAGCAGGCTGTACAAGATTGCTTGCGGAGCCCCGGCCGCCGCCGCCACGCACAAATCTTTCAAGAAGGTCGTCTTACCGGTTTTGGGCGGCGCCAAGATAATAGCGCGCTGGCCAAATCCAATCGGACAGAACACGTCCAGAATACGAATCGTCAGGGGCGTATCCGGCCCAACAAGCTCAATCTTCCGGTTGGGGGCTATGGGGACCCGACTCTGAAATTCCTGCAGGGCGGCTGACGGCCCGGCCGGACCGGTCCGGCGTCCCCGCGGCCTGTTGTGGTCCTGATGATTCCGTCCCCTGGGCTGTGCCCTCCCGCCTCTCCCCCGCTGCCGCCTGTTCTTACTCATGATGCTCCTATTGTTCCTGATCTCCACGCTGTCTACAAGCTCGGCCTGACTGCAAAACAGAGGCTGCAATCGGCTGACTGAGCAGGCGGACTAACGCCCCCCCGCCCGTCGGCGTAGCCATTCTACACTCAGCATGAACAGCAAGGAGAAGGCGGTCAGCAGGGTCGCTACGGCCAGAATCGCCGGGCTGATCTGCTCACGGATGCCGGTCCACATCTGGCGCGGCACGGTGCGTTGTTCCAGACCGCCCATGAACAGTACCGTCACCACCTCGTCGAACGAAGTGGCAAAGGCGAAGACGGCCCCGGAAATCACGCCGGGGGCGATCAGCGGCAGCACGACGCGCCGAAAAGTTCGCAGCGGCCCGGCGCCCAGACTGGCCGCTGCACGATACAGGTTGGTGTCGAAGCCGGACAGCGTCGCGGTCACCGTAATCACTACAAACGGTGTGCCCAGCGTGGCGTGGGCCAGGATAAGCCCCAGATGGGTCTGGGTCAGGCCCAGGTTTGAGTAGAAGAAGAACATGCCCGCAGCCGAGATAATCACCGGGGTAATCATCGGCGAGATCAGCAGGCCCATGATCGCCGAGCGGCCCGGCAGGGCGGGATGCGTCAGCCCCAGGGCCGCCAGCGTACCCAGCGCGGTCGCCAGGACGGTGGCCGCCAGACCGATGAACAGGCTGTTGAGCAGGGCGTGCCTCCACTCCGGGTCGCCCATCACGTTCTGGTACCAGCGCAGCGAATAGGCCGCGGGTTCCAGACGCAGCATCCCCTCGGTAAAGGTGAAGTAGGGTTCGGCATTAAAGCTGAGCGGTATAATGACCACAATCGGCGCGATCAGAAACACGAACACCGCAGTGCAGAACGCCAGATAGGCGGTCCGGCCCGCGCGCTCCCAGACTCCCTGTGGTCCCATTTCAGCCCAGCCTCATCCGCTCAATGCCCACCAGGCGGTCGTACACCAGATACAGCACCAGCACGAAGGCCAGCAGCAGGCCGCCGATTGCCGCGGCCAGCCCCCAGTTCAAGGAACTCTGCATATGGTAGGCGATCATATTGGAAATGAGCTGGCCGCTCCGGCCGCCGACCAGAGCGGGCGTGATGTAATAGCCGATCGCCAGGATAAAGACCAACAGCGCGCCGGCGCCAACGCCGGGGAGGGTCTGAGGCCAGTAGACCCGCCAAAATGCCTGGACCGCACTCGCGCCCAGCGAAGCCGCCGCGCTCATATGCAGCCGCGGAATGGTGCGCATGACCGCGTACAGCGGCAGCACCATGAAGGGCAGCAGGACGTGGGTCATGGCGACCATGGTGCCGGTCATATTGTAGATCATGGCCAGCCGGCCGTCGTCGGCGATCAGACCCAGCGCGACGAGGGTGCTGTTGATCACCCCCTGGGTCTGGAGCAGGACGATCCAGGCGGTCGTGCGCACCAGCAGGGAGGTCCAGAATGGCACCAGCACCAGCAGCAGCAGGAGATTCGCCCGGCGCGACGGAGCATGGGCGATCAGATAGGCGACCGGATAGCCGAGCAGCAGGCACAGTCCTGTCAGACTCAGGCTCACGACCAGGGTGCGCCACAGGAGGGGTAGATAGACGCGATACTCGTCCGGGCGCGAAGCGATGCGCCCGTCGCTGCGGCGTTCCAGGTCCAGGGCGTGCAAATAGTGGCGCGCGGTGAAGCGCTCGCCGGCGTACCGAATCGCATGCCAGGTTTGTACATCGTCCCAGGCCGCGTGGATGCCGATCAGCGTGTCGCGCCACGACGAACCCTGCGCGTCGCGTACGCGTCGCGCCGTGCGGGTGATGACACTCCGCAGTCCGCCGTGCACGCGGTTGATACGGGTGGCGACCCGTCCCAGAGTGCGCTCCTGACGCGCCGTACGCAGCTCAATGGCGAGCATCTCGAATACCGGCTCGGGTGGGATGTGCACGCCGTCCCAATCCTGCAACAGATTCAGGGTTTCGGGCAGTGCATCGGACACCACCGGGTCATACACGCTGCGCGACAGCATGGTCGCCAGCGGCGCAACGAAGGTCAGCCCGATAAAGGCGACCAGAGGCAGGACCAGCCCCACGGCGCGGAGCTGTGGACCGAAAATTTTTAACGAGCCAGCCATGCGCTGAAGCGCTCGTTCATCTCGTCGCCGTGATCTCTCCACCAGCGCCAGTCGTGGGTCAGGGCGCGGGCGACGTTTGCCGGGCTGTTCGGCATATGCGGCTGCATGTCCACCCCGGTTTCGAGATGGGTAGTAATCAGGGCCGTGCCCGACTTCCGGGCAGGACTATAGGCGATATAGCGTCCGACCGCAGCCAGGGACTCAGTCCGCGTTGCAAAGGTGAGGAACCTCCGTGCCGCTTCCAAATTGGGCGTACCGGCGACAATACCGAGAATGCCATGGTCCAGCACCTGGCCGTCCCAGACAATCACAAAGGGTTGGTTTTCCAGGACCTGGGCGTTAAAGATGCGGCCGTTATAAGCAGTGCTCATCACGACCTCGCCGTCGGCCAGCATCTGCGGTGGCTGTGCCCCGGCTTCCCACCAGACGATGTCGTCCTTGATCGTGTCGAGCTTACGATATGCCCGGGCCACTCCCTCCGGCGTGTCCAGCGTCGCATACACCTGATCCACGGGCACGCCGTCGGCCAGCAGTGCGAACTCCAGATTGACCAGCGGACTGCGGCGCATGCCGCGGCGGCCGGGGAATTTCTCCAGGTCGAAAAAGTCCCCGATCGTGGTCGGTTTGGGGCCGGGAATATGCGTGGGGCTATAGGCATACACCGTGGAGTAGAACAGCATGCCGACGCCGCACTCGGTCAGCATATCGGGGAAGAAATCGTCCACCGCGGGGGTCCCGTCCGGCGCCGGGGGCAGGTCGATGCCGGCGATGGGTTCGAGCAGCCCCTCGTCACAACCCCGCGCCGCGTCAGCCATCTCCAGATCAACCAGGTCCCAGTAGACCTTACCGGTCTCCACTTGCGCCCGGATTTGGGCCAGGCCGCCATTATAGGATTCCAGGCGAACGGTGATGCCCGTCTCCGCAGTGAAGGGCTCGTGATACGCCTTCTGGCAGGCACGGGCGTAGGAGCCTCCCCAGGATACCACGGTGAGCGATTCGCTACCGGCGGCCGGGCGGCTCCAACTCAGCGTTGCCAGCAAAACGATTGCCGCGACGTTAATCATCGGGCGGATTCGGCTGCGATGTAGGCGGGATGTCATGCTGTTTACTCCTCAAAGAGTAAACGTGTCCAGCATTTCATGTCTATTGGAGAACACGTTCACTCTTTCTCATCCGGGGCCATGGCCCGGCAATCGATCGGTGTCCAGCCGATCTGGATTCGGTCTCCCTCCAGAACGGCGCCGTGACCGACGGTATTCGGAATCTTGATGATGAAGTCCGTGCTGCCACACACAGCCACCCGCAGGCGCAGGTGATCGCCCAGGAAGGTAATGTCCTCGATACTGGCCTCAAACCTGTTGCTGTACAGCTCCGGCTTGGGCGCGAGGCAGACCCGTTCCGGGCGGATGGCCAGGGTGACCGGGTCACCCGGTTTACACGGCCCGACCTGGAAGGCTTGGACGATTTGGTCACCGGCCTCGACCCGCGAGATATCGTGCTCAACACTGAGGACCCGTCCGTGCAGCAGATTATTTTCACCAATGAAGCTGGCAACGAACGGGCGTTCCGGCTCTTCGTACAATGTCTCCGGCAGGGCAACCTGCTCAATACGGCCGCGGCGAAAGACGGCGACCCGATCCGACAGCACCATCGCCTCTTGCTGGTCATGGGTGACGTAGACGACCGTGACCCCCAGGCTGCGCTGTATGCGCCGAATCTCATACTGCATTTCTTCGCGTAACCGACGGTCAAGGGCGCCGAGCGGCTCATCCATCAGCACCAGGCTGGGCTCAAACACCAAGGCGCGGGCAATGGCTACGCGCTGCTGCTGACCGCCGGACAACTCGGTGGGCCGCCGGTCCTCAAGGCCCTCCAGGCGCACGAGTTGCAGTGCCCGCCGGACGCGCTCTCGACGCTGCTGCGGATCGATCCCGCGCACTTCGAGCGGAAATACCAAATTGCCGCCCACCGTCATATGCGGAAACAGCGCATAGTTCTGAAAAACCACGCCAATACCGCGCTTGCGCGGTGGCAGATCGTGCACCGAACGCCCACGGATGCGGATGGTCCCCGAAGTGGGCGCTTCAAAGCCGGCCAGCATCATCAGGCAGGTGGTCTTGCCCGAGCCGGAGGCCCCCAGCAGGGTCAGAAACTCCCCTTCGTCTACGGTCAGGTCCAGGTCACGCACGACCTGGACTCGGCCGTCGTAGCTCTTACACACCCGCTCGAATTCGACGTGGGCGTTATGGGTTGAAGCCATGTTGATCCTGTGTGGCTGTCCGGGCCTACAGCTACGGACAGCCAGTCTCTTCTAAATGGCAGGTATCCTGACGTATTCGAGCGAGTGGTGTCAAGTTCGGTACGCTGAAGTGTCGCCGGGTGGCTCTGTCTGCTGGCCTGTTCTGATACCGCGTGGTTCGTTCACCGTCAGCAGCAGCAAGCCGCCAACGACAAAAAATCCGACCACCGTGGCCATGCCCAGGCGTTGACTACCTGTCGCCTCGGTTACTATGCCCAGTAACAGAGGACCGGCAAAGGTAGTAATCTTACCGGAAAAGGCGAACAGGCCGAAAAAGGCGGCGGAGTGCTGCTCCGGTATGAAGCGGGACATCAGTGTGCGGCTGGCCGACTGATTCGGTCCCACAAACAGCCCCAGGCTCAGGCCGGCCAGCCACAGCCAGCCGACGCTGGGTGCCCAGACCGCCAGCAGGCTGCACACTGTCAGCGCTATCAGCGTCACCAGGATGGTACGCTTGCCGCCCAGCCGGTCGTCCACAAAGCCAAACAGGCCGGCGCCGATACCGGCCGTCACGTTGAGGGCGATACCAAACTGAATGACCTCCGGCAGGCTCATCCCGAACGTGCCGGCCGCGTAGATACCGCCGAAGGCGAAAATGGTGACCAGCCCGTCGTTATACAAGAGCCGGGCGGCCAGCAGCCGGGTAACGTCTGGATAGTGACGCAGCCGCCCGAACGCGCGACTCAGCTCACGGTAGGCTCCCATACGGGGAGAGGCCGGACCGCTCCCGGACGGCTGACGCGGGGCGAACATGAACAGCGGCAGACTGAACAGCGCGAACCATCCGGCCGCCAGCAGGCAGACTGCCCGGTAGTTGAGACCGGCCTCGGTGCTGATGCCGAACAAGGGCTGCTCGCGCGCCAGCACGGCCAGGGCCAGGACGAGGCTCAGCAGGCCGCCGGCATAGCCCAACCCCCAGGCCCAGCCCGACAACCGGCCGACCCGCTCGGCCGGGACCAGTTCGGGCAGAAAAGCGTTGTAGAATACTGTGCTCAACTCGAATGCGACATTGGCGACCACGAACAGGGACAGCGCCATCAGTCCGGCCCAGGCCAGATCCGGGTGTACGCCGGTCATCCCCGCACTGGCCACGCAGCACACCAGGGTACACACCCCCAGACAGGTCAGCCGCCGGCCGCTACGGTCGGCCAGTGCGCCGAGCGGTGGGGCCAGTACTGCCACCAGCACGCCGCTCAGACCGACCGCACGCGACCACTGCGCCGTACCGGTCACCTCGTCCGCGGCAATGGCGGTCGTGAAATACGTGGCGTAGACAAAAGTCACCACCAGGGTGGCGAATGCCGAGTTGGCCCAGTCGAACATCGCCCAAGCGGCCAATGTCCGTCGGGGCTGGGCGCGGGTGGCTTGCATGACCGGTCACATAGCAGGGAGCCGGCGCTGTGGCGAGGCTGATGAATGACTCGACCTTATGACAAATTCCGACTAGTCTACCAATAGTCTGAAGTTCTGAAGGTCTGTTTCATGCCTAGAATCGGCGCTTCTGAAGCGAAAACCCACCTGCCGAAGCTGTTACGACGCGTTCAGGCGGGAGAGCGATTCATCATCACCGAGCATAATCGGCCCGTGGCCGAGTTGATTCCTTTTCATTGGCAAAGTGCTACTGACTGCCACGCGACGGGGCCAAATCCGTGTTGACGAGTGGCCGGAGATTCGCGCGAATCTTGGGGCATTGCCCATTGAAATCGACCCGGTGACGACATCCCGTGCGTGGGGTGTGTCGCTGGAACTGGCACAGGAGCGCCAGCTTTCCGTCTACGATGCGATGTATCTGGAACTCGCCATGCGGCTGCAATTACCGCTCGCTACGCTGGACCGCGCGCTCCGTAACGCGGCACAAGCCGTGGGCATTGAACCGCCGCCGGTCAAGTAGTCTTCCACGGTCTATCCCCGCGTGTACGGGGGAACCGATACCGGACGACGGCCCGCTCGCCCGCCCCTCAGAAGGCACCACCCCACCGAGGGACCCTATAGATACATCTCAGAAACCCAGGTTTCCGAACCTTCCTGGGCACTCCGGAGTCGTGCCAGGCTCTGAAAACATAGGTCCTTTACCCTTCGGCCAGGCGCCGCCCGAGACGGCGGTTGCTATTCGGACACTCCTGTCCTATCATAGCAGGGTCAAAGGCCGGGAATTCATTAAGCGGGTGAGCGAGCTGGGCGTAGCGCGTGCCCGTTCGGGTGGAAGCCAAACGCGGCAAGGGGAGCCATATCACGCTCTACTACGGCCCACGGAAGACGACCGTCAAAGACCTCCGCAAGGAGGTCGCGCCGGGTCTCCTGTCCGCCATGATCCGTCAGCTTGGCCTCACCCGCCGCGATTTGCGGTGAGAGTGCAAAGGAGCGTCGCATGCAGTTCCGCTATCCCGCCCAGCTTCAGCCTGACGGCTCGGGTGCCATTGTCGTCTCGTTTCGGGACCTCCCGGAGTGTCTCACGTCAGGGGCTGACGAGGCCGAGGCCCGGAAGGAAGCGGGCGATGCGCTGGAGGAAGCCATCGCTGGCCGCATTGACGACGCCGAACCGGTCCCCGTGCCGAGCCGGGTGCGGGCCGGCGAGCGGCTCATTGCCGTGCCCCCCGACATGGCGGCCAAGGCCGCGTTCGTCCTCGCCTTCCGTGCCAGCGGGCTGTCCCGGCTCGCCGTGGCCCAGCGCCTTGGCGTCAATGAAAAAGTGGTCCGGCGGTGGCTCGACCCACGTCACCACACGGCGGCCACCCGTCTGCACACGGCGTTGCGGGCGTTCGGCCAGGAACTCATTGTGGTGTCTCGGACGGCATAATGAACACGCCCGATGCGGGGCGTGCCTCCGTGCCAGCGGGCGCCGAGCAAGTTTAACGGAAACCATCTTATCCGACGCAACACACGCGGGTCAGGCGGGCGGGCCGGAACGGTTCTGGATCGCCTAATTATGCCCTCCCGAATCCTATCCATGTCTTCCGATAAGGCCCATTATCAGACGGAGCAGAATCAGACGGAGCAGACGTGCGTAGTTTTAAGGATATCTCCTTCTCAGGAGTAGTCTGATATAGCACTACCGTGCTAATCCAGTTCTCCTCGTTAAGGAGGGGGCAATTAAGCGAGAATCCCCAAGAATGAGGGCAGGAGAAAAGAGAGATGCAAACACTTGAAATGCTCCAAACTATAAAATGGATTTCGTCCCTGTACAGCGAAGAAACTCGGAAGATACTGTTTGAGGGTGTATTATTTCCTCGTACTCCCGATCCTGAAACGAGCGTCCTTATTCTGAACGCGACCCATGAAGTAGCTCGGGTGCGCTCTACCCTGCTTGCCCACCCATTCGCGGTCCAAGTTCTAACAGCGTTTGGTCTCAGTGAGATCGTAGAGGAGGACTGGCCTGTTGGTTTGTCAGCTCTCCTTAGGGCGAGAGAGAGGATGGAATACCGGAGTTACACTCTAGGTTAATGGAAATCGTGCAGTACTGGTCAACGATGCAGGCTTGTTTTCAACCAGTGCAAGATCTCACAACTCCCTCAGAAATTCGTGAATACAGTGGTGAGCCGTAAGCTTACCCACAAGGAGAGACCCTATGGCGCCCCAAGCGATCTCAGCAGATTTTCCGTATGCACCCCACTACGTGGAGGTCCACGGCTCCCGGATGCATTATATCGAGGAAGGCAATGGCGATCCCGTGCTGTTCCTGCACGGCAACCCAACCTCGTCGTATCTGTGGCGGAATATTATCCCCCACATCCAATCCCATGCGCGCTGTATCGCTCTGGATCTGATCGGGATGGGCAAATCAGACAAGCCCGATATCGACTATTCCTTTTTTGATCACGCCACATACGTCGAGGGCTTTATTGAAACGCTCGGCTTACAGAATCTCACCCTCGTCATTCACGATTGGGGCTCGGCCTTAGGGTTCCACTATGCGATGCGCAACGAAGCGAACATCAAGGCGCTTGCGTTCATGGAGGCGATTTTGATGCCAATCCCGAGTTGGGACGCGATGCCCCCGGACCTAAAGGAGACGTTTCAAGCCTTCCGGACACCAGATGTCGGCTGGGACATGATCGTCAATCAGCATATGTTCGTGGAGCAGATCTTGCCCTCGTTGGTCGTTCGCGCACTCACGGACGCCGAACTGGACCACTATCGGGCTCCGTACATCGACCCGCCGAGTCGCAAGCCGTTGTGGCGTTGGCCGAACGAGATTCCGATCGCGGGTGAGCCCGCCGCCGTCGTGGCGATGGTGGAGGAGTACAACCGCAAACTCCAGCAATCCCGGTTGCCGAAGTTGCTCTTCTCCGCCACCCCAGGAGGGATCATCGATGCCCAAGCCGTTTCGTGGTGTCAGCAAAATCTACCGAATCTGCAAGTGGTCGACATTGGCGCGGGCATTCATTTCATCCAAGAGGACAACCCACATCTCATCGGGACCGAATTGGCCAAGTGGTACAGCAGTTTGTGATGCCGGAACGACTCACCGAGGCGGCTATGGGATTCCATCCCTCCACACGATCTGGACGCCCGCGGAGGACAACGGAGAATCACAGCGATGTTAATCAGTACGAACATTCGCAACTGGGGCCCTAGCTCAGCCCCACGCACACTGATCGAGTGTGTCAAGCTGGCCGAAGCAGGCGGTATGAATACGTAGTCCCAGAGGTGACTGCGACGGTCGATCCGACGCTAATTGAACAGCGTGACTGTTTATGCAGGTCCATTTCGTTGTACGTATCAGCACGTACTTCCGCCGAGTTTGACAGATATGACCTTATCAGACGGAGCGGCTGGGCGACCCTTCCGCATGATCCCCCCCCTCAAGCAGCACCGCAACCGTAGGTTTTTGTACGGATGCCCCTGCTAGTCCATCCTGTCCGAACGATCTTTTCAACAAGGTTGTTGACAACAATTTTGTTGTACTGCAAGGTTCAACAAAACTGTTGATCAGGAGGGTATCCATGAAATCATCTACTGGCCGCTGGGTCAGCGGCGACAACTTTTTTGATCGTGAGCGCGAGTTGCAGATACTGGAAACGCGGGTCCAAGACCGCAACCATGTGTTGCTGACCGGACAGCGGCGTATGGGAAAGACCAGTATCGTCCAGGAACTCGGCCGCCGCCTTGCGCCCAAAGGGTGGATCTTTCTTTCTACTGATGTTGAGGGCGCGACCTGTGCGGAGGACGCGATTGCGTCTATCGCAGCGGCCGTGCATCCCGTTCGCCCGATTGCGTCACGCTTTGCCACCACGATGCGGCGCTGGGTCAGCGACAAGGTCGAGGAGGTCAGTGCGGCCGAATTTCGCCTCAAGATTCGCGCCGGCCTGAATGCCGGAAGCTGGCGGCATTATGGGGACCAACTGCTGCGCGATTGCGTCGCGCAGGATAAGCCGGTGCTCCTCGTCATTGACGAGTTGCCGATATTCCTCAAGCGAATACTGCACGGTGATGACGGCGCTCGACGGGTTGATGAATTCCTGAGCTGGTTGCGTGGGGTGTTGCAAAGTATCGGGGATGGCTCGCTGGTCCTCATCGTATCCGGCAGCATCGGGCTCGAACCGCTCGTCAAGCGGCTCGGCATCCCCGACCGTATCAACCATCTCTCTCCCTTTCGTCTAGGGCCGTGGGACCGTAAGACCAGCGTCACCTGTTTCGAGCAGCTTGCTGAGAGTTACGGATTACAGGTCGAGGACGAAGTGCCAAACGCTGTCTACGACGCGCTTGGCTTGGGTATTCCCCACCATGTGCAGTCCTTCTTCGCCCGATTGCGGGACCACGCCACTATGCAGGACCGGGACGGGGTGACAGTGGGAGATGTCGAAGAAGTCTATCGCACGGAGCTTCTTGGGCCATCAGGGCAGAACGACCTTATGCACTACGAGACGCGGCTCAAGGAGGGGGTGGAAGAGAAGAGTTACTCTATCGTCATGGAGATTCTCGCGGAGGCGGCTACCCAGGAGGTGTTTACGTCGGACGCGCAACGCTGCCTCGAACGGCTGTACTCGGCCGTGGTTGATGATGCTGCAGGGCGCATTATGGACGCCCTCGACGTCTTGGTACACGACGGGTATCTGGAAGCCGGTCTTGGCGGCTATCGCTTCCCCTCACGCTTGCTGAAGGACTGGTGGGCGGCGCGCTTTCGCGACCACCACACCCCCCTTAAAAGCCGACGCGCTAACGACTGATTACGAGGGGATATACAATGAATACCGGACGCAAAATCCGCAAGTTCAATCCAGGGACGCTCCAACCCGACGACGAGGTGAGAGAACAGTTCGTCGTCCGCCAACACGAATTCGACATCGTGCTTGAGATCCTGCGCGGGAACATTGATGTGTCATCGTGCCAGCACGTTCTAGTGGTCGCCCCGCGTGGGCGCGGAAAAACCATGCTGCTGGCCCGCGTCGCCGCGGAGCTACGTGCTAACCCGGACCTCTCCGGGAGCCTGTTGCCGGTGCGGTTCATGGAAGAGAGCCAAGAGATTTTTACTCTGGCCGACTTCTGGCTTGAAACGCTGTTCCACCTCGCCAGGGAGAGTGAGGCGCGCAATCCTGAGTTCGCGCGGGAGTTACGCGAGACGTACACCGCCCTGACCGGTCGCTGGGGCGAGCAGACGCTAGAAGAGCAGGCCCGCGCTGCTGTCCTGGAAGCAGCAAACCGGCTGGGGAAAAAGCTGGTGCTCATGGTCGAGAACCTGCAGTCACTCTGCAAGGACGTGGACGGCGACTTTGGCTGGAAGCTTCGTGGGGTCCTGCAGTCGGAACCCCAGATTATGCTGCTCGCTACTGCCATCAGTCGTTTCAAGGGGCTGGACGATGCGCAGGAGCCGTTCTTCGAGCTGTTCCGTATCGTTGGGCTGGAACCGTTGTCTACGGAAGAATGCCGAGACCTGTGGCAAGTAATTAGCGGCGACACGGTGAGCAAACGCGAGATGCGGCCGCTTGAGATCCTGACCGGCGGGAGCCCCCGCCTCCTGGTTATTGTCGCCGGGTTTGGGCAGCACCGGTCTTTGCGCCAGTTGATGGAAGAGCTGGTGACGTTGATTGACGCACACACCGAGTATTTTCGGAGTAATATGGAAGTCTTGGCGAAGACCGAACGGCGCGTGTATATCGCGGTGATCGACCTCTGGCAACCGTCAACCACTGGCGCGATTGCGGCACGGGCGCGTATGGACGTTCGTGCCGTATCGGCCCTGCTCGGCCGACTCACCGACCGAGGTGCGGTCATCTGGAAGGGAAGCGGCAAGAAACGGCAGTACGTCGCTGCCGAACGTCTTTACAGCATCTACTACAAGCTCCGGCGCGAGCATGATGAGGCGGCGGTCGTCCAAAACCTGATTCACTTCATGGTGGCGTTCTACAGCGACTCCGAACTGGCTGAAATGTCCGATGCATTCATTGCGGAGGCGGCGCAGTCGCGGGCGATTCGCGAAGGCATTAAGCGGGCGGTCGCCGAGCTGCCGGAACTCGACCGCATCTTCTCTGACATGAGACGGCCGGGGATGGAAGGGGCGCAACCCGGCAAGGTTGAACTCTCCGGTTCACTGACTGTGACAGACAACGAGGCAGCCGAACGGCTCTTGCAAGAGCTCTTCGCGACATTCGAGAAGGGGGAGTTCGAGAAGGTTCTCGAGACCGTGGACCAGGTGTTCGCTGCTCGGAGCGCAAATTTGCCTCGCGTACCAGAGTCATTAATTGCTCGGGCACTTCTTATAAAGGCGATGGCGTATAAGGAACTAGACGATTTCCAGGCGGCGATAGTGGCCTATGGCGAGGTAGTCACCCGTTTTGGGGCCAGTGACAGCCCCGAGGTTCAGGGGCTGGTGGCCTGGGCGCTGGGCGGCAAGGGCGATGCAGAAAGAGAGCGGGGGGAGTTGGGGGCGGCGATAGCGGCCTATGACGAGGCGGTCACCCGTTTTGGGGCCAGTGATAGCCCCGAGGTTCAGGGGCCGGTGGCCCGGGCACTGAGAAGAAAGGGCGATGCAGAAAGAGAGCGGGGGGAGTTGGGGGCGGCGATAGCGGCCTATGACGAGGTGGTCACCCGTTTTGGGGCCAGTGACAGCCCCGAGATTCAGGGGTCGGTGGCCTGGGCGCTGAGCAGCAGGGGCGATGCAGAAACCGAGCGCGGCCACACGGAAGAAGCTTTGCACACATGCGAAGAACTCGAACGAAAACTCGACTCCTTGCCTGACGGTGAGAAAACTGAGTTTGAGTGGCAGGTAAGGTGTATGCGGACGAGGGCGCTACTGATTCAAGAAAACTCCCGGGCCGCTATGGAGGCGTTCCGCTCTGCGTATGATGTGTTCGTACCTGACAAAATGATGAGCGAGATGCTCCACTTTGTGCCTGATTTGATTGCAACTGGCGCCTCGGCGCCTGACCTTGTCGAGATTCTGTCGAGCGACAAGGCCAAATCCGAGACGTTGCGCCCCCTCATCGTTGCCCTCTGCGAGTATGATACTGGCGAAGCGGAGGGCGCGCCCGAGGAGGTACGGGAGGTCGCGGCGGATATCATTGAGCGAATCGAGCAGCGAATAGAGGCAAGAGCATTGAAGGAGGGTTCTTCGGTTTACTGACCCTCGCAGGAGAGCCGTAAGCGGACCTCGACAAACGCGTCGCCACACACGCCCGGCCCGGCGAAGGAGCAGAGGCGGGGGCCGTCGGGCGGCCCCCGTGGGGGGTGTGGCAGGGGGTCATAAACACTGTTATGACTGCCTTATATGGGCGACGGTTTATGAAAAACCCATTACATCGTGGTAGTAATTCCAATAGCCACGAAGAGCCGCCTCAGTTATGAGGTTCTCCTGGTCCTCTGTCCCGGTACCACCCAATTCGATCATTGAGCATTCGCCCTTTCCTCTGACAATCGCTTGCTGTACCAGCTCTGTGGCATAGCCGTCTTCCATTGAGACATAGCCGGCCGGCCCGGCTAAATTGGCCTGTTTGATACGGATGCGGTGCATCTCCTCGTCATCATCTTTAAAGCCAAAGAAGGTAAACACGAGCTCAAACCGGTCCGGTCCCTTGGGCAAAATCTGCCGGGTGGCCAGGGTGTTTTGAATCTGCTGGACCACCAGGCTCGGGAAGATCGTCTGGATCTGGACATTCAGGTCGGTATCAAATTCTTGACGCGAGGTGAGCAGAGACGGATCAGCCAGGGCATAGTCTTTTTGATAGCTATGCATATTCTTGCCTGTATACGCGGCAGTCTCCTCTTGCTCCGTCTTCCTGTAGGCGCGCACTATGCTGTGCCGGCCAGTCTCATCCATGGTGATGCCACCGCCTTGGGAGGAGCGGTACAGACCAAAAGTGGTCAGGAAGAGATGGAGCAGACTGGCATGATAGGGATCTTTCACATTCTCTGAATAGAGTTTCCAGTTGGCATGGGTGAATTGCCGGGCATAGCCCAGGACTTGCACGGGCCGATTGAAAACCCGGTCGAGCCACGGACGCATGGCCGGGCCAAGATAGTCGAAGAGGGGCTCGACCTCAGCAGAGAACGACGCGAAGATCAGACCGTTGTAGGTATCGACCTGGAGTTTCCGGAGTGAGTGCTGCGCCGGATCAAAGTCGGCCGGGTAGCCGCCCTGTTGATTAATCCCCTTACGGAACGGAACCCCAATCAGGTCGCCTTTCTGGTTATAACTCCACTGATGGTAAATGCAGGTATGGCTGGCCTTATTCCCACGAGACTCGCGGCAGACCATGGCTCCCCGATGCGCGCAGCGATTGACAAAGGCGTGCAGAACGCCTTCTTTGTCACGCGACACCACAATCGGCGTGTCGCCAACAAACGTGGCCTTAAAGTCACCAGGGTTGGCAACCTCGGCTTCGAGCCCGACATAACTCCAGGTTGGACCTCTGAAGATGCGTTCCTGTTCGCGGCTGTACACCGCAGGATCACAAAAGACCTGATACGGGACCGAGGTCATATCGGCTGTCGGCCAGTTGAAATCGACGCGAGAGTTTCCCATAGGCGAAAGGCTCATTGCGGCACCTCCCTGACGCTCTCTGACATGGAACGACTGACGCGCTCCGCTCTTCCAGACCATAGTAGATACCGATTTGTTCGTATTCGCAAGTCAAGTTCAGGACGTCACGAGACTGAACGGGCAGAGGTGGGAAACTACTATGCGCTTTGCACGACCGCGTCTCGTTTCAATACCTTGACAGAACCTGTCGAGGCTCTACTTCACAGCGAGGCAGGGGGGCTGGTCGCCCGCGCCCAAGCAGTTTAGAAGATCGCCATAGACTGTATCATTGTTGAGGCCGGAGCATGACATTAACATGGCTTGAAGAGCGAATCGCTCGAGCGCATGAATGCCGGGGGATCTGCATCAGTACCATTGTATTGCGCATGATGATCGGTTTTGCCTTCATTCCCGCAGGGCTCAAGAAGCTGCTGGGACAGCCGTTTACCGATCCAGCGAACACGGGGGTTTTTCACGAGTTCCTGCATGCCTTTCATGCCACCGGTCGGTTCTATCAATTTGTCGGGGTACTGCAGCTCACGGCCGCCGTGTTGCTTATAACACAGCGCCACGCGACTTTGGGGGCGGCGCTTGCCGCTCCTATTCTTGTGGCAATTTTTGTGTTTTGCTGGAGCACAGGGGTGGTGCCCACCGCTATCGTCGTCACCTTGATGAGTTTGGGGCTGCTGGCGTTAATCCTCTGGGATATTCAGCGCTGGAAGGCGCTATTGGGCACGACAGCTCCGGCACCACCGACCGCCCACCCGGTGGTCAACATGCGGCTCTGGAGCCGCTGCGGCTGGCTCATTCTGTTGCTCTATTTTGTCAATACGGCGATAACCGGCCAGGTCTATCGGCCCATGGGTGTGGAGTGGTCCAACCCCTCGTTCATTGTGCTGTTGATTATCGCCGTTTTACCTGTGGTGACCTTCGTTCTGGACTCACCGCCGGCTAAAGATTGAGCGTTTACTGGGGGAAGGTCAACAGCCTAAGAGTACTTCTCACCTGACCTCACGTTATTCGAATTTGGTGCTGTGGCTCAATAACTTGATAATAGATTCCTCTTATATCCATGTGCCATGGACCACTCAACGTAGTTTCGATACCCGCCGTTCAGGCCAATGAAAGGAACCCACCCCGCCGCTCACGCGGCACCCCTCCCAAGAGGGGATAAAAAAGCTCCCCTCCTCGGAGGGGTGGCCCGAAGGGCCGGGGTGGGTTCCTTTATCAACGCGGGCGGTGGAGAGACAGAAACCTTGAAGGGAAGGGGATTTGGCGGTAGGAACAACATAGAAACAACCCGCTCCGCTCTCCTATCTGGTCTGCATGGGAGCGACACCGAAGGAGGCGAAAAATGATCCGTGTAACCGAAGCAATGCGACAAGCTTTCTCAAGCGATGGCGTGATCAAAGCCGAGGGACTTTTGAGCGCGGCTGAGCTCGCCGAGTGTCGGCGTTGTTTTGACTTCAACCTCGCGAACCCAGGCCCGACGGCTCTCGATATCTACAAAGGCACGAGCGACGAGCAGTACAACGATCTCGGCACTGCCAAATCGCTCGAAGTCTACGGGCCGATGCTGAAGAAGCTGGATTTCGCGGAGTTCCTCGCTGAGCTCTGGGGGTCGGAGCACGTCTGGTATTTTGGGGAGGAGATTTTTGTCAAAGACGGCGGAAAGGTGGGCCGTACCCTGTGGCACCAGGACACGCCCTATTTCCCGTCCGAAGGGGCTCATCTGGCGAATATCTGGATCAGTTTCGAGGCCTTGCCGGCCCGGAACGCCTTGGAAGTCGTCCGGGGCTCCCATGTTGGCACCATGTACGATGGTGCGGCGTTTATGGACTCCAAGGACCCGACGCGGCCCCTGTGGGGCGGCGAGCATTTCCCGCGCCTGCCGGACATCGAAGCCGAGCGGGCCGAGGATCCCAATTCGTGGGACGTGGTCTCCTGGGATCTGGAACCCGGTGATGCTGTCGTGCTGCATTCGGGAGCGTTACACGGCGGAGCGCCGGTCGATGCATCCTGCACGACCCGCCATACCGTCGTGCTGCGTTTCTTCGGTGACGATCTCCGCTATCGGCCCTTCCCGGACGCCAAACCCGATTACTTCATGGATCTGCGCGCCTTTGATGTCGGCTCGCTGAAAGTCGGCGATTTGTACCGAGGTGAGCACTTCTTGCAGTTGCGTTGAGACCGGTCGCGGGGATGGCGACGGGACTGCCAACTGAACGAAGGGCTTGATCATGGACTTTGATTCGCCTGCGGAGCACGACATTCTCCGCGATAGTGTCCGCCGATTTTTTGAGGAGGAGTTGCCCGAACCCCGCATCCGAGAGTTGGATCGGTCGCGAAAAATTCCCAAAGCACTCTGGAAACGCTTTGCCGAACTGGGTTGGATGGGCCTTTCCGTCCCGGAAGAGTTCGGAGGCAGTAGCGCCAATGTGATGACGGCTGCCGTCCTGACCGAGGAACTGGCTTACCGTTTCCCGTCGCTCGCGACCGACTGGCTCCTGGTATCCATGACCGCTCGGACACTGCGTGAGCATGGGTCGCAAGATCAAAAGGCCGAGCTGCTTCCACGGCTCGCTTCGGGCGACTTCCTGATGGCGTTCGGCATGACCGAGCCAAGCGGCGGCACGGACGTCCTCGGCCTCACGACTCGGGCCGAACGGGACGGAGACGAGTGGGTTGTGCGCGGCCAAAAGCTCTTTACCTCTTTCGCTGACGATGCGGACGCGATCCTGGTACTTTGCCGGACTGATGACGTCGAAGGCAAACGAGCCGGTGGGCTGTCCCTCATTTTGACGCCACGCGACCAGGCAGGCGTCGAGGTACGCCGGTTGGAACTGATGGGAATGCGGGCAGCCTGCACTTGCGAAGTCTTCTTGGACGACGCGCGGGCTCCGGCGGACGCCATTGTCGGCCAGCGGGGCCGCGGCTGGTACCACCACCTGTCATCCCTCGACGAAGAACGCATTCTGTGTGCAGCTATGTACGTCGGTATTACGGCGGCGGTTTTGGATCAGGCGCTTGAGTATTCCAAAGAGCGCACGGCCTTTGGACGCCCTATCGGCAGTTATCAGGCGCTGCAACATCCGCTGGCCGACGTCGCGACTGACCTCGAACAAATACGCCTGCTCACCCAGAAAGCTGCTTGGTTACAATCCAACGGGAGGGAGTGTGCCAGCGAGGCCGCTATGGCGAAGTTGGCCGCCACCGAAGCGGCGATCCGGGCGACCGACCGCGGCATGCGCGTGCTCGCCGGTCACGGGCTCGTCGAGGAAACCCCCATGGAACGTCTCTTCCGCGACGCTCGCCTCGGCCCCTTCAGCCCCATCTCGAACGAGATGGTGAAAAATTTCCTGGGCGAACGGATGGGCCTGCCGAGGAGCTACTGACCATTGGTGCGAGTTGCCGCCGTCACGGCAGCCAACCTACCCTTCGGAGGAGTATTGTCGAGTTTATGTAGTTACCAGAATCTCGAGTTATGACTTCCCAAAGACAAAAAATGAGTTTGGAGTGCCTCTCATGTCCAAGATGTCTCGTTTAGTTCCTACCTCTACTCACTGGGGAAATTATCTGTTGGAGGTTGAGGATAATAAAATTAAAGTAGTACTCCCCGTTGAGCAGGATGAATGCCCATCGCCTATTGGTCACTCGCTGTTGAACGCCTTAGACGACAACTGCCGCATTCCCCAGCCGATGATACGCAAAAGCTATCTGGAGAAGCGAGAGAACAGCGACCGCAGCAAACGAGGTGGTGAGCCATTTGTGGCTGTTGATTGGGAAACCGCTCTGGATATTGCCGCAGATGCGTTGCAGCGTGTGAAGTCGGAATATGGAAATGAGGCCATTTATGCCGGTTGCTATGGTTGGGCAAGTGCTGGCCGATTTCATCACGCACTGAGCCAGTTGCATCGGTTCATGAAAAGATTTGGTGGTTACACCGATGGAGTAGATAGTTACTCGTTGGGTGCGGGCAACGTGATCGCGCGGCGTGTATTGGGTGTGGAAGGCTATCCATTGTCATTACAAGCTCAGCCCTGGAAGCTGGTGGCGGAGCATGCGGAACTGGTGGTCCTCTTTGGTGGTGCCCCTGCAAAAAACACCGACCCTTCTCCGGGAGGACTGGCTGCGCATACGAGTTTCAGTCACATGCAGGAAGCAAAAGATGCTGGGGTCAATTTTGTTAATATCAGCCCGGTTCAAGATGATGTAGCCGACACCGTTGGTGCCGATTGGCTCGCCGCCATTCCGAATACCGATACAGCAATCATGCTGGCTCTCGCCCATACCTTGATCGTAGAGAATTTGCATGACAAAGCGTTTCTGGACAAATACTGCGTCGGTTTTGAACGGTTTTTACCCTATCTGATGGGTGAGGTTGACGGTCAAGTCAAGGACGCGGATTGGGCACAGAATATTTGTGGACTGCCAGCAGACAAACTGCGTGCACTCGCCAGACGCATGGCCAACAGCCGCACCATGATTTCGGTCAGTTGGTCAATACAACGCGCTGACAAGGGTGAGCAGCCGTGGTGGGCGGGTATCGTTTTGGCGGGGATGTTGGGACAGATTGGTTTGCCGGGTCGAGGGATTACGTTGGGATACAACTGCACTCACGATTTGGGCACAGAATGGGCTTTACCCTTTAAGTGGGCGGCATTACCGCAGGGCGAGAACGAGGTTAGCACGTTTATTCCCTTTGCCAGATTGGCCGATATGTTGCTCAACCCGGGCAAGGCGTTTGACTACGACGGTGGACGTCACCAGTATCCTGATATTCAACTCATTTATTGGGCGGGAGGAAATCCCTTTCACCACCATCAAGATATTAACCGTTTACTGGAAGCGTGGCGCAAGCCGGACACAATCATCATTAATGAACACTTTTGGAACGCTAGTGCCCGCCATGCCGATATTGTTTTCCCTGCCTCGACGATGCTGGAACGCAATGATTTGGGTTGTAACTCCGCGACCAACTTTTTAATTCCTATGCGACGAGCGGTCGAGCCCTACAGGCAATCACGTTCGGACTATCAGATTTTCAGTGGGCTTTCCGAGCGACTAGGCTTTGCAGACGATTTTACGGAAAACCGCGATGAGGAACAGTGGTTGAAGCACCTCTATGCAATTTCGAAAGAGAATGCGGCAGAGTTTGGTTACCAATTGCCAAGTTTCGATGCGTTTTGGGATGGTGGACAGATTGAGCTGCATACTGATCAGCACCTTCCGGATGATGTTTTTCTGCCCGGAGGCACGCTGCAATTGTTCAGAAAGAATCCTGAAGAAAATCCATTAGCGACCCCTAGCGGTAAAATCGAAATTTTCTCAGCCGATATTGACAGTTTTCACTACGAGGATTGCCTTGGGCATCCAGCCTGGTTGGAGCCAGAAGAATGGCTGGGTTCGCCAAAGGCGAAGCAATACCCGCTACATTTAATTTCTCCAAACCCTGGTAAGCGTCTTCATAGTCAGTTTGACCATGGCAAAGTCAGTGTCGATAGTAAAATTCGTCAGCGTGAGCCGATCAGGTTGAGTCCTGAAGATGCTGAGCGCCGTGGAATTAAGGACGGCGATCTGGTGAAAGTTTTTAATGACCGTGGCGCTTGTTTGGCGGGAGCAGTCATCTCGAATACTCTGCGTCCAGGTGTTGTTCAGCTACATACTGGGGCGTGGTATGACCCGGAGCAACCGGGGGAAATTGGGAGTTTGGATCTGCACGGTAATCCCAACATGCTGACCCTGGACAAGGGTTCTTCCAGTCTCTCTCAAGGTTGCTCAGCGAATACCACTTTGGTTGATATAGAGCTATATGAGGGGCCAGAGCGCCCGATAACTGTGTTTTCCCAGCCAGCTATCGATACTGAGCTGGCAACTTAGAGTGTCTTGTACTCCAGCACTTGCCACACTATCGGCACTGCCCAACCTCGATAGATTACCGAGAGGCGAATCAGGCAATAACGATTCCACACCCTTGCCAAGACAAGCCCTGCGTGCCACGCTGGGGTATCTTTAACTCGGGGGTATAGTATGGACGGGCTCAAGGAAATGGAGAACAGTGTTGCTACGGGTATGAAGACAGTTTCATCGGCCTATGTGCCTCCCCTCCAACTCACCGTCGGACAGCCGGCCCCCATCGCGGCGAACGGTGGTTTGTCCTATATGTCGTTCGATCAGGACGGGGATGCGGGTACCGCGGCGGCGATGGAGGCGGCGCTCCGCCAGATTAGGGAGGGGGAAGAGCAGGCGGTTATCGACATGATCGAGAACGCCCCGCCCGGCCCGATCGAGACCAAGTGGGGTCGCGGCTTTCGCAGCTACGACGAGTGCCTGGACTATATTCGGGCGAACAACATCGAAGCCCCGGAAGGCGGCGTCGCCCTGCCGCTGCCCTACACGGTCCACGAGCAGCCGTCCTACTCCATTGTTTCGTCCAACGCCATCTGGCGGGACCCGGCGCGCGCGGACATGGCCAAAATGTTTCGCAAGGAAGGACAGAACATCAGTAGGGGATGTCTCTATTTCCCGCAGATCCTGCGCGATGCGCGCCGGATGGAAGAGTATTATCCCGGTCTTTCGCCCACCAGCCCCGAGTGCATGGACAAGCTCGGCGTCTCACTCGCTCATATCGAATCGAAGTGCCAGAACTTTTACGACGCAGCCGAGGTAGAGCGTGTATTCTACCCGGAGATCGAGAAACTCCTCTTGGAATTCTTCCCGGATGCGACCGACGCGTTCGTGTACAACCACGGCCTGTTTGACAAGGATTACAAGGGGCCCGTCAAGGAAGATCAGGACAACAAGGACCCGGGGGTCAATACTTACTACGCCGACATCGTGCACAACGACCTGAATGACAACAGCGGGCGGGTGCGCTGCCGTGAGCTGCTCACCAAGAACCTGCGCAACTTCGGGCGCCAGCAGCACTACACGGAGGCGGAGGCGGACGCCAAGATGTCGCGCCGGTTCATGTCGATCAACCTCGCCAAGCCGATGGAGACCGTGGGCCAGTACCCCTTCGTGCTGTGCGCCTGGCCCTCTTTCGCCGACCAACCGTATATCACCAACTACCGCATCTACGACGACCGGGTCGGCGAGACCACCCGTTTCACCTACCGTCCCAACCACGAGTGGTACTGGCTTCCCCAGCAGACCTCGAGCGAGGTGTCGATGCTCAAGTGTTATGACTCCGTGACCGACGGTTCGGTTTCGCGCTGGTCATTCCACTCCGCCTGCGTCGACCCGACCGCACCTGACGACGCCCCCTGCCGCAAAAACGTGGTGGTTCGCTCCTATATCTTCTTCTAAGCAGACAACCCAACGCAGCGGGTTCCCCGCTGCGTCTGCCCCGCAGCCAAGAGGGGCTTCGTCGCGCTTCGCTAGTCCGGTTTACGATAAGTTGTCGCCATGCCAGTCCGCTCTCGGCTCGAGCTTCCGTCGGGTGCGCCCTGCGCACCAGGAGGCTGGTCATGGGATGCACCCTACGGAAGGGAACGGCTGGCTATACGGAATCGTAAATTGCTCTAGAGCAATCATTTTATCTGTCCCCGGACGAACCTCTTGCCCCCAGTCCATATTGACTGTCTTACTTATCTTACGAGATGGTGAAAAATTTCCTGGGCGAACGGATGGGCCTGCCGAGGAGCTACTGACTTCGGATACGAAGAGTTGGCAAGCCCCTCGTGAATACGCCTCTCCCCCTACTTGCGGAGATAGGCCACGACTTCGGCGAGTTTATCGAGCCCCTCCTCGTTCCACGGGTGTGGAATCACGGACACATGCTCTGCCTCGTGCGCCGCGTACTCGGCAAACCGGTCGGCGATTTGCTGGGTCGAACCGGAGAAGGGCACCGAGGTGGGAATGATCTCGTACGGCCCATCGGTGAAATTGACCGCCACCGTCGCACCCCGAGAGAGCGTCCGGGGATCGCGCCCGTGCCGTTCGCAGGCCACACGGATCGGTTCCCAGGCGCCGAGAAACGTCTCGATCGCGCAATCGTTAAACGCGATCATACAGTTCCACATATCGGCATACTGCGCCGTAAGGCGGGACATGCGCGGCTTGCCCTTCAACGTGCCGATCAAAATCGGCGGCACCCCGGCCTCGGAGCGCGGGAGTAGTTCCGCATCCTCAACCCGGTGCAGTTCCCCCGTATAGGAGAAACGCTCACCTTTGAGGAGGGGCAGGACGATATGGAGCGCCTCCTCAAAGCGGCTGACATTCCGCTCAAAGTCAAAGCCATACGCGCGATGCTCGGACGTGAAATCACCCGCCCCCAAGCCGAGGATGAGACGGCCGTTACTCAGGGCGATCACATTATCCGCCGTCCGGGCGAGTAAGGCCGGATTCCGGAAGGTCGTATTGGAGACCAGGGTCCCGATTTGAATCGTGGACGTTTGGGTCGCGAGGGCCGCGGCAAATGTCCAGCACTCCCACTGCCCGCCTTTGACTCCCTCCCATTCCGCAGGCAACTCGATCCCCACCGCGCGGAAGTCGGCATAGGCTTCCCAATACAGATGGTCGGTCAACCAGATGCTGTCGAGGCCGACGGCTTCCGCATGCCGGGCAAACGCCAGGGACTGTTGGATCGTCGGCGTTTGCCCCGCAAGTGAACCGGTCCAGGTAGGGGTCAGGGCGCCGATTTTCATGTTGGAAGGATGCATGGAAATCGTGACCTCGCTTCGATTCTGTTGACACGCTCCGTCCCAGTAGGGAACACCGCCGGTGGGCTAGTGGAACCCCAGCCCGGACAGTGGGCCGCGGTCCGCGACGGGCGCACGCTTGGTCCCGGCTCCCAAGGTAACCGAGCCGGGCTGGCGCTCAAACGGGTCTGTGATACCGATCGCCCGTGCGTGATCCTTTAGCTCCGGTATCACCTCTTCCGCGAATAAGCGCATGCTGGTGCGCCGCTCGTCATCACCGTGCGGTCCCTGCAGGTGCAGGATGATGAAAACCCCGACCCGCAGGACACTCATGATCGCCTTGATTTTGGGGATCACTGTCATGGGCGTGCCGACAATCACCTGCATATTTTTCTGCCCACGCTCCAGCGCCGTCTGTAGCTTGCCCCGGATGGCAGTATAATCGATTTCTTCGTCCGCTACGCCCTGCTTCTGCTCTTTTAGCTTCTGGCCGCTGATCCCGAGCCACACGCTGGTCTGGGTCTTTGCCAAGTTGCGAATAGCCGCTTTCGAGTTGTAGCCCGGCGGCATCATGAATTCCGCCGCCGAGAAGGCGTTCTGTCCTCCCCCATAGACGAATCCTGCTGCGGCCTGCTGCGCTTTCTCCTCCGTCTCTCCCACAGCTGTTGCGACCATGTAGCCGAAATTCTCCGGCCCGGCTTGATAGCCATGCTTGGCCGCTTCGTCCGCATAGAAGTCCCACAGCTCGCACGTGGCCGGTAGCGGGGTGCCAAGCCCGATATACGGATACCGATGCGCCGCGCACCACTCGACGGTCTCGGGGCTCAGCGTCCCAGGGATCCACATCGGCGGATAGGGTTTTTGGTAGGGCAGCGCCCACGGATTGACGTGGCGATAATGAAAATGTTTGCCCTCATAGCGCCACGGTCCCGGCTTGGTCCAGGCCTGCACGATAAAGTCGTGGGCTTCGTTGAACAACTCGCGGTTATAGGCCGGATTGGCATTATTGAAGAACTGCTCGCTGCCCGCGCCGCGCCCCCAGCCGGTGACGAGGCGGCCGCGCGAGATCAAATCGATCTCGGCCAGCTCTTCAGCCATCCGCAGCGGATGTTTGATGACCGGCAAGGGGTTCCCGACCAGAACGATCTTGGCTTTGCTGGTAATCCGAGCCAGGATAGAGGCTTCTACATTCATGACCGATCCCATGCAGATCGGGTTACCGTGATGCTCATTCAGGGCCAGGGCGTCGAAGCCCAAGTCCTCGGCGTAGCAATATTCGTCGAGATAATAATTGTAGTCGTCGGCCGCCTTTTCGCGGTCGAAATGCTCGTTCGAGATGGCGAAAAACGCCCGGTTCTTCAAAACGAGCTCTTCGGGCAGCCAGCGATACGGTCGTTCGGTGAAATATCCGATTTGCATCTGGGATTCCCTCGACGGATTGTGGTCAGCTCAAGCTTTCGTTTTCGGCCCGTGACACCTCACTCCTCGCACACGCTCTCGGGATGAGGCCCCGTGCCTTCGAGTGTCGCTTCCTGCGTGGGCTCTCGACTCATAGCATCGCTGTCGCCCCGCCGGAAGGCCGTTGTGGGTATTGTCGGGTACGCTTCACTGTGCGTGTTCCATTGTCGGATCAATCACCTCTGCAACGTGGGCTAGGCGGTGTTCGATCAGTCTGTCGCCGCCGCCCGTCACCCGAGAGCGGGCAGTTTCTTCCGGTTTGCCTTTGACTGCGGCGAGTTCGGCACGCGAGCGTTGTGAGTTCGGTTCGGCTCGCTGGTAGTCCGGCAAGCCATCGGCTTCGCGGAATTCGGGCATGACTTCCTCGGAAACAATCTGCATGTGCTTCATGACCATCCAGTTCGGCATCGGTCCGTAGGGCGAGCCCGGGCCGATCATACCACCTGCGCCAACTTCGTCGCAGTAGTAGCCGAGTTCGTTCTTGACCGTCTCTGGAGAGCCGACAATGATATAGCGATCGGCGATCAGCTCGTCATAGGTCAGGTTGACTTGCGGTTTGACCTTCCCTTTTTGCAGCAGGCCGATGAAGTTGCGAAACGACTTCGTCGACATATAGCCCGGCGGGAAAAAGAATTGGTCAGGGATTTTGAGCCCGGTGTTGAAGACCCACGACAGGTGGGCTTTGGCCTCGCGGTGAGCTTGTTCGTCGGTCTCGGCGACGTAGGTTGGTACGCAGGCGTTGAACATACTCTTGGGTGCGTCGTAACCGAGCCGATTACACTCTTCCCGCAGGCCGTCGAACGCCATCTTGGTGAACCACAAGGGAGAGAACACCATCATATAAGTGTATTTGTGTTCCGCAATGAACTGTAACGTTTCGAGCGAGCCTTGGCCCGGGATCCAGATCGGCGGATGTGGTTGCTGAATCGGGCGCGGAATTGGATTGACATTAGGGACGTAGAAATGATCGCCCTGCCAGGTAAACGGGCCGTCATCAGTCCAGGCTTTGAGGATCAAGTCATGGGCTTCGTTGAAGCGTTCCAGCGAATCGGCCGGCGCGATACCGTTGTTGAAATATTCACACCCGATGCCGCGCACAAAACCTGAAATAATGCGACCGCCCGAAATAACGTCGAGCATGGCGATTTCCTCGGCGACACGCAGGGGGTTGCCATGCAGGGGGATGGCATTGCCGATAATGCCGATCGGGATTTCTTTCGTCCGCTGCACCAGCATCGCTGCGATAATGTTTGGCGACGGCATAGTGCCATAGAAATTCGCGTGATGTTCGTTGACAGCAATCGCGTCGAAACCGAATTGTTCAGCAGCGGTGAGTTGGTCGAGGTATTCGTTGTACAGCGAGTGGCCGCGATGCGGGTCATAATACTTATTCGACAACGACACCCAGGTTGACTGGATTTCAGACGCCGGCGGAATGTGCGGGTAGGGCATCAAGTGAAAGAAATAAAAACGCAGCTTGTTCATTGTGTCGCCTCCTCGATAAAAGCCGTCAGAATAGCAGCGAGTTCACGCGGCCGTTCCAAAAGCGGTTCGTGGCCGGTGCCCGCGATGCGGATCAGTCGGCAGTTCGGTAATACTGCGGCAAATTTATCCGACATGGCGTTCGGGACGAGGCGGTCTTCTTCAGCCCCAATGACCTGGGTTGGACAGGTCAGTCGCTGTAGGCGGTGTTCGAGTTTGAGGTTGTAGCGCGGTGCCCACATGAGGCGTGCCGCGGCAGAGAATTCACTATACATATGAATGCCTTCATCGAAATCCTCCCCGTCCGGTAACCACTCCTGCATCACGTCCTTGTCCTTGAATAGACGGTCCATGACTTCGGGTGGGGAGAGCTGAAAAATATCGACTCCAGGATCGTCTTCAAGACGCAGTCCAACCGGTGTGATGAGCGAGAGCGATTTGAGCCGGCGCGGATAAAACGAAGCAAACTCGGCGGCTGCCCAGCCACCCATCGAAAAACCGATGAGGTGGATGTGGGAGAGTTCAAGCTGCTCGAACAACTGGTCATAGAGGATGGTGAGATCATCGAAACCGCGCATCCACTGCGGCAGTGGAGTTTCACCAAAACCGGGGCACTCAGGGGCAACGAAGTCCAGTTTTTCTGCAAGCATGGCATAGAACGGAAGCCACATGCGTGTGAAGCCGGCCCCGTGAAACAAAACCGTAGCTTCGCCCGCCCCCTCGCGGCGATACGCGATCGGCAGGCCGAGCACCTCTTCAAAATAGGGCTCGGTATAATGCTTCTGCGGTCTTGGTATGTCGATTTTCTCGACGGCGTCGATATAACTCATGCGTGTGAATCCTCCTCAGAACGCTCTGCATCTGACCTCACGCTACGTGAGTTCATGCCTTCGAGCGCGAGCCGGTAGAGCTTCGCTACGTTGTGGCAGACGATCTGTCCATACCGGGGTATGACCCTCACTGTTTTCTTTAGTTGTCAAACATGACGAGCGCAAGGTTGTGGACTCAATTCCATGCTTACGGAGGCGGAGCTGCTTGTCCAACGATCAGCCTGGAGACATCGACGCGGTGATCTCATAAACAGGGGGGAGGGGCGCCTCAAGGCGCCTTCCCTGCGGGAGGTGACGCCGTGGCTCTCACCGGTGAGTCAGTAGGTCGGATTAGCGGAGCGTAATCCGACACTCCTCCCCGTTCCCGCCATGTCGGCTTACGCCTGCGGCTAAGCTGATCTACAAGGCTGGTGGAAGCCCGCCAAGAAGCAGGCTCAACAAGCAGACGCCCGAGTGAGGCAACAAGCCGTTAGCCGGAGAGGCGTAGAGAATTTATTCGTCCGTCACGCAGCCTTCGGAGGCGTTTTTCACGCTCTTGATATACTTGTACAGCGTCCCTCGCGTCGCCTTGTACGGCGGCATGGTCCACTGTGCCCGACGGCGTGCCATCTCCTCGTCACTGACGGCAACGTCAAGGATGTTTTGCTCCGCATCAATGGTGATGATGTCGCCGTCCTGAATCAGGCCGATCGGGCCGCCTTCCTGCGCTTCGGGTACGATATGACCGATGAGGAAACCGTGCGAGCCGCCGGAAAAACGTCCATCGGTCAAGAGCGCGACGCCCCCACCCAGACCGGCACCCACCAGGGCTGACGTGGGGGTCAGCATTTCCGGCATACCCGGCCCGCCTTTCGGACCCTCGTAGCGAATGACCACGACATCGCCGTGTTTGATCTCCTGGCGTTCGAGCGCGTGCAGCATATCCTCTTCCGAGTCGAAGACCTTGGCCGGTCCGGTGAAAACCAAACCTTCTTTGCCGGTGATTTTGCCCACCGCCCCATCTGGTGCGAGATTGCCCTTGAGAATACAAATATGCCCCGTCTCTTTAATCGGACGCTCAATCGGCTGAATAATATCCTGTTCTTCCGGGAGTCCGGGAAGATCCCGCAGGTTTTCGGCCAGGGTCTTGCCCGTCACCGTCAGGCAGTCACCATGTAGCAGCCCTTTGTCCAGGAGATACTGCATCACTGCCGGAGTGCCGCCGATGTTATGCAGATCTTCCATCACGTACTTGCCGCTGGGTTTGAGGTCGGCCACATACGGCACACGGTCACTCACCGCCTGGAAGTCGTCGATGGTGAGTGCCACGTCAACAGCGCGAGCCATAGCGATCAGATGCAGCACGGCGTTGGTCGAGCCGCCTAGCGCCATGACCATGACCATGGCGTTTTCGAACGCTTGACGGGTCATGATATCGCGCGGTTTGATATCCTGCTCCAGCAAGGCGCGCATCGCCTGTCCAGCCCGGAGGCTCTCATCGAGCTTGCCGGGGTCGGTGGCCGGCGTCGAGGAACTGAACGGCAGGCTCATGCCCAGCGCTTCAATGGCTGAGGCCATGGTGTTGGCGGTGTACATGCCGCCACACGCCCCGGCGCCGGGGCAGGCATGGCGGACGACATCCTGGCGCTCGGCGTCGGTGATGGTCTTGGCAATATACTGACCATAGCACTGGAACGCCGACACGATGTCGAGCGTCTTACCGTCGCTGTGACCGGGGCGGATGGTGCCGCCGTAGATCATCAAGGCCGGGCGATTCACACGTCCCATCGCCATGATGACGCCGGGCATGTTTTTGTCGCAGCCGGGGATGGTGATGAGGCCGTCATACCATTGCGCACCCATAACGGTTTCGATGGAGTCGGCGATGAGGTCGCGCGATTGCAGCGAGAAGCTCATGCCGCTCGTGCCCATGGAAATGCCGTCCGACACCCCAACCGTGTTGAAACGCATCCCGACCATGTCGGCGGCAACCACGCCCTCTTTGACCTTCGTGGCGATGTCGCCCAGGTGCATATTGCACGGATTGCCGTCGAACCACACGCTGGCGATACCGACCTGGGCGCGCTGCATATCAGCTTCGGTCAGCCCCGTGGCGTACAGCATAGCCTGAGACGCCCCTTGCGACTTGGGCTGGGTGATGTGGGCGCTGGTACGATTGAGTTGTGTGTCAGCCATAATGATTCCTCACGAAAAACCGCTCGGGGCGCGCAGGATAAAAATGACGGCCACTCATGACGGGACGGGCGACCTCACAGGCGACCAGATCGTCCGGCGGCATCCGGGCACGTCCTGCGGTGCGCGCCAGCGCTTTTCCGTCATTATCAACACCCTGCTATTCTCCCTCAACGCCGATCAAAAGAGTGTTTTAGTGGAGTGACGACGCAGTCTACTGAGAAGCCCCAGAGCTGTCAACGTATACTGCGAGATGGAGCGATGCTGGGCCGGAGCGAAGCATCCCACCAACATGCCCTGGAGGAACGTGCGGCGCAGCAGCTTCTCGTTTTTGTTGCCCAAACGCGTTACCCTGGGCCGATCTTTTACGAGGAGCCCGTCCAGGTATTCTGTGACGGCTGATCAAACAACACGCAGCCCAAGGGAGCAACACATGACCATCGACCAACACAACGATTTGGAAGCGATCCGCCAGCTCAAAGCGCGCTATTTCCGATTGATGGACACGCGGCAGTGGGATCTTTTGAGCGAATGTTTCACTGCCGATGTTTCGGCGGTATACGAAGGCGCGCCGCGCGCCAGCGAGGATCTGCCGCGCGACATCAAGATCGAGGGCCGCGACGCGCTGGTTGACGGCATCCGTACGCTGATGACCGGCGCAAAATCGATACATCAGGGCTACATGCCGGAAATCGAACTGACCGGCCCAACAACCGCACGCGGTGTCTGGTCGATGTTTGACGATGTGCGCCTGCCGACCTGCAACTTTAAGGGCTGGGGGCATTATCACGAAGACTATGTGAAGGAAGATGGCCGGTGGAAGATGAAAAAGATTCACCTGACCCGCCTGCATACAGAAGAGGAATGGCTGTAGCCCGGTCTTTGCCGAAGCCACATCCTGGAAACTATGTCATACCTGTAGGGGGCAATGCGTATGCCTGCGTTAACCGATTTGAGGGACCAAGCCTGCATCGTCGGCATCGGCGAAACAGCCTACACGCGCGGCACGCCTAAGAGCGCGCTCGAACTCGCCCTGGAGGCGTCGCTGGGCGCGATCGAGGATGCCGGCATACAGCCTGGAGACATCGACGCGGTGATTCTCCCCAACGGAGCCGGGAGCGGCGGCACGGCGGGTGATTTTTGTGCGAACCTGGGGCTGCAAGATTTGCATTACACTACCTCTCTCCAGGAAATGGGCGGGGCCATGTGTGTGTCTGCCGTTGAGTCTGCCACCACCGCGCTGGCCAGTGGGATTGCGCAGTATGCATTGATTCCTCTGTGCAGCCGGTTCTATTCCGGACGGAGAGCCCGGCAGGTGACGTCCGACCCTGGGACGGGACTACAAGCGGCGGAAACCATCAGGGACTACTACGCGCCGTTCGGCGTGGCGGCGCCGCCCCAACATTACGCATGGATGACGCAGCGACATATGCAACTGTATGGCACCACCCACGAGCAACTGGGTGCGGTGGCGGTGGCGATGCGCAAACACGCCCAGTTACACCCCAACGCCCTCATGCAGCGGGCGCCGCTCACCTTGGAGGACTACTTGTCGTCGCGGTGGATCAGTTATCCCTACCGGCTCTTGGATTGTTGCCTGGAGACCGATGGCGCTGCAGCGTTACTCATGACGTCTGCCGAGCGCGCCAAAGATCTGCGTAAGAAGCCTGTCTATGTGACGGGCGTGGCGTCGGGCCATCCGTTTCCACCCCACGACATTCCCAATCGACCCGATATCCTCAAAATCGGGCTCGACTTTTGCGCGTCGCGCGCTTACGCGATGGCCGGGGTCCAGCCGAGCGATATTGATTTCGCCGAGATTTACGACTGCTTCACCGGGCAGGCCATTTTGCAAATCGAGTCGGCGGGATTCTGCAAGAAAGGCGAAGGTGGACCTTTCGTTGAAAACGGACGGATCGAACTCGGCGGCGCGCTGCCGGTGAATACGCATGGCGGTCTGCTCTCACAGGCGCACAATACCGGTATGAACCACCTGGTTGAGGCCGTCGTGCAACTCCGCCACGAGGCCGACTCGCGTCAGGTGCAAGACCCCGAGTTCGGGGTGGTGACCGGCTGGGGAGGTCACGGGCATGGGTCGATCGCGATTTTACGTCGCTGAGGGAGTCGCAACATGACGACTGAGAATGCAACACCGCTTGTTCGATTGCCCGTCTTAGGGGGCTACACAAAGGAATTCTATGACTGGTGCCAGCAGCGGGAGCTGCGCTTTCAATGCTGTCAGGAGTGTGGAACGTGGCGTCATCCGCCGCGGCCCATGTGCACCAGTTGTCACTCCCTGGAGTGGGCATGGGCTCCGGCGAAAGGAACAGGCACGGTCTATTGTTGGACGACCGTGTATCAGGCGCTCGACCCGGCGTTCGCCGAGCACGTGCCATATGCAGCAGTGGTGGTCGAACTGGATGAAGGGCCGCGACTCACAACGTGGGTGACGGGAGTAGTGCCTGACGAGCTCCAAGTCGGTATGCCGGTTGAAGTCTGGTTCGACACTGTCAGTGACGACGTGACGCTGCCTAAATTTAAACCTCAGCTGCCGTCCCTTTAATAAGGAGAGAACCTCCCGTTAAAGTTCTTTACTCGACCGTAGCAAAGGGAAGTTGCCATTATGTCTGCGCCCAATATCATGTCGTCCGAGTACGAAAAGGATCCGTATCCGATCCTTGCTGACATCCGCGAGAATCACCCGATCTATTTTCAGGAGGGACTTAACAGCTGGGTCATTTCTCGCCACGAGGACATCAAGTTCGCTCTCAGGAATCCGTCATTCACGACTGACAATTATTCCTGGCAATTGGAACCTGTGCATGGCAGAAACATCATGCAACTGGAAGGAAGCGAACACCGGCACACTCGCGCTGTCGTCATCCCCACGCTGCGAGGAGCTAAGCTGCGAGAGAACTTCGAGTCGATTGTCGTGAACAATTCTAAGCAGCTCATCGATGCCTGGCGCTATGATGGCAAAGTCGAGCTGGTGTCCCAGTTCACGCAGAGGCTCCCGCTGAGTGTGATTATTGACGTCCTCGGGCTTGACCCGCAAGACAAGGGGAAGTTCCATCGCTGGTATAACGATATCCACGACTTTTTGACCAATACGACAGGCGACCCCGACCTCACTGCGGCAGGGCTCCGCACGCATGATGAGTTGAAGGCGTACATGATGCCACTCATCCAAGATCGTAAGGAAAGCCCGCGTGACGACCTGATCAGCCAAATCGTGCACGCCGAAATCAACGGAGAAAGGATGTCCGACATCGATATCAAGTCGTATATCAGCTTCCTCCTCGTCGCCGGCAGCGAGTCGACAGACTTACAGATGTCGAACATGTGGCTCCGTCTCCTGGAAAACCCCGATCAACTGCAAGCGGTGCGTGAGGATCGCAGTTTGATCAAGACCGCCTTCGCCGAGTCCCTCCGACACACGGCCGCAGTGCTGATGATCATGCGCCAGGCATCGGAGGATGTCGAGTTCCATGGCGTGACTGTCCCCGCCGGCTCGACGGTAACCTTGCTGCTGGCCGCAGCGAATCGGGACCCACGGAAATTCTCTGAACCGGATACCTTCAATATTTTCCGTGATGATTTGCAAACTGATAGGGAATTTACCGGCGCCGCCAACCACATGACGTTCTCACTTGGGCGCCACTTTTGCATCGGGACTTACCTCGCGGCAATGGAAGCGGAGACTGCGACCAATCAACTCCTCGACGCCATGGACGACATCGCATTCGCCGACGGTCATATCCCACAGGCAGTAGGGAGCTTTGTTCGGGCCCCAAGGTACATGCCACTGACCTTCACCCCCACGAGTGAGAAGTAGCAGATACATGGGCTTAAGCACGGGTCATACAATCAAACCCGTTCCTACCGCTATCGAGGGCATCAATGACTGGTCACGGGTGAGCAGGATATCCGTGCATCTCCCATGAAGATTAACTTAAACTCCTATGCCTGCCAGGGCCACGCCCGCTGCCACGCGCTTGCCCCTGAGCTCTTCGGCCTTAACGATGAGGACCTCGCCGTGCTGCTCATTGACGGCGACATCCCAGCGGAACTCGAGGAAAATGCCCGTTTAGCAGCGCAGAGATGCCCCGAATGCGCAATCGAAATCATCGAAGAGTAATCAGCTATAACTTGACAGTACGCGGAATAAAGCTCGGGGTGACCTACGCGGCCGCTTTACGCTTCAGTCGCACGGGCATGGTCGCGAGACCGAATACGTAGTTCGACGGAATATACTCAACGGGCCCGATGACTTCGATGCCGCCGTAACGATTGAGCACTTCCTGCAGCGCTATCTCGAGTTCGAGCTTGGCGAGCGGGGCGCCGGCACAGAAGTGCGCGCCGGCAGCGAAGCCGATATGCGGATTCGGATGGCGCGTGATGTCGAAAACGTCGGCGTTCTCGAACACATCCTCGTCGCGGTTCGCCGATGGGAACCAGACCACGATATTGTCGCCTTTTTTGATCTGTTTGCCGCCGAGTTCCGTATCCGCAGTCGCCATCCGTCTGAAGGCAACGGCCGCGTTCGTCCAGCGCACGACTTCTTCTACCGCGCGGCGCATACCTTTTGGATTCTCGCGCAGATACTGCATTTGATCCGGATGCTCGAGCAGCGTCTGCACGCCACCTGCAAACGCGTTCCGTGTGGTTTCAAAACCCGCGACGAGCATCAGCATGCCGTTCCTGCCGACCTCCGCGTCCGACAGAGGCTTCCCATCCACCTCGGCGTTGGCGAGCAGTGCGAGTGGATCGTCCATCGGGCAGCCCCGACGCTCGTTAGACAAGCCGAGGCAATACTGGGTCATGTTGTTGAATCCCTGCAGCGATGTCTCGGCGTCGTGATTGAAGCCCTGGTGGGACATCTTTCCCCAGCTCAGGATCCTCCCCCAATCCTCTTCCGGCACTTTCAGGATGTCGGAGATCACGGCCATCGGGATCCTGGCGCCGATATCGGCGACGAGATCGCACTCGCCCGAAGCCGGCAGGTTGTCGAAGATGCCCCTGATGATTTCGGTGCAACGATCGGTGTAATCCAGCATCGCTTTCGGTTTGAATGGCCCTTCGAAGACCGCCCGCACTTTCGTGTGCCGTGGCGGGTCGGTCGTCAGGATGCTCTCGCCGACGCCGAAACCCTTCTTAGACACGATGTCGAGCTCTGCGGCGAACGGCGGCATCTGCCCGGTAGTTCCGGTATTGAAGAGCACCGCGTCGTCCAGTACCGCTCTGCATTCCGCGTGCTTGAAGACCGACCAGAAGCCGACGCCATCGTCGCGCACGGTCCAGTGGACGGGATCGTCCCGCCGCATCTGCGTGAACAGCTCGTAGACGGCATCCTGGTCGCTGAAGAAATCCGCGTCGATCAGTTTCTGATCGATCGTGCGCAAATCAGTCTCTGGCATGGCGATTCCCCTCCCGCCGGATATACGCGCCGCGGCGTCCTTGATCACACGTTTACCGGACGCGATGGGCGGAGAAATATCGCGCCGTAAATCCAGATCCGCATATTCCAAATCACATCCCCTAACCCATAGCTGGTTTGAACAGTCTTGCAATATGTATCCTGTGGGATACTATTATTGTTGTGGCTCAGATCAAAGCAACCGCGGAGTTCACTCGGTGGCTGGATCGCCTCAAGGATTTGCCGGGCCGTGCCCGAATTCAGGCCCGGATCCAACGCCTTGCGGAAGGGAACCCCGGCCAACACCGGAACCTGAAGTCTGGCCTTTCTGAGTTGAAGATTGATATCGGTCCTGGCTATCGGGTCTACTACACCCTGCGGCAAGATGTACTTGTTATCCTGCTCTGCGGCGGAGACAAATCGAGCCAGGCCAAGGACATGAAGTTGGCCTATGAGTTATTGCAGGGCCTGGAGGTTTGAAATGGCTACGAAAATTTATGATTACGATGTTGCCGAACATCTTCGCACCCCAGAGGAAATGGCCGCGTACCTGGAAGCATCCATCGCCGAGTGTGATGGGGACCCCGCGTTTGTGGCAAAGGCCCTGGGAGATATTGCCCGGGCCAAGGGCATGGCGGCCTTGGCGCGTGAAACTGGCTTGGGTCGAGAGAGCCTTTACAAAGCGCTCTCGGAAGACGGCAACCCACAGCTTGGTACTGTCCTGAAGATTGCCAAGGCGTTGGGGTTGGAGTTCAGCGTCAAGCCGGCCGCGTAGCACGGGTTGCTTAAGGATGAGAAAGTAGGATCGTGTGTGAGAAAAGCATATGGATGTAGATGCCTGGCAGTATATAAATCTATATGCATGTGCAGGCAGGATAATTATAGTTAGGTGGCATACCTCCGCTAGGTGGAGTCGTAGTCATCCGCATCTAAAGCGACAGACAAATATGGCGAGAGTACCGGGGGAGAACCCATGCACATATTAGCCATCGTATGGCATCCCAATGCCCGTTGGCACGCTTTGAGTGAAGTTGACAAACTCGCGTATCTGAAATCGCTGGATGTCTATATAAACGCTGGGCGTGCAGGCGGCGCGATCGTTTTGGGCTGGAGTAAGATTGACCAAACTCTACCGAAAGCTCCCGAAAAGGGGTTCGTCGGAGTTTTTGGGCTGAGCAGCGCTGAACAAGTTCACGAATTTGAGAAAGTTGTCGTAGAAGCCGAGTGGTACGAGTACTTTGATTCTACGAACATCAGCATTGATCTACTTGGTGCAACCGAACCAGAGCCGCACAAGATTTATGCCAGGCTGCTGAACGTATCGCTAGGATAACGGTAAAGATTGTGTCTAGAACTCATCTCATAAATAGGAGAGTCGCCACTTTTGCCTAGGATTGGCGGCCTATAGAGCACCCGTCAGACATTTATGAGATAGCTTCTAGCAGATGTGGGATCACGAGTGTGATCGAGACTGACTATCTTATCGTCGGAGCCGGGGCTTCCGGTATGGCGTTTGCCGACGCGCTCATCGCCGAGTGTGACGCCGACGTCGTGATGGTCGATCGGCGCCATTGCCCGGGCGGCCATTGGAACGATGCTTACCCGTTCGTGCGCATTCACCACGCCTCGGCCTGCTACGGCGTGAACTCAACCGTGCTGGGCACGGATTCGATCGACCAAACCGGCCCGAACGCAGGATTCTATGAGCGCTCGACGGCCGCGGAGATCTGTGCCTATTACCAACGGGTGCTCGACGAGGTGCTGCTGCCGTCGGGACAGGTGCGCTTCTTCGGCATGTGTGACTACGTCGGGGACTGGGCAAACGAGCACGCGTTCACCTCACGCGTGACCGGCGCCAGCACGACGGTGCGCGTGCGCCGCAAGATTGTGGACACGACCTATCTTGACGTAACGGTCCCGGCAACGCATACGCCGTCGTTCACGGTTGATCCGGATGTCACATTCATTCCCCTCGGTGAGCTGGCCAATATGGCTGAGCGTCCGACCGGCTACACCATCATTGGGGCAGGCAAGACCGCTATGGATGCCTGCAACTGGCTGCTCGACAACGGCGAAGATCCCGACAGGATCAGGTGGATCAGACCCCGCGAAGCCTGGTTGCTGGACCGCATGACGCTCCAGCCGCTCGATCTGGTCACCGAGACAGTCGCCGGATTATCGCTTGGCATCGAGGCCCTCGCCCAAGCCGAGACGGCGGATGCGCTTTGGCCCCGACTCGAAGCGTGCGGCCAACTTCAACGCTTCGAGCCGCAGATCATGCCGACTATGTTTCGGGGTGCCATCCTGAACGCCGCCGAACGCGAAGCGTTGATGCAGATCGAAAACGTGGTACGCCCGGGTCGCGTGCGAAGTCTGGGCGCCGACCGCATCATCATGGAGAAAGGGGAGATTCCAACTGAGCGCGGCCACGTGCATGTCGATTGCACGGCCTGCGGCTACCACAAGCAACCCGTCCGGCCGATCTTCGAGCCGGGCCGCATCGTGATTCAATCGCTCACTGGCGTGGTCCAGACGTATTACGCGGCCATGCTCGGGTTTATCGAGTCCACCGGCCGCGACGATGCCGAGAAGAACCGGCTCTGCCCACCCGTCGCCCAGGTCGACGTACCGCTCGATTGGGTCCGGTTTGCGCACGGTATGCTCAACACTTCCGCGCTGCATGCGACCGAGCCGGACATAACGGCGTGGCAGGCAAGCTCGCGCCTGAATCTCACCCGCGGCATAGAGAATCACCTGAGTGAACCGCGCATGAAGACGGCCCTTGATCGCTGGCAGGCCAACGCCGAACCGGCGTTAAAAAATGCCGAACGACTGCTGGCCGTAGCGTCGCCGAGATGAAGCGCGGCCGATCACCGTGAAGTCGGAAATGACGAGAGAGGAGCCCAAACGTGAAAAAGTTAATGCATCTGAATGGTTTTGTAATGTTTGGCCCGATGAATCATTCCGTGGGCTCATGGTTGCATCCCGACAGCCAGGTCGCCGGCTCGTTTGCGAAACCTGAAATCTGGCAGGACGTGGCGCGGACGCTGGAACGCGGCAAGTTCGATGCAATCTTTTTTGCCGATACCTTAGCGGCATTCGGGAATTACCGGAATCGGATGGACGAAGCGCTCACCCATGCCATCCAGTTTCCCATGCACGATCCGACCCTGGTCATTCCGATGCTGGCTGCCGTGACCGAGAGGCTCGGTTACGCGGTGACCCTTTCCCTGACCTATTACCAGCCGTATATGGCGGTGCGCAAATTGAGCACGCTTGATCATCTGACCAAAGGGCGGATTGGCTGGAACATCGTCACCTCCGCCCACGTGGCCGAGGCCGTGAACCTTGGACTGGAAAAAATGGTCCCGCACACCGAGCGCTATAAGCGTGCGGACGAATACATGGAGGTCTGCCACAAACTGTGGAGCAGCTGGGAGCCAGACGCGGTCGTCGCGGACAAGAAGACGGGGGTGTTTGTTGATGCAAGCAAGGTCCACCCGATCAATCACAAAGGCAAATGGTTTTCATGCCCTGGTATTTCGGCGGTTGAACCTTCGCCGCAGGGGTACCCCGTACTGTTTCAGGCGGGCGCGTCAGATGCAGGTCGTGACTTTTGCGCCAAGCATGCAGAGGCGGCATTTGGCGTGCAGCTCACCACGCGGGCATTGAAATCTTTTGCCGACGATATGCGGGGAAGGTTAAAGAAAAACGGAAGAGATCCATCCAGCCTCAAATACATCTGGGGCATCCAGACTATCCTGGGTGGGACCGAAGCAGAGGCGAAGCGCAGGCATCAAGAGTTTAATGCATTGGTCCCGTATGAAGGCGGCCTCGCGCTCCTTTCCGGGCACTCCAACCATGATTTGTCGCAGTACGATATTGATGAGCCGATTGAAGACATTGAGGTCGAAGGCATTCAGGGCTTATTGGATATTTTTACCAAGATGTATAAGGCCGGCGACTTAGGAAAAGACAAACTGACCATGCGCGAAGTCGGGAAAATCTACGGAGCAACGATTGGCTGCCCGCAAATTGTCGGGACGCCTGAACAAGTCGCTGACCAGATGGAAGCCATACTCGATGAAACCGGTGGCGACGGCTTTAACATCACACCGACAGTCATGCCGAACAACCTCAAGGAATTCGTTGACGAGGTCGTACCCATATTACAAAAGCGTGGGCGGCACCGGCGCGAATACACCGGCGACACGCTACGCGACCATCTCAATCAGGACGTCTGTGGGTAAGCGGGCCGAAGCCTGTTGCCCGATGTCGCCGAGGTTGCGGCACGCTTACATATGGGGTCAGACTCGACTCATGGGACTCCTTCCGCAGTGTCAGAAAAAACGCTGCGGGAAGATATTGCTGTCGTAGCATTGGAATGAGAAAGTAGAATCGTAGATAAGAAGAGCAGATCGAATATACGTGGCGACATTACGAGCTACTCGGCAGGGATCTATGATGTCAGTGGGAAGCGGGATATGGGTTTCGTACTTCCTACTGAGTAGACGCTCCTCGCATAATGCCACCTCACGCGGGTGAACACGGCGTTCGGTGGCGAAGAAGGTGGTTCGCTGAACCCAAGGAGGATCCCCCGAATGACACATTCCGCTTTAACTCCAAACCGTACGGCGGTGATCACCGGCGGCGCCAGCGGCATTGGTTTTGCCACGGCTGAGCGTCTTGTAGCGCTGGGCTTGAACGTGTGTATCGCGGACCAGGACGAGGAGAAGCTCAGCTCCGCGGCCGACACCCTCGCAAAGCAGAGTGCGCGAGGCGCGGACGCGATCCTGGTAGCTCCAGTCGATGTGGCTCGCCTTGAATCCGTGCAGGCTCTTCGAGACGCCGTGCTCGATCGGTTCGGCGAGGTTGCCGTGCTGATGAACAATGCCGGTACGCGCGGAGGCGGCACCCCCTGGGAGCACTACGAGGGCTGGCAGAGAGCACTCAGCGTGAACCTCTGGGGTGTGATTAACGGGCTCCAGGTCTTCACCCAGGGAATGATCGACCAGGGCACCCCTTGCGCGATCATCAATACGGGATCGAAGCAGGGCATCACCAATCCACCCGGCGACGCGGCGTACAACGTATCCAAGGCCGGTATCAAGAGCTTGACTGAGAGCCTTGCCCATCAACTCCGTCTTACCGACGGCTGCCGAGTTACAGCGCACCTCCTGATTCCGGGCTTTACATACACAGGATTGACAAAGCGATCCGCGCAGGAAAAGCCGCCCGGTGCTTGGATGCCCGAGCAGGTAGCGGACCACCTGCTTGCAGCCATGGACCGTGGCGACTTTTACGTGCTGTGTCCAGACAATGATGTAACGCCCGAGATCGACCACCGGCGTATCGAGTGGGCGGCGGGTGACATGACCGAGAACCGCCCGGCGCTCTCGCGCTGGCATCCGGACTACGAAGGCGTCTTTGCGGATTTCATGTCCAAAAAGGAGGACTGAGTCTTGCGTGACTCGCGGTATATGGGGTCAGACTCGACTAAGGGGACTCCTTCCGCAGTAGCAGGAAAAAATCTACGGGGATGACGATCTCTTCCAATTCCGCGTAGTCCGGCGTAAAACAGATCTATGACAAAATCCACGGCACTTGTGTACACCTCCCGACACAAAAACAACAAAAATATCGACAGCCCACGACAAGGTTCATACTGCGGAATCGGAAAACGGCTATGAATGACACAGAACTCAAGAGTATTCTCGCTCGACTTCAGCATCTGGAAGATCTCGAAGCCATTCGGCACACCTGGCGCGACTATTGTATGCGGCTCGACTCCGAGGACTGGGAAGGATTGGGCGACGTGTTCACCACGGACGGGGTGGTGGAAATGGTCGGGCTCGACGCGCTGCTCCCCGGTTCTGATCGGGTCTATCGCGGACGCCGTGAGATTATTGACACCTTTTATATGCCGGCGATTGAGGGTGCAGCAAACCCGAGTGCCAAACTCTTCGCCACCGGGCATATCAGCACGAACATGCAGATTGACGTTGAAGGCGACGAAGCAACAACGCTGGCCTACTTTTTCGAGATCGTTGCGAACAACACGGTTCTTATCGGTACCTACCAGCACCGTTTACGTCGCGATCCAGATCGCTGGCGATTCGCGTTCCTGCGCATCTCCGTTCGCTATCACGCGGAACTCGCCGCCGAGAATGTCGGGGGGCAAAGTTTGCAGGAGATTTTAGCGAAACCATACACTGCCTAAGAAGGGCATCCTGAAGATCCTCACATGGCCGCACTCGTCAAAGGCTGCTCTTGATCACGGTGAGAACAACTCCGCCTGGCCCTTAACTCCAAGGCACCGTTGGGACGCAGATACGGAATACTAGAGTCAAGGTTTGTCTAGAGATACCTTGGAGGATAGGCTGATGACGGACATTTACCGTACCCCGGAAGATCGCTTCGCAAACCTTCCCGACTTTCCTTACCAAGCCCATTACGTCGCCGATTTGCCCGGCTACGCAGGTATGCGCCTGCATTATGTGGACGAGGGGGATGCGCACGCCTCTCGTGTCTTTCTGTGCCTGCATGGCGAACCAACCTGGAGTTATTTATACCGGAAAATGATACCGATCTTTGTCGGTTCAGGAGCGCGGGTCATTGCCCCAGATTTCTTTGGATTTGGCCGTTCGGACAAACCAACTGAGGATACTACGTACACCTACGACTTTCATCGCAACAGCTTGTTGCGGCTGATCGAACGGCTCGACCTCAAGAATATTACGATTGTATGCCAGGACTGGGGCGGCTTGTTGGGACTGACCTTACCGCTCGATATCGCCGATAGAGTCGGCGGCGTGCTCGCGATGAATACGATCTTGGTGACCGGTGAATTCCCATTACCGGATACGTTCACCAACTGGAAGCAATGGACAGCCGATCATCCGGACATGGATCCGGGGGCTGCGATGCTCTTCCTCGACGATACGTTGCCACAGGGTATTCTCGATGCCTATCGCGCACCATTTCCAAACGAACGGAGCAAAGCCGGACCGCGTTCATTTCCGACACTCGTCCCGATTAATCCGAAAATGGGTGGTGCAGCGACCCAAAAGCGGGCTATCGCGTGGTTCCAAAACGAATGGCGCGGGGATGCGCTTGTCGCCTGCGGCCTGCATGACAAGATCGCAACCCTACCGGTCGTGCAGATGCTCGCGAGCTGGATCAAAGATTGTCCGCCCGTGCTCGAAGTGCCGCAGGCCGGACACTTCTGTCAGGAGCAAGGCGAAGGCGTCGCGCAGAAGTACTTGGAGCTCTATCCAGCCTAGGACCGAATGAGTTGCTCGTCGCCTACGACGCGCGTTTGACGAGCGAGATTTCCCGCTCGCGATTGGGCGAGTGGGTGGTCAGACTCGACTCATGGGACTCCGTCCGCAGTAGCAGGAAAAACTGCGGGGAAATACCGCATTATGATCTTTCCATATGGCTTGGGTGGATAGTCGAGTCTGGCCCTACTTTCCTTGAAGGTGTTGGATGCAGCCTTAGCCAAGAATCCGTGGCTGGTGGGGAATGCTTTTAGCATTGCCCACCTCAATGTGGCTGGTGTCACGCTGATCCTCAGGATCGTCAAGTTGTGAAAATGTGGTTTCAGAACAAGGGGTTAGCGCAGCCAATCAGAACCAGCCCAAGTAATGTCAACAATGGGATGTCAAAAGGGCTCCCTTTTGACATCCTAAACCGGGTTGCGTAAGTGCTTTCGACGTTCCTGTTGGGCCTGATTGTGCCGGATTGTACCCATTAGCCTACTACCCAGATCATACTTCGCTCTGGGAAGTTCTCTGGAATTCGCGTGGAGACAGCCCGGTCCGGTCCTTGAAAGCGCGGGAGAACGCAACCGCATCGCGGCAGACACTGAGAACCAAGAGATGATCTGCAATTCTTCCGCGATAATAAAAGGTCCCATCTAAAGAAACGGCGTTATCAGTTCACTTTTCAATCGAGCCAACCACATCCATCACCTGTTCGAGGTCTGACATGCGCTTCGCATGATCTGCGGCTTCAATGCGTAGTGTTAGTCCGTCAATTCCCACGTCTTTGTATTTTTGAAAGCGTTTGCGAATCATGTCTGGGGTCCCGACGGCTCCAAACTGGGTGACCATAGCGTCCGGAACGCGCTCGGCGGCTTCTTTGCGTTTGCCATCAATCCATAATTGTTGAATGGCTTTGGCATCGTCCTCAAACCCGGCGCGTTGGAAGGCCGCGTTGTAAAAATTCGCTGTGGCCGAGCCCATAGCGCCCATACTAAAGGCGACAGACGGCTTGCGCATGTCGATCAGCTCTTCGACATTGTCGCCAAGCACAACCACGCACCCAGTATGCAGGGAGATGTCGCTGAGTTTTCGTCCTGCTGCTTCTGCCCCTTTGCGAATATAAGCCAGATGGGCTTCGGGACACTCAGGCGAAAATGAGGTGCCGAGCCATCCATCTGCCATTGCGCCTGTATATTCAAGCGCCTTGGGTGCCAGGGTTGCCAGAAAGATGGGGATGTCAACGGGCTTATGATCAAGCCGGAGCGCCTTGCCCTCACCGCCCGGTCGCGGCAGGGTATGGAACTTGCCTTCATAGCGTAGCTTCTCACCCCGAAAAGCCATGCGGATAATATCAACTGTCTCTTTCAGTCGGGTAAGCGGCGCGTGAAATGGGACGCCCTGCAACCCTTCTACGACTTGGGGGCCGCTTGTTCCCAAGCCTAAGACGAAGCGTTCTCCGGAGAGATCGTGTAAGGACAGGGCTGTCATAGCCATCATCGACGGTGCACGGGCGCTGATCTGCATAATACCGGTGCCGAGGATGATGCGCTTGGTCTGGCCCGCGAGATACGCAAGTGATGTTACCGCATCCTGGCTCCACCCCTCGGCCGACCAGGCATAATCGACTCCCAAACGCTCAGCGTGTTGGACAAACTCAACCATGCTCTGCATATCGGTATGCGTCGCTCCGCCGACCATGATGGATGTCTTCATGTGTTGCTCCTGACTCAGTCTGCCTGGGTGGACTGGGCTTCACTCGGATGGCAAGAAAGATACTCACGGACCTCAAGGTTCATTCGATCTATCTCTGTTGATAATTTTCATGACTTCCGAACTGCCTGCGTAGATCCGGCTGACCCGGGAATCACGATACATCCGACTGATCTCGAACTCCTTCATATACCCGGCCCCACCGTGCAATTGGATACCCAGATCAACCATCTTGCCTTCGACTTCCGACGCCGTGTTTTCTGGCATGTCTTCTCCTTGTTCCTAATGTCGACTACGGCCGGCTTTACTGGCGTGAGCCCGGGGCCATGAAAAACCAAATCGGACGGTCCGCCCCACTCTCCTTCAGCGTCCGGCGTGCCGTCAGCAACACCTTACCGGCCTCGGTTTTATCGTAGAACCAACGCTCAGCGCCCCACGCCGGAATGGGCTCGTCGGCTACCAGTTCGCAGGCCAACTCTTCGTAGTAGGCCCGGATATCGTGCACGACCTGCATAGGCGTCCCCTCGAACCCAACCTGATCCCAGGCTTCCCCTTCGGCGATACGTACGAACTTCTCGAGTGCGGCAGGAATCTGATCCGCATTGCTCACCCGGCCGACACTGGTCCGCCCAGTTTTCGCTACAGCGCGGTCGTAAGCAGCGCGTAACGCTTGGGCTTCGTCAATGGCCGGGTGCAGGTTCGGATCGTAACGAGGCGGAAGCGGACACTCTAAGGGCTCCCCGCCCCTGCTTTGGATCGTCTCCGGGAAGTCTACGAGAACCGGTCCACTCGGCCGCTCCAGCATGGCAAAGGCCGCTTCGAGTACCCGGTGCTGATAGGCCGCGTCGCGGGGCTTGCCGAGCGGCAGCCCTAATGGAAATTCTGCATGCAGCACGCGTGGTGGACGCATGCGTTCTGCAACATCACGTATCGACGAGATCACGACCGTTGACAGGCCAGCCGCCTCGAAGACGTGGGCCAGCGTACACACGGTACGCGGACACAGCGGTCAAACCGGAGTGAGCAGGACAACATCCACTCCATCCTCACGCATCTTTTGAGCGCAGGCCGGACCAGTATCCAAGCGCAGCGCGGATAGCCCTTCGGGTTGGTTGCCGGCGAAGGCGTAGTGGTAATTAGCGACGCTGCCGATCACCCCCTGATCGGAGAGTTCCTGCAGGCGGTCGACCGGATAGACGACGTTCATATCAGCGGCAAAGCCAGCCCGGTCAAAGTTCGGGCTCAGGTGGCCGAGCTTCAGGTCGCGGGCGTCATGCGGCAAGGTCTCAAAGTGGAAATCCTCAACCTTCCACTTGGGGCTGTCGATTCGGTGGAGCGCGGCGCTGGTCACGATTGCCACGCGCGCCTCTCGCAGCGGTGGTGGTTTCGTGAAAGCGGTTTCTTCAAATTCTGGCAGCGCTAAGGTCTTGGCAAACTCGCGCATGGCTTGGTCGTTATCGTGCATCTTTGCTCCTTTTCTTTTGCTTTTCGCTTATCACACTACTGGCCTGGGACTCGGCGGGCCAGGCCAGGGGCAAGTGTCGGAGGATTATCGCAGGATTACAGGTTCGGCGTAATACCCGAGACCATCGGAGTACCCGTCACCTCATACTATATGGGGTCAGACTCGACTCATGGGATTCCTTCCGCAGTACTTTCCACAATGTTTACGGATGTAGAAACATTGATTCGCAGTAAAACTGTAGTTAAGTGTGGGTTTACCAGATTCGAAAGGCTAACCCACGAGAAAAACTATGGCGACTATTAAGTGCAAGTGCAGTTCCGTTCGTATCGATTTCCCCGCAAACAAAGAGCTTTTCCGACACGAATGTTGTTGCCATGATTGCATCTCGGCCCTGTGGTATGCGACTAAGCGTGGCGGCCCGGAATATCCACACAAGCTATGTGCGGACTGCTGCTGGCTGCCGAACGACTTTCGTATCATGACGGGCGAAGAGAAACTGGGTGCATTCATGAATTATGAGTCGGCTGATACCACACGTTTCTATTGCAAGGCGTGCTGGACGGTGCTGTTCGGCGACCATCCGTTCTACGAGAAAAGGATTCTCGTGTCACAGGTGGCCGCGTACAAAGAATTCGAAGGCCTGACGAACGTTGTCCGGATGGAGCCGCAGGCCCGGCATTTCCTGAAGGACCTCAATGCAGAACAAATTGCGGCATTACCGCCCTGGCCTGGCGACCCATCGCACGTTTATCGGGGCGCTGCGGAGAATCTGCTCGCACACTTTCCCACGATGAAAGCCGCGGGTGGCGAAGGCATCGAAATGAACGCACAGATTCTGCTGGATAAAGTCGGCGGCGCTTTCGTGCCCACGGATGAAGCGCGGTTATCGACGGGCCCGCCTTCTCTCAGGCGGCAAGCGGCCATACAGGCAGGCGAAAGCGACTAGCATCAGCTTTGAGATGTAGCAAAGCACAACGAAAACATGTCCGAGGTTTCGTTAAACGCCCAGCCACCTAACAATAGGCGTAATGTGTGAAAGCAATCTGATGATTAGACAATCGGAGAACCGGCTATGACCTCGGAGCTTTCGGGAAAATGCGCTTGCGGTAATGTTCGCTACGAAATCCGTAGCGAACCGTTAGTCACGCAGGCTTGCCATTGCAGCGATTGTCAGCGCACTACCGGAAGCGCTTTCGTCATTCACACTATCGTATGTGAAGAAGATTTCCAGATTACGGGCGAGACGCGGATGGGGATCGGTCCCACCGGTAGTGGTGCGGGCTGTGAGCTACATTCCTGCGTATCGTGTGGCGTTATCGTCTGGGTCCGGTATCGGTATCACAAAGTTCCAGTGATCGCCGTGCGGGCTGGAACGCTCGAGAATCCGGACGCCGTAGCACCGCAGGCACACATATTTACGAGTCGGAAGCTCCCGTGGGTATCGCTTCCCGCCGATGTGCCATCGTTCGCGGAAGGCGTAGATAGATCGCAAGTTTGGTCCCAGGAGAGTATTGAGCGCTATGAGAGCCTCCCAAGCATTGATTAAACAAAAGACATTCCTGAGCTGCTGAACGTATATAGGGTCAGGCTCGAATAATGAGACTACTTTCCCTGTGGTAGAAAAAGTGCTGCGGGGAGATACCGCTTTCTGCTCTTTCCCTATGGCTGGGGTAGATAAGTCGAGGCTGAGTCTGACCCTATTTTCTCATGATCGGGTAATGGAACTAGGGTTAGAAAGTAGGATCGTGTATGAGAAAGGTATATGGATGCAGATGCCTAGAAGCCTCTATCTCTGAAATTTTTTATCTTCCCTAATTTGCTTCCAAGGAATTCTATGTCATTAAGCTATGGCCGTCATTATCTTGCCATTCCGGGTCCTTCGGTGATTCCGGACCGCGTCCTGCAGGCAATGCACCAAGCTGCGCCGAATATCTATGAGGGCGCCCTCCACGAAATGGTGGACGGCATGATTCCGGATTTGAACCGGGTGGCCAAGAGTTCCGGGGAAGTCGCCATCTATGTCGCCAACGGGCACGGCACCTGGGAGGCCGCCCTGACCAACACCCTCTCGCGCGGGGACAGGGTGCTTGCCCTGGCCACGGGACGCTTTGTCGTATTCTGGGCCAACATGGCTGAACGGCTCGGGGTGGAAGTCGACCTGGTAGATTTTGGCAAATCGGCTCCGGTGGACCTGGATCAGGTAGCAGCCAAGCTGAAAGCCGATTCGAACCGTCGCTACAAAGCGATCCTGGTCGTGCAAACGGACACGGCCAGTTCGGTGAGAAATGACCTCGCCGCCCTGGGCGAGTGCATCCGTTCCTCCGGGCACCCGGCCTTATACATGGTCGACGCCATGGCCAGCTTGGCCTGTGAACCCTTTGAAATGGACAGCTGGGGCGTAGACCTGATGGTGGCGGGCAGTCAGAAGGGCCTTATGACTCCGCCGGGACTGGGTTTCATGTTTTTTAACCAGCGGGTGATCGAAGCACGCCAGACAGCGGATCTGGTTACGCCTTACTGGGATCTACGGCCGCGCATCCACCCGGAAGTGTTTTATCACTACTTTTTCGGTACCGCCCCAACGCACCATCTTTTTGGGCTGCGTGAAGCGTTGACCATACTGCTAGAAGAAGAAGGGCTCGAGGCAGCCTGGGACCGGCATGCAAAACTCAGCCGAGCAGTCTGGGCCGCGTTTGATGCTTGGGGAGTGGGCAGTTCCATTCGTCTCAACATCAACGACCCAAAAGACCGTTCCCACTCGGTCACTGCTGCTTCCATGGATGCCCCGCATGCCACCGAACTGAGACGCTGGACCGAAAAAAAGTCCGGGGTGACCCTAGGCATCGGACTGGGCATGGCGGAACCTTCCGACCCCGCCTACCATGGTTTCTTCCGGGTCGCCCATATGGGGCACGTGAATGCGCACATGACCTTGGGCATGCTCGCGGTGATCGACGCAGGTCTGAAAGCGCTGAACATCCCCCATGGCGAAGGGGCCATCGAAGCCGCGAGCCGTGTCGTTAGCGAAGCGTAGTTGAGAACCCGTGACAATTGAGGAAGACACGGTTTCCTGTTCTGGCTACTCTGGCGACATCTCTCTTTCCAAGTGGGGAAGATGCACTTTCTTTAAGAAAGGGAACGGTGCAGCTTTATGACAGTGGCTGGCTGGAGTGTTGTAGTGTGCCAATTCGGTCCGGCCACATGGTAGAGACTCGGCGGGACGCATCAGGCCATACGATACACGAAGGAGCACGGCAACATGAAAGTTTTAGACGATGTTCGCATACTTGACCTGACCCATTTTTATAATGGTCCGTATGCCACCTTAGTGTTAGGATTCTTTGGCGCCGAGGTCATCAAAATCGAGCCGCCTGAGCTGGGCGAGCGAGCCCGTACGATTTTCCCCATCCCCGGAGTCACAAACGAGAGTTATCCGTTCGTAATGCTGAATTCCAATAAAAAAGGCGTCACCCTCAACCTCAAAGCCCCACGCGGCCAAGAGCTCTTCAAACAACTAGTGAAAGACGCCGATGTGGTGGTTGAAAACTTTACGGTCGGCGTCATGGATCGGCTGGGCTTAGGCTGGGATGTCCTCAAGCAGATTAACCCACGACTCGTCTACGCTTCGAGTACGGGCTATGGGCAGACGGGTCCGTATAGCGCCTATCCCGCTTTTGATCCTATTGTTCAGGCCATGTCCGGGCTCATAAGCGCGACCGGAGCTCCAGACGGTCCGCCCACAAAAGCAGGGACTCCGATCATGGATATTCTGGGCGGGATTCACTTTGCCACCGGAATTATTGTGGCCTTGCGCCAACGCGATCGCACTGGAGAGGGCGTATTCATGGAAACCTCGTTGTATGAGTCCGCGATTGGTCCAATGGCAAGCCTCATTGCCGCCTACCTGGGGCAAGGCGAGACTTATGAACGGGCCGGCAATAGCGTGCATGGTCATATTTTTTCGCCCTACAACTGTTATCCCACCCAAGACGGCCATGTCCTGCTACTCGTGCTAGACGACCAACGCTGGCAAGCCTTGTGTACGCTCATGGATCGCCAGGAGCTGAGCGACGACCCAAAATTCGCCACAAAAGCTGAGCGTTCAAAGCGCTGGGAGGAAGCGGATAGTATTGTCAGTGCCTGGACGAAGCAGCATACCAAACAGGACATTATGGAACGCTGTTCAACAGCCGGCATAACCTGTGGCATGGTGAAAGAAGTGGCCGAATTGCTCTCAGAGCCGCATTTGCGCGCGCGCGGAACACTCCAAGACATCCGCCATCCCATGGCCGGCACCGTGCCCATCCCAGCCCCACCCTGGCGTCTCAACGGTGAACAACCGTCTATCGATGCCCCAAGCCCAGCCCTCGGCCAGCATAATGAGCTGGTGTACGGACAGTTGTTGGGCCTATCGGAAGGAGAGATGACACAGCTGAAAGAGGACGGTGTGATTTAGACTTAATTCCTGGCTTTCAGTCCAACTTACGACAACTCGGCCATCTATGCCTTGGCGTCTTTTAAATCCGCGGTATCAACCCCTTCCGTGAACCATTCATGCTATCCTGCCTAGGCGCGAATTCGGTGCTCGTCTTGCGGGTTTGTCCCGCCTGTCTTAGCATGAGCGCGAAATGACCTAAAACTCGAATGTCAACTCATATTCAAAGGGGGGGAGAGATGAATATTCGAAACCAATTGATTTGTGCCTGGTCCGCGATAGGGTTTGCCGGGATTTGTCTGGTTGGGTTTTTGTTCGCGAATTTCATTCCGCCGATTGCGCCGAGCCTTAGCGCCGAAGACGTTGCGGCGATCTATAGCGAAAACACCCTGCCCATGCGCTTCGGGATTTTGCTGATTATGAGCAGTGGGGGGTTTATTTGTTCGTTCGCTGCGGCGCTGTCCATGCAGATGAAACGGATAGAAGGCGATCTTGCCCCAGTATTTACGTACACGCAACTTGGCGCAGGCTGTGTCACCACGCTGGTGTTTGTGTTTTCTTCCGTGTTTTGGACGGGGGCGGCATTCCGGCCTGATCACGACCCTGAGTTGACCAGGATGCTGAACGACCTTGGTTGGATCACGTTGTTAATGACCTTCGCGCCGTTCATCATCCAGAACATTGCCCTCGGCTTGTGTATCTTGAGTGATAAGCAGGCCGAGCCCATATTCCCACGTTGGGTCGGTTACTACAATCTCTGGGTGGCGGTGCTGTTTGTGCCTGGCGGGCTGTTAACTTTTTTCAAGACCGGACCCTTCGCTTGGGATGGCTTGTTTGTCTGGTGGGTACCCTTTGCGGTCTTTTTTAGCTGGTATATCGCGATGCCTTTTATCCTTATGGGCGCCATAAAACAGCAAGCGCAATCTGAGCCGGCGGTGGCCGCCTAGAAAGACGCATCACCAATGTCTGCAACTGCCGAGCTGCCGGACTCGGTCAAGCCGCACCTGCCTGGCGAAACCGGCGTGTGGATGTTCATCATCGGCGACGTCCTGGTCTTTTCGCTGTTGTTCGCAGTATTTGTCTACGATCGATCGCAAGAAGTCGCGTTATTCGTTGAACAGCAGCAACTGCTCAACCAAACCCTCGGGCTACTCAACACCGTGCTCCTGTTGACGAGTTCCTGGCTCGTGGCACTCGCCGTTCACGGCGCTCGGGCAGGCCAGCTTTCGCGGGCCCGCGGCTGTTTCGTGTTGGCAATCCTTTGCGGTACTGGTTTCGTCGTCATCAAATATTTTGAATGGGGTGAAAAGATCGCCGCCGATTTGACGATAGAGACGAATAATTTCTTTATGTACTACTACCTGATGACCGGTATTCACCTGATGCACATGGTGATTGGGATTGGTGTACTGATTTTCCTCTGGCAGTTCGTGCGCGGTGCGAAATTTGATGCTCAAGGCGTGGGCGTGCTCGAAAGTGGGGCGTGTTTTTGGCACCTCGTGGACATCTTGTGGATCGCGCTTTTCGCGCTGCTGTATCTGATGCGGTGACCTATGGCAGTTTCGCTTCAATCCAGAATTACCGGTATTTGGGTGGGCTTGATCGTGGCGACGGGATTGTCGTGGCAGTTTGGGCATGGATTCGGTTTTGGGGAGAAATTTCACTACGCGACCGCCGTCATTTTGATTATCACCTTTGTCAAAATCCGTTTTGTCTTTCTTGACTTCATGGAACTCAGAACGGCACCACGGCCACTGCGAATGGCGTTTGAAGTGTGGGCCGTCTCGGTCTGTGTCATCCTCATCGGACTGTATTGGTCAGGGGTGTAGGGTGAGGAGACGCCTCAACTGATCTCACACTACGTGAGGTTCGCGCTCTTCCTCCGAAAACTTGACAGTGCCCTACTGGCTTCATTTCGCGGCCACGACCTCCAGCTCGATCAGCATATTCGGCCAAACGAGACCGGGGAGGAGGATGAGCATTGAGGCTGGAGCGCAGGTCCCCAAATACCGTGACCGTATTTCTCGATAGATTTTCAAGTCTTCCCGCCGAATAAGATGCTGGGTCAGTTTGACGATATCTTCAACACCCATATCCGCCCGCTTGAGAATGTTCACGACGTTGCGCCAGGCGAGATCCGCTTGCTCGGCAAAGTCGTCCGGCAAGTGGCCACTGTCCGCGTCAATACCGGGGGTACCGGACACATAGATAATTCGTTGTGCGGAATCAATCTCTACCGCATCGCTGTATGTCCCGATGTGCTTCGCGACCCCTGCATCATGTTGCCTGTTCATCAGGCTCTACCCTCCGGCATACCCGTGCTTGGAATGGACTGCCGAACGACCGATATGCCACGCCAGCATACCGACGTCCTTCCACAAAAGCGGATCGGTATGGTGTAGCGCCCGGGTCGATGTTCTGAGGCGCTCAGGACGCGGCGGAGACGTCTACGTTGTTCTCCTCCTCAAACACGAACCCCTCGTAGCCCTTGGCGGCAGCCTCAGAGATGCGCTGAAAGTACAGCGGACCACCCAGGTGGACGCAGAACTGACGGGGCTTGCCTGGGATGTTGGCACCTGTGTACCAGGAGTCAGTGAGGGGGTAGAGCGTCTCGTTGGCGAGTTCGTTGACCTCTTTGTCCCAGTCTTTCTCGGCGTCCGGCGTCGCCTCGATGGCACCCATACCACGTTCGCGTAGATATTGCACGCAGTTGCCGATCCACTCCGTCTCGCGTTCGGCACCGAGCGGCATGTTATAGAGCACTGAGGGTGAGCCTGGGCCATGGATCATAAACAGATTGGGGAAGTCGGCAATCGCCATACCAAGGTAGTTATCGAAGCGACTGCTCCACTTCTCCTTGAGGCCGACGCCGCCACGCCCCTTGGGGTTGAGGCGTAGCATAGTGCCGCTGATGGCGTCGAAGCCCGTTGCCATCACGATCATATCGAGCGGATGGTCGCCGGTCTCAGTCCGTACACCTGTTGAAGTGACCGTCTGAATCGGGTCTTCGCGTAAGTCTACTAAGGTGACGTTATCGCGATTGAAGGTTTCGTAGTAGCCATTATCGAGGATCTGGCGCTTGGTGCCCAGATAGTAGTCTGGCATCAGCTTCTCGGCAATCTCGGGGTCCTTCACGCACGCACGAATCTTACCGCGTACAAAATCGGCCAGCGTGCGGTTGGTCTCCTTATTGGTCAGGAGGTCGGCATAGCTGCCGAAAAGGAGGTTGAAGCTGCCCTTCTGCCACAGCTCTTCGTAGAGCGCTTGGCGTTGTTCGGGGGTGTCCTCGGCGCCCAAGCGCGAGGTGGTCTCGAACGGCATGCCTACGGGATGGGCGTTCATTTTCGCCCGGACTTCGTCCCAGTTTTCGCGGGCGTACTGCATTAACTCAGGCTCGAGGGGACGGTTACGTGCCGGGATGCTGTACTGCGGTGTGCGCTGGAACACCGTCAGGTGTGCTGCCTCGCGGGCGATTTCAGGAACCGCCTGTACCCCCGAGGAGCCAGTCCCGATCACGCCAACGCGTTTACCCTCAAAAGAAACAGGCTCCTGCGGCCAGCGGCCGGTGTGGTAGCACTCACCGGTAAAATCGTCGAGTCCAGGGAAGTCGGGTTTGTGGGCCGCCGAGAGGGTGCCGACTGCGCAGATCAAAAATTGAGCCGAGACACGCTTGCCATCGCTGGTCTCAACTGTCCAGCGCTGTACCGCTTCGTCATAACGGGCGTCGCGTATCCAGGTCTCAAGCTGGATGTCGCGGCGCAGGTCGAGCCGATCAGCGACGTGCTCAAGGTAGTCCAGTACCTGCTCTTGGCTTGGCTGGGTCTCGGCCCAGTCCCACTCCCGCACCAGCTCTTCTGAGAAGGTGTAGCAGTAGAAAGGGCTGCCCGGACCATCGACCCGTGCACCGGGGTAGCGGTTCCACCACCAGGTTCCGCCGATACCGCCAGCGCCGTCGTACACGCGCACTGACAGGCCCATTTCGCGCAGGTGGTGTAAGGCGTACATGCCGCCAACGCCCGCTCCGATGATGACGGCGTCACAGTATTCGAGCGATCCGTTTCTGTGTGGCTGTTGAGTCGTGTTCGTCATGGTGTTCCATCCTCTATTATCCTACGTCGGTTTTCAGGTTGCCTATATATATCTTATCGACTCTCCGATAGGAAGCTGTCCTGGTTACAAACTAAGCACGACTCATTTTTGACACCGCTGTGACCGGGCATGCATTCCTATGGGAAAGTCTAACGGCTCCATGATCCTTCCATATGGCTTGGGCGGATAAGTCGAGTCTGGCCCTACTTTCCCCCATAACTGTTAGCCTTTCTTGTCTTTCCCGTGCTCAGTTGATAACTGCTCGCATACGATACACGAAGGCGCGCGGCAGCATGAAAGTTTTAAGAGAACAAACTAAAGTAATGCCAAAGACTTCTTAGATGGGGACAGTAACATGTTAATAACAAATCCTGGCGGTGAAATCGCCGTCGTTCATACACTCACTTTCGAGGACGCAGAGCAGCGAATCCAGTTTCACGAGTATGCAAATACGCCCGATGGGTTACCTGTGGCGCGTGAAGCGCCTGGGAACCTGTTCGTGAGTCCATATGATGCCTGTCATAACGAGCGCACGACGTATATGTTCAGTCGCTGGGAAAGTGAGGAATCTTGGGACGCCTATTTGCAGCACAGAAAAGACATTTCTCCCGATTGGTTTCTACCAATGATGGAACCCCAGCATATTTTGCGTTTACGCGAGCTAGACTCTAGTCCAACAATAAACAGCACCCAGGCACCCTTGTACGGTGCCCCCCCGGGCAGCGTCTGCAATTTCCATATCTGGCAATTTGACAACGCCGAATTCAGAGATGAGGTCAACGAGTTTTGGGGAATGGAACCAGGTCTTCCGTCATCTGTGGCGTATCCCGGAAATATCGTTGTCTCGGCATTTGAAGCCATTGATAGAGAAAATCAACTGGTTGTGGTGAGCGTATGGGAAAGCGAAGAAATTTTTAAGGCTTACCGGCAAATGAGAAGAGATACAGCGCCTCCTATTGTCCAACCCTTTCTGGTAGACGAAGTAATGGTTCAGGCAACGGTTGTGGATTCGGATCAGAGGGCGCGCATTTAAAGCCAGAAAAGGTGTCAGGTTTATTTCCGGTCCCCTATTTCCCGACTTTGCCTGCGCGCGGTGAGTCGCTCGAAGTGCTGCATCCCGTTCATGCTACGCACCGGCTTTCCGGGTATCTCTTCTCATTAGTCACCGCCTTATCAGATTGCCGGACGGACTGGAGTCAGTATACACCCTAGACCCAGGTACGAGGTCTAGAGCAGTTTTCATGGTGGTGTAGCGAGGCGATAGCCAGCGTGGCGGAAGTAGTTGGCACACTCGGCAGGGGAGAAGGCCGAGAGGGCGGGGCCAACGGCGCCCCACAAGCGGGCGACCGTGCGC